>Ga0307376_10002749_pt1 | contig 16887 bp, 18 predicted proteins | sample TR2MG_FD_202536 | JGI IMG/M metagenome (GOLD analysis project Ga0307376, IMG submission 202536) | Soil microbial communities from Risofladan, Vaasa, Finland - TR-2 | ecosystem: Environmental > Terrestrial > Soil > Coastal area > Acid sulfate soil | place: Finland: Risofladan, Vaasa | collected...
GCGCCATGGCCGACTAAGCCTCGATGTCCCGCACTCGCAGCAGCTCGTTGCCGCGCTCGTCGATCACCTTGACCGCGACCCGCCGGCGCTCACCCAGTGCGAAGGGTTCGCTGACGGTCCCCGCGAGGTGGTTCCACACCGAGTCCTCAAAACCGGCCTTCAGCGACTTCTGCAGGTTGTCCCAGGCGCTGGTCTTCGGGAAGAACACCTGGGTGGCGTAGAAGCACATGCCGTCGTAGTCGCTGTCGAGCATCCAGCACGGCACGCTCTGCCCGTCCACCGACTCGCTCTCCAGCGTCTCCGGGTCGAAGATGTCGAGACCGAGCAGCTCCGCCTCGTGCAGCGCACCGCCATCCGGCCCATTCTTCTTCGGGCATTGTCAGAGTAATTGGGCGTGAGCTGGCTGATCGAAGGTCATCAAGATTCTCACGCGGCGAGTTGACGCCATTCCGCGAGTGCGGCAGCGCGGTTCTGTTTGAAGGTGTTGCGGCTGTTGAGGTGACGGTCATGGTTGAAGTGGTTGTGGATTGATGCGTGGGCGGCGGCAAACTTTTGGAGAGTTTTCATATCCCTGAACTTCGCCATCGCTCGTTCTCGTCGTCGGAATGGTTGGTGGGAATTCTCAGCCCGGTTGTTCAGCCAGCGACCGCACTCCTGGTTGGCGACGTTGCCGATTACTTTCATTGCCGCACCGTAGGACTGAAGCCTGTCCGTGACGATCGAAGCCGACCGACCGTAACGCTTCATCGCGCGCTTCAGAAACGTCAGTGCAGCCCTGCGATCCCGCCGTTTTGTTGCGAAAACCTCGAGCACTTCGCCTTCATGATCAACGGCACGCCACAGATAATGCGTCTCTCCATTGATCCTGACGAACACTTCGTCCAGGTGCCAGCGCCAGTTCGAGTGCGAATGAAGATGAATCCGACGCTTCCTGATCGCGGCCGCAAACATCGGACCGAACCGGTTCCACCAGAACCGTACCGTCTCGTGGCAGATGTCGATGCCACGTTCGGACAGCAGATCCTCGACCTGTCGCAGCGACAGCGGATAGCGGATATACATCATCACCACGAGGCGGATCACCTCGGGCGAGCTGTTGAAATAACGGAAGGGATTGCGCATCGCCGGAGGCTAAGGAACCTCGCCTAGAGGCTCAAGCCAATTTACTCTGACAATGCCGTCCAATATGCGCTGCACGAGTTCTTCCGCCACGAAGACGATCTGGCGCGGTCGGGGCTCACGCCCTCCTTGGCGGGCAAACGGCTGATCATCCAGGGGCTCGGCAATGTCGGCTATCATGCCGCGAAATTCCTGAGCGAGGAGGATGGCTGCCGCGTGGTCGGCGTGATCGAGCGCGATGGCGCCGTCTGGTCCGACGACGGCCTGCCGATCGAGCATCTGAAGCAGCATTTGTCGAAAACGGGTGGCGTCGAAGGGTTTGCCGATGCTGAGTTCGTCGCCGATGGTGCGTCGGTCCTCGTGCGCGACTGCGACATCCTCATCCCGGCGGCGATGGAGCGCGCCATCCACGACGGCAATGCCGGGGAGATCCGCGCCAAGCTGGTCGTCGAGGCCGCCAACGGTCCGACGACCTTTGAGGCGGACAAGATCCTGCGCGATCGCGGCATCGTTGTTCTGCCCGATCTCTACGTCAATGCCGGCGGCGTGGTCGTCAGCTATTTCGAGTGGGTGAAGAACCTGACGCACATTCCGTTCGGCCTGATGGAGCGGCGTCATCAAGAGGCAAGCCACCAGGTCCTGGCGCGCTCGCTGGAAGCCATGACCGGCACGCCCTTCCCCTTGGAGACCGCCAGCCAGTTCCTTCAGGGTGCGAGGGAGATCGATCTGGTCCGCTCCGGCCTCGACGACATCATGCGGTCGGCTTACGGACAGATCAAATCCGTCTGGAGCACGGCGGGAATCCCCGATTTGAGAACCGCCGCCTACTCGATCGCCATCCGCCACTGCGCCGACGCCTACGGCGCCATAGGCATTTAGCCAGCATGGGCGAGGTCCCGGGCCCGCGTCCGGCCGACCGTCGCTTTCTCGCCGAAAAGGGCACCTCAGGCCTGAGTGTTTGCTTGCAAAGGCCACATTTTGCGCCAAATACCCGCGCAGATTAACGCTGCCTTGCGGGCGCCCTACCATCTGCCCCGCGCCTGGCTAGTATCCCGCGCAGCGCGCCCGAAACCTTCAGATCGAGATCATGTCCGCCGAGCTCGCCTTCAATCGCAGCGTAGATGTCGACTATGGCGTGGCGGAGGACGTCGCGCCGCAGGTTCGCCGCATCGTCGCCAACAATCCGGGCCCCTACACCTTCCTCGGCACCAACACCTATCTCGTCGGCCGCGGGCAGGTGGCCGTGATCGACCCGGGCCCGGCGGATGAGGGCCATCTGGCCGCGATCGTCGAGGCCACGCGCGGCGAGCGCGTCACCCACATCCTCATCACTCATAGTCATCGCGACCATTGCGACGGCGCGCGCGCCCTACAGGCTCTGCTCGGCGGCGAGATATTGAGCTTCGGCCCGACCGGCAGCCGGCGCGGCGCCGGCGCTCCCGGGCTCGGCGAGGCGTTCGTCGACCCGGCCTTCCGGCCCGACCGCAGGATCAAGGACGGCGACGTGATCAGGACCGGCGGCGTCATGCTCGATGTGCTGCACACGCCAGGTCACGCGCCCGATCACCTCTGCTTCGCGCTGGTCGGACACCGTACCGTGTTCACCGGCGATCACGTGATGGGCTGGAACACGACCGTGATCGCGCCGCCAGAGGGCAGCATGTCGAGTTTCCTCGCCTCGCTGGAGAAGTTGCTGCGGCGGCATGACAAGATTTTTCTGCCCGGCCACGGCGGCCGCGTGCAGACGCCGCAACGGGTGGTGAAGGCCTATATCATGCATCGCCAATGGCGGGATCAGACCATCCTCGCCTGCCTCGAGGACGGCGTCTCCACCATCCCGAGGATCGTCGCCAAGATCTACGGCGATCTAGATTCGGATCTGAAATCCGCCGCGTCCCTGTCCGTGCTCGCGCATCTGGAGTATCTGATCAGAAGGGGTTTAGCGGTCGTTGCCGGCCCGGCCGGAACGAACGCTGGGGCGGCGAATCCTGCGGGGCTGTCGAGCGCCTATTCCGCCGCACCCGCTGCTTCTTCTTCGGCTTCTTAAGCTTCCGCTGCACGGCGGCCTTCGGCGCCTTCGGCTCGGCCTGCTCCAGCCCGGTCTTCTCGCCCTTCTCCAAGGTCGCTTTGATCTCGTCGAAGAAGCCGCGGATACGCTTCGCGTTGGCACCCAAATCGTGCATGCCATAGCGCGAGGCGGAGCGGAGATCGATGAAGGCCTGGGTGTCGTCGCCCCTGACGCGGACGAGCACATCGTCGGTGAAGCCAAGGATCATGGTCGTGTCGGTGGCTTCGATGCGGCCGATGCCGTCATCTCCGGGCGGCTCGTTGAGGACGATGGTCCAGCCCATCCGCTTCACCGCTTCATGCACCATGTCGTAGACCTCGATCGAGGACCGCTCGAGCTCCATGGACCGAATATCGGGATAGGCCGCTTCCTGCTCCTCGGCCTTGGTCAGATCGGGATCCTCGATACGGTTCGCATCGGCGGGGCGGGCAAGCTGCCTGAACTGCATGGGCTGCCGCGGGGTGGTCTCGATATCGTTGAGGCGCGGCAGGAGAAAGAACTGCGAGCTGAACCAAAGCGGCGCCGCGAGCCCGACCGCGGCGATGGCGATGCCGGCGAAGGCCTCCTTGGCTCCCGACTGGCCACCGAACCAGATGCGAACGAGACCGAGGATGGCCACGGCGATGGCGAGGAACAGCCCGATCACGGACACGGCAAATAGATTTATCGCCGCCGGCGTGGCCAAGGTGCCAAAGCGGTGGAGGATGACGGTCAGCACCAGAAGCTGGAGGAAAAAGAGCGCCATGCGGCGCGACCAGAGCCCCTCATGCACCGTCTTCTGCAAATAGATCGCCGTCACCGCGAACGTCCCTCAAACCCGGCCATTGCGCGCCCTCGGGGCGCCATGCTGCCCCTCTTATACTGAAATTGCGCGCTTGCGCGACACCGGTCCTAGCGGTCTCGCCCGCCGTCGACGCTAGAGCGAAGGCATGGCGGGTTTGTGGTGCGCTGGCTCGGGAACAGGTCCCGCGCGAAGACTTGGCCCCGGCCCAACCCTAACCAATCCTAAACTTCTCCCGGCGATCCTGCCGTGGGCCCCAGTGCAGGTTCGCGTAAAAGTCGGATCGGTCTTACGGTCATGGTCAGGTATCGGCGCGCGTTCCATGCGCCACTCGCAGTGCTTCTCGGCGTCGCGCTCAGCTCTTTGGGCGGCTGCGTCTATGAGCAGGACGGGCCCCCCGAGGCCCATTTCCAGAAATTCGAGACCAAGCCGCCCAAAGGCGACACCGTGACCGTCTGCCATGCCTATGGCTGCAAGCAACAGACGCGCTACACTTTTACGCCGGAAGATATCGCCGAAATCTCGGCGCTGATGGCCCGGGTCCGCCGCAACGACAGCCCGGCCGAGGACCGCCGGGCGATGTCGTATGCCATTGCCTGGATGGAGCGGCGCGTGGCCCCGACCGCAGGCACCGCCAGCGACCGGCCGAGCATGGATTTCATCGGCTCGGGCGACTCGACCCAACAGGATTGCGTGGACGAAGCCACCAACACCACAAGCTACCTGCTCGTGCTGGAGCGCCACGGGCTGCTCCACCACCATTCGGTGCAGAGGCCCTTCGCCAAGGACAGTGTCAGCCGCTGGACCCATTGGGCGGCGATCATCGAGGAGAAAGAGAGCGGCGCCCGCTACGCCATCGATTCATCGAGCGGGCCAAATGGCGACAACCCGATGGTGCAGGCGGCATCGAGCTTCTACGTGCCGGACGGCTCGGGCAATGTCACGCCGCCCGAGACCGGCATCGCCAGCGCGGAAAGTGACGCGGGCGGCGCCAAGGCGCCGGCGGGCGAGGGCCTCGCCGGCATGATCGAGCGAATGAATGCCTTGGGTTATGCGGACTGATCTCGCTCAGACCTCTCGCGGCGTCCCGTTCAGGATCTGAAGCGCAAGCTCGATCGGGCTGAAGGAGCGGCGATGGTGGGGGCACACGCCGTGCTGCTTGATCGCGCGCGCGTGCTCCGGCGTGCCATAGCCCTTATTCGACTCCCAGCCATAGCGGCGGTAACGGCGCGCGAGCTTCACCATCAGCCGGTCGCGCGTGACCTTGGCCACGATGGATGCGGCGGCGATCGAGAGCGACAGACCGTCGCCGCCAATGACGGTGCGCGCTTTGCCGGGAAACCGGCGCGGGGCGATATTGCCGTCGATCAGGGCCGCGGCGGCCGGAATTTGCAAACGGCGATAGGCAGCGCGCATACCCCAAAGCGTCGCCTGCAAGATATTGTCACGGTCGATGCGGCTGACTTGGCCGATGACCACGCTGACGCAGGACGTGGCCATGATCTCGGCATAGCGATCCTCGCGCGCCTCGGGGGTGAGCAGCTTGGAGTCGTTGAGGCCCTCCGGGATGCGGTCGGGATTGAGGATGACGGCGGCGACGACCACGGGCCCAGCCCAGGGGCCGCGCCCAGCCTCGTCGATGCCGACGATGGGCCCATGCAACTGGTCCATCAGCTCGGCTTCGAGGTCGAAGCTCGGTACGGTGCGCGGATTGGAGGAGCGCTGCGCGAATCCCATGGCGGGGAGTCTTCGCCATCGAGGGCGCCTTTGGCAACCCGGAAGCGGCTAGCGGTGTCGCGACTGTGGAAAACGGCCTATAGCAGGCGAAGCTGCTGACCCGGAAGGACCGGCGGGCTGAACAGATCGGTGCGAAGCTCGACCAATTGCTGGTTGAGCCCCAGCCGTGCGGCGGCGACCTCGAATCTCCGCCCGATCATCCAGGCATAGGGCCCCTCGCCCACCTGGCGCTCACCCCATTTGGCCTCGTAGAGCCTGCCGCCCCGGGTCGAGCTCATCAGCGACAGCACGCGCTTGGCCCGGTCGGGGCAGTTCGCCTGAAGCCATTCGGTGAACAAATCCCCGATCTCGAGCGGCAGCCGCAACAACACGTAGCCCGCGCCCGTCACCCCAGCGGCGGCGCAGCGCTCCAGGATGCGCTCCATCTCCATATCGGTGAGACCCGGGATCACCGGCGCCACCATGACGGAGGTTGGAATGCCGGCCTCGACCAGCCGTCCAAGCGCCTCGATGCGCTTGTCGGGCGTGCTCGCCCGCGGCTCCATGGCGCGCGCGAGCTTGCGGTCGAGCGTGGTCACCGACAACGCCACCTTGACCAGGCCGCGATCGGCCATGGAACGCAACAGATCGAGGTCGCGCAGGATCAGCGCCGATTTGGTGACGATGCCGACCGGATGGTTGGCGGCCGACAGCACTTCGAGGATGCGCCGCATGATGCGGTATTTGCGCTCGATGGGCTGATAGGGATCGGTATTGGTGCCGATTGCGATGGTGCGTGGGCGATAAGACGGGGCGGCCAGTTCGCGCTCCAGCAGCGAAGCGGCATTGGTCTTGGCGAACAGCTTGGTCTCGAAATCGAGCCCGGGCGAGAGGCCGAGAAAAGCGTGGGTGGGACGGGCGAAGCAATAGATGCAGCCATGCTCGCAGCCACGATACGGATTGATGGAGCGGTCGAAGCTGATGTCGGGAGAGGAGTTCCGGGTGATGATCCGCCGCGCCGGGACCTCCTGCACTTCGGTGGTCAGCGCCTCGAGATCGGCCAGAGACTCCCAGCCGTCGTCCACCGGCTCGTAAGCGATGGGCTCGTAGCGGCCGGAGCGATTGGTCTCGGCCCCGCGGCCGTTCCGGCGCGCACTGGCGACGCCAGCCGCATCGAGCGGAAAGCTTTCGGACGTCTCAGGTTTTCTCAGGGCCACCGACATGGCTCTGATATAGGGCCCGACCGTGAACAAATCAAGAACATTGTAGCTGGAAAGACGCTTTAATTGCTGGAAAGCGCCCAGGCGCTATAGTCGCCCCGATGATTTCCGTGGTTATCCCCACCCTGAATGCCGAGGCGACGCTCGGCCCTACCCTGGCGGCGCTGGTGCCGGCGGTGGCGGACAGCGTGGTGCAGGAGGGCATCATCGTCGATGGCGGCTCGAGCGACGAGACCATCGCCATCGCCGACGCCGCGGGAACCAAGGTGATCATGGCCAAGCGCGGCCGGGGGAGCCAGCTCCACGCCGGCGCCGCCGTGGCGCGCGGGGACTGGCTCCTGTTCCTGCATGCCGACACCGTGCTCGAGCCGGGCTGGGCGGAAGAGGCCGAGGCGTTCATGGAGCGCGTGGCGGCGGGGCGGCGCGCCCCGGCGGCCGCGGCCTTCCGCTTCAGCCTCGACGATGACGGTCTCATGCCGCGCCTGGTGGAGTGGCTGGTCGGCCTGCGCTGCCTCCTGTTCGCGCTGCCTTATGGAGACCAGGGCCTGCTCATCTCGCGGCGGCTCTACAACGAGCTTGGCGGCTTCAAGCCGATGCCGCTGATGGAGGATGTGGATCTCGTCCGCCGCCTCGGGCGGCGCCGGCTGGCGATGCTGAAATCGCGCGCGGTGACGAGCGGGGCGCGCTACCGCCGCGATGGTTATCTCGCGCGGTCATTGCGCAATCTGTGCTGCATGCTGCTCTATTTTCTCCGCCTGCCAACGCGCATGCTCGCGCGCTTCTATGGCTAGACACCGCAAGCGCCGCGTTGCCCGCGTCGCCTATGGTCCTCGCCTCGTGATCATGGCCAAGATGCCGAAGGCCGGGCGGGTCAAGCGAAGGCTGGCGCGCGAAATCGGCGGGACCGCCGCCACGCAATTTGCCCGAACTTGCCTCGGGCATACGCTGGCGCGGCTGGGCGCAGATCAGCGTTGGGAAACCTATCTTGCCGCCGCACCCGATCCCGAGGCCGGAGCGTCGCTTGGGTCCGCCGGTTCAAGACGGATCAAGCGATTGCGCCAAGGCGCCGGCGATCTCGGTCAAAGGATGCAGAGAATTTTTCAGCGCCTGCCGCCTGGGCCGGCGATCATCGTCGGCGGCGATATTCCGGCCATCGGCGCATCCGACATCGCATTAGCCTTTCGCCTGCTCGGCGGTGCCGATGCGGTGCTCGGTCCGGCCCCGGACGGCGGCTATTGGCTCGTGGGAATGCGGCGAGCGCCCCGCGTCATCGCCCCCTTCGCGCGGGTACGCTGGTCAACCCCGCAGGCCCTTGCCGACACGCTCAATAATCTCGAAGGGAGCCGGGTCGCCTTCGCCGCGACCCTCGGCGACGTCGACGATGCGGACGACTATGCGGGGCACCGCGCATGGTGGCAGTGTCTGATCCCGCCCCGCTCAGCCAGACCGAGACCGGCCTAGGATTTAGTCTTCGCGCCCTCCTGCCCCTTGAAGCGCGGCATCACCTCGATGAAGCTGCACGGGCGGTGGCGGTTGTCGAACTGATATTTGAGGATGCCGTTCCAGGCATCCTTGCACGCGCCCGGCGATCCCGGCAGGCAAAAGATAAACGTATCGCCCGCCATGCCGCCGCATGCTCGCGACTGAATGGTCGAAGTGCCGATTGTGGCGTAGCTCAGCATATGGAACAGGGTGGAGAAGCCATCGACCTCCTTGTCGAAGAGCGGCGCGACCGCATCCGGTGTCACGTCGCGCGCGGCGAAGCCCGTGCCGCCGGTGGAGATCACCACATCGACCTCCGGATCCTTGATCCACTTCTTCACCTGCTTCCGGATTTTCTTGGCGTCGTCGGTGACGATGGCCTGATCCGCCAGCAGATGCCCCGCCTGCCCGATCATGGAGGCGAGCAGATTGCCAGACTTGTCGGTCTTCTCATCGCGCGTGTCCGAAACCGTGAGGACCGCAAAGCGCAGCGGGATGAAGGCGATGCTTTCGTCGATACGGGCCATGGGTTCCTTCCACGCCAAATCTCTTGGCGATCGGCGATGAAAGATTTCAGCGGCGGCCGAGCGCCGCCTTCAACATCAGCAGGTCCCGCCAGGCGTAGCGCTTTTGCTCCGGCTTGCGCAACAAATAGGCCGGGTGCAGCGTGGCGAGCACGGGCAAATCGCCGATGGAACAGGAATAGGTCAGCCACCGGCCCCTGAGCCGCATGATGCCCTCATTGACGCCGAGAACATGCTTCGCCGCGGCACCGCCGAGCAGGACCAAGAGCTTCGGCGACAGCAATTCGATCTCCCGGGCGAGGAACGGTGCGCAGGCTTCGATCTCCTCGGTCGTCGGCGTACGGTTGCCGGGCGGGCGCCAATAGACGGTGTTGGTGATGTAGACGTCCCCCTCGCCCAGCCCAATCGATGCGAGCATGCGATCGAGAAGCTGACCGGCGCGGCCGACAAAGGGCTTGCCTTGCAGGTCCTCGTCGCGGCCCGGCGCCTCGCCGATCAGCATGATCTCGGCCTGCGAATTGCCTCTGGCGAAGCACAAATTCTTGGCGGTGCGCTTGAGCGGGCAGCCATCGAATTGGGCGACCAGGGCTTCGAGCTGGTCCAAGGTTGAGACCTCGGAGCCGATGCTGCGAGCCGTTGGAGCGGCACGGGTTTTGGCCGGGGCGCCACGCGGGACATTCACCACGGCAACGCGCGCCGGTACCGGCCGCGCCGGAGCAAGCTCGGGGCGGGCTTCGGCGAAGCCATTGCGAGGCTCTTCGCCCACGACCGCGTCGACGCCCATGGCCTCGTACCAGGCGAGCAGGGCCTGGACGGGTTTTAGGTCGGCTTGCGCCATCAAATTGCGCGTGCTCCCGATTTGCGAATCGCCCAACTGGACCGGGCAATTCAAACGATCTAAGCCTTGGTCTTGGCCGTTGGCCAAGGAATACTGGATTCCCGCGCCCGCGGGAACGGCCTAAACCTCGGCCCTAAGTCCTGAACCTGGAGCTTAGCCTTGAACGACGTGACCGAGCGCGAGACCATGGAATTCGACGTGGTGATTGTCGGCGCGGGGCCAGCCGGGCTCGCCGCCGCGATCAGGCTCAAGCAGCTGGCAGCGGAGCAGGACAGCGACATCTCCGTGGTGGTGCTGGAGAAGGGCTCGCAGGTCGGAGTCCATATCCTGTCGGGGGCCGTGATCGACCCGGTCGCGCTCGACCGGCTCCTGCCGGATTGGCGCCAACAGGCCTCGCCGCTCGAGACGAAGGTGAGCGAGGACCGCTTCTATTATCTGTCGGAGACGGGCGGTGTCCCAGTGCCCTCGCTGCTGATGCCGCCGCTGATGAGCAATCATGGCTGCTACATCGGCAGTCTCGGTAGCCTGTGCCGCTGGCTGGGCGAGCAGGCCGAGGCGATGGGCGTGGAGATCTATCCCGGCATCTCCGTCACCGAGGCGATCATCGGGCCAAATGGCGAAGTCGAGGGCGTCAACACCGGCGATATGGGGGTGGCGCGGGACGGCACGCATAAGGACAGCTACACGCCCGGCATCGCGCTCACCGGCAAATACACCCTGCTGGCCGAAGGCGCGCGAGGCTCGCTCACCAAGCAGCTGATCAAACGCTTCGATCTCGATCGGGAGAGCGACCCGCAAAAATATGGCATTGGCCTCAAGGAGTTGTGGGAGGTGCCGCAGGAGAAGCATCGGCCGGGCCTGGTGCAGCACACCATGGGCTGGCCGCTCAATGATGCCACCGGCGGCGGCTCCTTCCTCTATCATTTCGGCGAGAATCTGGTTTCGGTCGGCTTCGTCGTGCATCTCGACTACGCCAATCCCTATCTCAATCCGTTCAAGGAATTTCAGCGGGCCAAGACCCATCCGCGCATCGCCGCCCAGCTCGAAGGCGGCCGCCGCATTGGCTATGGCGCCCGCGCCCTCACCGAGGGTGGCTGGCAGGCGATCCCGCGCCTCGCCTTCCCCGGCGGCGCGCTGATCGGCTGCGCCGCGGGCTTCATGAATGTGCCCCGCATCAAAGGCAGCCACAACGCCATGCTGAGCGGCATGATGGCGGCGGAAGCGGCATACTCGGCGATCCAGGCGGGACGCACGCGCGACGTGCTCGACGCCTATCCGGAAGCCGTGCGGGCGAGCTCGATGGCGACGGAGCTGAAGCGCGTGCGCAATGTGAAGCCGCTCTGGTCGCGCCTCGGCACGCGGCTTGGCGTGATGCTCGGCGGCATCGATATGTGGTTGAGCACGCTGTTCCCGTTCCTGAGCCACACGCTGAAGCATGCCAAGCCTGACTATGCGAGCCTCACCAAGGCATCGGCGGCCAAGCCGATCGACTATCCCAAGCCCGACGGCGTGCTCAGTTTCGACATTCTGTCCTCGGTGTTCCTGTCGGGCACCAACCATGCCGAGGATCAGCCGGTGCATCTGCGCCTCGCCGATCCAAACATTCCGATCGAGGAGAACCTGCCGGAATATGCCGAGCCGGCGCAGAGATACTGCCCGGCGATGGTGTATGAGGTGGTCGAGGAAGGCGGCACGCCGCGCTTCCAGATCAACGCGCAAAACTGCGTCCACTGCAAAACCTGCGACGTGAAGGACCCGGCGCAGAACATCACTTGGGTGCCGCCCGAGGGGGGCGATGGACCCAACTATGTGAATATGTGAGCCTCGCCCGCGCGGCTATATCGCGGGCGGCGGTCACAAACGCGCCGCCTTTAGGCGGCAAGGAAGCTTTTGGGTTGCGGTCGAGGCCAAAAGGCCTAATCCTCCCAAATGGGGGGCGTTGAGAACCGCATTTCTGGGGCGGCGCCAAGCCGGACACATCATGCCAATTGACGACCGAACCTTCCGCAAATGGGCCTGGAGGTCTTTGCTCGCTCTGGCGCTGGTTGCCGCGCCGGCCGCCTATTCGGAAGTGGCGGGGCCAGGCGCGGTGCAGGCCGGTCCGGGGACCTTGCTCGGCAATTATCTCTCCGGCCGGGTGGCGCGAGGCGACCACGACACGACCGCCGCGGCGGAGTTCTATTCGCGCGCACTGGCCGAGGATCCCGGCAATGAGCTGATCCTCGAACAGACCTTCCTGCTCGAAACGGCGGCGGCCGATTGGGATCGCGCCATCGAGCTCGCGCATGAGCTCGTCAAGCATGAGCCGTCGCACCGCATCGCCCAGTTCCTGCTTGGCATCGATTCATTCAAGCGCGGCAAATACGACGAAGCCGACAAGCACTTTGCCGCGGCCCGTCAAGGTCCGATCGCCGATCTGACCTCGATCCTGGCCCGGGCCTGGGTGCAGCAGGCGGCCGGCAAGACCAATGACGCCCTGGCCACGCTCGACAGTCTGAGCGATGCCGATTGGGCCCAGTTCTATCAGCGCTATCATCGCGCCCTGATCGCCGATCTCGCCGGCAAGCGCGACATGGCGCGCACCGCTTTTTCGCAGGCGTTCAGAAAGAACCCCACGACCTTGAGAGTGGCGGATGCCTATGCGCGCCATGCGGTCAACGCCAAAAACCGCAAGCTGGCCAAGCAGACGCTCAGGACCCATATCGCCAAAGCCTCGCGCCATCCCTTGTCGCTAGCGCTGCTCGGTGAAATCGAGGCCGGCAAGACCCCGCCCTTGCTCGTGACCTCGCCCAGCGACGGGCTGGCGGAAGTCTTCTACGGCATCGGCGACGCCCTTGCCGGTGAAGGCGGCCTCGACATGGGCATCGTCTTCTTGCAATTCGCGCTTTACTTGAAGCCGGACTTCCCCCTCGCCCATGTTGCTCTGGCCGAGGCCTTCGACGGCGCCAAGAGATACGATCTCGAGCTGGCTGAATTCAACACCATCAGCGAGGATTCGCCGCTTTGGCTGAACGTTCAGATTCAGAAGGCCTTCGCCCTGAATGCACTGGAGCAGGTGGATGAGGCCAAGGTGCTGCTCGAGAAGATCATCGCGCAGAACCCGAAGGATGTCCGCCCGCTCGACGCCTTGGGTAACATCCTGCGATCGCATGAGCGCTACGCCGAGGCTCGCGATTATTACAGCCGCGCCATCGATCTGATCGACAAGCCGACCAGGGAGCATTGGGCGCTGTTCTATGCCCGCGGCGTCTGCAGCGAACGGCTCAAGGAATGGCCAGCGGCCGAGGCGGATCTCAAGCGCGCGCTTGAGCTTTCCCCCGACGAGTCGCCGGTGCTGAACTATCTTGGCTATACCTGGGTGGACCAGAACCAGAATCTCAAAACGGCGATGGACTACATCCGCAAGGCGGTGAAGCTGAAGCCTGACGATGGCTATTACGTCGATAGTCTCGGCTGGGCCTATTTCCGCATCGGCAATTTGCAATCGGCGGTCGAGCAACTTGAGCGCGCGGTCGAGCTGAAACCGGACGATCCGGTCATCAACGATCATCTGGGCGATGCCTATTGGCGCATCGGGCGGACACTCGAGGCCAAATATCAATGGCAGCAGAGCCTCACCCTGAAGCCGGACAACGATCTCGTCGCGTCGATCGAGAAGAAGCTTGAGGACGGGCTTCCGGACAGTGCGGAGACCAAGGCCGCAAATTCTTCGTCGGGGCAGAAAGTCGCCGAATAAGCTGCCGCTTCTCGTCCACAGAGTGGCGCCGGAGCATTTTCGATGACGGCGCTCCGCGACACCGCTAGAGCCAAACTCAACCTCACGCTCGAAGTGCTGGGGCGCCGCGCCGACGGCTTGCATGAGCTGCGGAGTCTCGTCGCCTTTGCCGAGCTCGGCGATTGGGTCGCATTCAAACCCGGGTCCGAACTTCTGCTCGCGATCGAGGGCCCGTTCGCGGGCGCGCTCGAGGGCGACAATCTCGTCCTCGCCGCGGCCAAAGCCGTCAAAGCCGCGGCGCCCACAATCGAGCTTGGCCAGTTTCGCCTGGCGAAGATGTTGCCGGTCGCGGCCGGCCTGGGCGGTGGTTCCGCCGACGCCGCCGCGACGTTGCGGCTGCTCGCCCGCGCCAATCCGGGTGCGCTCGCCCCTGCTGTCCTTGCAGAACTTGCGGCCAAGCTCGGATCGGACGTGACGGTCTGCCTCGAAAGCCGGCCGGCGCTGATGAGCGGGCGGGGCGAGCGCGTAGCCGCCGTCCGGGGCATGCCCGGCTGCGGCGTGGTGCTGGTCAATCCGAGGCTCCCGCTCGCCACGGTTGCCGTCTATGGCGCGCTGAAGGCGTCGCCTTTATCGGAATCGCGGCACGGCGCGACGGAAATCCCTGCGTTCGGTGGCTGCTTCGAGCAGCTGATCGCCTATGCGCAGGCGCGCGCGAACGATCTCGAACCGACGGCTTCGCGGCTGGTCCCCGCCATCGGCGAAGCGATCGGCGCGCTGAAGGCCGTCGAAGGAGCGCGCCTGGTCCGGCAGGCCGGGAGCGGCCCGACCTGCTTTGCCCTGTTCGCGAGCGCCGATGAAGCCGAATCAGCGGCGGCCACGGTCGCGGCAGCCAATCCATCCTGGTGGGTGGCCGCAAGCACCATCCTGCCAAGCGGATGAGTCCAGGCGGCTAGAAGGGCCGATCGACGCAAAAAGCCACCGCATCGAGCAGCGCCGCCTTGGCGTCGCAATCGGGGAAGATCGCGAGCGCATCGCGGGCAATGGCGCCGTAGTGGCGGGCGCGCTCCATAGTGTCGGTGAGCGCGTTGTGTTTCTGCATCAGCGCCATGGCCTCGACGAGATCGTTGTCGTGGATGACCCCGTCCTGGAGCGTCCGCTGCCAGAAGGCACGCTCTTGGCCGCTGCCACGGCGATAGCACAGCACCACGGGCAGCGTGATCTTGCCCTCGCGGAAATCGTCGCCGACGCTCTTGCCGAGCGTCGCCGCCTCGCCGGCATAATCGAGCGCATCGTCGACGAGCTGAAAGGCAAGCCCAAGATTGCGGCCATAGGATCTAAGCCCGGCGGCCTCGGATTTCGGCCGCTCGGCCACCACCGCGCCAACCTCGGCCGCGGCGGCAAAGAGAGCCGCGGTCTTGGCGTCGATCACCGCCAGATAGTCGTCCTCGGTAGTCTCGGTGTTCTTGGCGGTGACGAGCTGCATCACCTCGCCCTCGGCAATCACGGCCGCGGCGTCGGCGAGGATGCGCAGCGCGCCGAGCGAGCCGACATCGACCATCATCTTGAAGGCTTGGCCGAGCAAAAAATCGCCGACGAGAACGCTCGCCTCATTACCCCAGAGCAGCCGGGCCGCCGCCTTGCCGCGGCGGAGATTGCTCTCGTCCACCACATCGTCATGCAGCAGCGTCGCGGTGTGCATGAACTCCACGCTTGCCGCCAGCCGCACATGGCCGCTGCCTTCATAGCCACAGAGCTTGGCCGCGGCGATGGTGAGCATGGGCCGCAGGCGCTTGCCGCCGGAATCGATCAAGTGACGCGCGAGTTCGGGGATCAGCTCCACATTGGAGCGGGCGCGGTCGAGAATGATGCGGTTGACATGGCCCATATCCTCCTCGACAAGCGCGAGCAGTGGCGCAAGGCTTGCCTTTGGATCACGCGCGCCAGAAAGCTGAACAACGACTCCCAAGAGATCTCTCCTAAAGCGGCTTCGCGTTTAAGATGATTTTGACGGCTGGGCCGATATTGTCTTTGCTCCAGCCGCTAGGTCAAGGCGCACCAGTGCAAGGGTTGCCTCGGATGAAGGAATTGTTGCGGTCAAACGACGCGGTGCTGATCTCCTTTGTCAGCGCTCTGCTGGCTGAACAGGGAATCGCCTTCATGGTCGCCGACACGAATATGAGCGTGCTGGAAGGCTCGATCGGAGCGCTCCCCCGGCGCGTTCTCGTGGATTCCGATGAAATGGAGCGCGCGCGCCGCATTCTCACCGAGGCCGGTATTGGCGATGTCATCTCCACCGACGGCAGGATCTAAGCGCACGGGCACGCTCCCACCCGGGACGACGCTGGACGACTTCCTCGGCGGCCGGATCGAGGTGCTACAGCCCAAGCAGGGCCACCGCGCCGGCAGCGATGCCGTGTGGCTGCAGGCCGCGGTCCCGGCGCAAGCCGGCGAGCGCGTGCTCGACGCCGGCGCCGGCGTCGGGGTGGCGGGGCTTTGCCTGCTCGCCCGCGTTCCAGAAATCGCCGTGACCGCGGTGGAAATCGACGCCGGCCTTTGTGCCCTGGCGGAGGCCAATGCGCGGCGGAACGGTGTGGGCGACAAGTTCAAGGCGATCGATGCCGATGTGACCGCTCCGGCCGAAAGCCTCCTGGCCAAAGGTCTTGTGCGCGACGGCTACGATCAACTGATGGCCAATCCGCCCTATTATCCGGCCGGGACTGTCCGGGCAGCGCCTGACCCAGCGCGAGCGGGGGCTCATGTGATGCAGGAGGGAGCGCTTGAGGCTTGGATCCGCTTCCTCGCCACCGTGGCGGCGCCAAAAGGGCGTCTCACCCTCATCCACCAGCCTCGGGCGCTGCCGCAATTGCTGGCGCTGCTCGATCGGCGATTTGGCGGCGTCACGATCTTTCCCCTGTTCCCGAAGGCGGGCGAGCCCGCCACGCGCATCATCGTCCAGGCCGAGAAAGGAAGCCGTGCCGCCCTTCGTCTCCTCGCTGGCCTCGTGCTGCATGATGGAGACGGGCACTACACGGCGAAGGCCGAGGGCGTACTTCGGAGCGGCGAAGCGCTCGATCTCGGAAGGTAGGAGACAAAAAAGGGCTGCCGCCTAAGGCAGCAACCCTCGATTGGCCCAAGCGTGAGGCGGGCCCGGGCGCGCAAGGCGGCCTAGTAGCAAATGTTGATGCCGCGATAGACCGTCTTGTAGATGTAACCGTAGGCATAGTCGCTCCAGACGCGGATCGTCACCGGACGGGAGACGTAGCAACCACCGCCGTAATTGGAGTAGTTCCAGTGCTTGCTGTAGTTGTGATGGCCGTGGCCGTGGCCGTGGCCGTGGCCGTGGCCGTGACCATTGCCGTGGCCATAGCCGGCTTCAGCCTGAGGGGCGCCGAATGCGAGAGCGGCCAGGGCGGCGGCGGCGATG
>Ga0307376_10002751_pt1 | contig 16878 bp, 34 predicted proteins | sample TR2MG_FD_202536 | JGI IMG/M metagenome (GOLD analysis project Ga0307376, IMG submission 202536) | Soil microbial communities from Risofladan, Vaasa, Finland - TR-2 | ecosystem: Environmental > Terrestrial > Soil > Coastal area > Acid sulfate soil | place: Finland: Risofladan, Vaasa | collected...
ACATCAATCTTGGGTATCTTGAGTTCAAGGCAAAGGTTGATGGCGTAAACATCTTATGGACTGACGTAAAATATGCTAACGAAGAAAAAGTATACGATATATATTTGATTACCAACGCACCTATATGAGAAGTAAAATAAAAGTTATTGATGTTACCGGATACAATGCCAATCAAATTGAGAACGGGATAAATGCCGCGCTTTTATACGGATGGAAGTTTTTGCAAATTGTTGTCGTTTCTACAAAAGTATTTGTTATTTTACAAAAAGATTTAGTTTCGTAATTGGAAGGCGGTGAAGAAAATATGAGCATCATTACATTACTTTTGATGTTGGTCGTGGCGGCAATAGTTATCTATGCAATACGACTAGCGTTTGCAGGACAGTGGAAAGAGTTGGTCGTTACAGTCGTTATTGTTATTTTAGCGTTATGGATTTTACAGGCGTTTGGGGTGACACTTCCAACGCTTCCATAAGAAAGGTGGTGAGTTTTTATGAAGAAATCAGCGTGTGTTGATTGTAAGGGTATACGTCCGAAAAAAGTTAGTAAAGGTGGCATGAAATCTCGGAAGATGAAAGCTCCGAAGAAATCATACAAGTAAAACTATGAAAAAAACACAGAAAGCAAAAAAGGTAGCGAAGGTTATGCGTGAGTTCAAGAAAGGCAAGTTGCACTCCGGTGGATCAGGCAAGATTGTCAAGAACGCAAAGCAAGCAATCGCTATCGCGCTGTCAGAAGCCGGTAAGAAAGCTGGCGACCAAGGTGCCATTTCTGATGCCGCAAAACGGCGTTTTGGTAAGTAAATAATAATAATTTCCATGCTTACTACTCTATAATAAGCCAGTGGTAACATTGGCGTTTTTGTTGTATGATACAATAAAACACATGAGTGACGTTATCAGATTTATTGATTTGTTTGCAGGAGTAGGCGGATTTCATTATGGGATCAAACGTGCTTGTAATCAATCAACAGATGAGGAACCCGAACAGGCCAAGTCTGACGAAGATTTGCCACTGCGGGAGCGGGAAATTATACAAGAGGTGTCACGGAGTGGACGGGGGATCAGGACTTCTGATGAAGTGGAACGAAACATTTTGCCTTCCGACACAGGGGGGATGCGGACAGTTCATATTGATAGAAAAGGAGAACGATATGACAACACTGAAAACTCTACACTACAGCAGGAGCGGACGGGGAACGCACCACGAAGGACGGATGACACCGAACAAGATAGGAACATTGAGTACCGGACAGGGCGGAGCGGGGAGAACAAATCAGACGTTTGTGGTGACGGATCAAAAGATACTTGGCCACAGCAGGAACAAAACGGGAAAACAAAGTTCATATCATATAAAGGAGATAGTGGGAACACTCAAACAACCATCGGGAAACCAACAGGATTTCGTTGTGTCTACTCAAACGAGTGGGATAAATACGCCAACTCCGTCTACCGAAAACACTATGGACAATGCGACCAATCAGACATCAGAACAGTTGATGCTCACACCATCCCTGACCACGACCTCTTATGTGGCGGATTTCCTTGCCAAAGTTTTAGTATTGCTGGCAAGAGAGGGGGATTTGACGACACCAGAGGAACACTCTTTTTTGATATCGCAAGGATACTCAAAGAAAAACAACCTCGATTGTGTTTACTGGAAAACGTCAAAGGACTGCTATCACATGACAATGGACGAACTATCAAAGTCATCCTCACCACGCTTACTGACTTGGGGTATGATGTCCAATGGCAAGTGTGTAACTCAAAGGATTTCGGCGTTCCACAAAACAGAGAGCGTATCATCATTGTCGGACATCTTAGAGGAACAAGTAGACCACAAGTATTTCCTATCGGAGAAGATGACAAACTATCTGATGGAAAGGATAAATCAAAAGAAAGACAATCACAAGCCGAAATTAGTCATGCACTCAAAGGTAGCTCCATGAAAGCCGACAATGTTTTTGTCGTACAAAACCTGTACGATGTCAGCTACACATCAAGAGTTCGAGAGTATAATGAAATCGCTCCAACAGTACGGGATTACGGAAGCGGTGGAAATAAGATGCCTATGGTAAACGGCATAAGACGGCTTACTCCGGTTGAGTGCGAACGGCTACAGGGATTTCCTGATAACTGGACGAAGTACGGAGCGGACGAGGAAGAAATAAGCGACACACAACGGTATAAAATGATGGGAAACGCAGTGACAACAAACGTAGTGACTGCAATAGCACGGCGACTTTTGTTATGATTAGCGTTCTTATCCCGACAATACAATACGATCACCTGCCAAACCTCATCAACGGCCTCATGCGTGAGATAGCAAGTGTTGGTGGGGAACTGATTGTTTCAAATAACGGAGCAAAGACCGCGACCAATCAATTACTGTCAAAGTATTACTGCACCATCATCAACAATGTCCGGCCACGCAGTTTTGCAGAGAGCAACAACGATATGGCGCGGATTGCCAAACATGACAAGTTATTACTGCTCAACGATGACACCGCAGTAGAAGTCGGATTTATCAAGAAGATGATTGATACCTTCCAACTACATCCGAAGATTGGTGTTGTCGGTTGCCGGATACAGTACATGAGTACAGGATCAATACAACACGCTGGTGTTTTTTTTACCAAAGAAGGATTGCCTTACGAGTTACGGTATACTGTTACTAAGCATCCTGATGCCGATAGAACACATGAAGTACCTGCGGTTACTGGTGCGTGTATGATGGTTGATAAAACCGTTTGGCGAGAACTCAATGGCTTAGACGAGGCATTTGTAAACGGGTGGGAAGATAACGATTTTGTTTTGCGAGCAAAAGAACGGGGATACAAAGTGTGGTATAACGGATCGGCTGGCATCCGGCACGTTCTACATGGAAGCGAAAAGTATGGACGTATGCTCAAAGAAGATGCAAACGTAGCATTGTACAGAAAACGATGGATTGAAACCGGCAGAGTGTTCAAACTTATATGAAACTTGCAGTCATCGTACCAACATGGAACAGGTCTAAGAACTTAGAAAAAACCATCAAGTGTTTATTAGCGCAAGATGTTTTTGAAACACATCATAACGTATCTATCTATATCATAGATGACGATAGTCAGGATAACACAGAGCATATAAGTAGATCATACCCTGTCAACTACTTCAAACACACACCACACACAGAGTGGAACGCAAGCAAGCCTCGGAACTTCGGAGCAATCCTCACGCCAGTCGATACAGACCTGCTCTACTTTGTAGACAGTGATGTTCTTCTACCGCCGGACAGGATACGAAGGCTTATTGAAACATGGGAACCAAACCCACTACCAAACCGCGTGATGATAGGCCCATATCACTTCAGCAGAAACGATATAGACGTTGATGCTCCGAAGTGGTTTGAGAAAGAACAACAAAACTATGATGGTGATATCCGGTGGAAACTCTTTGAAGAACATGAACCGATAGAAACAAACACAGGACTTCAATATGCACTTGCGTGTTTCGGTGGATCACTGGCTGTCAACCGTTGGTTCTTCTTCAAGGCGGGTGGATTTGATGAGGAAATGCTATCAGGCGTTGAGGACGGTGACTTTGGACTGACGATGTGGGAAACCGGAGCGGTGTTTTCGGTGGATCGTGGCCTGTTGGGTTGGCATAACCCTCATGCCATACATGAAGAACGTGTGAAGTTTATCAAACCATGCGTTGAAAAACTGAACAAAAAGCATAATATAGACATAGTCCACGCTACCGGCGGCGTATATCGACAATGGGGCATTGATTGGAAACCACCGGAGAGTTGGGTGGATCAGAGTGGATATAAGAAAGAGGAACTTATATGAACGACATACACTTGGATATTGGGTGTGGGATGCGAAAAGCTGACGGATGGATCGGTCTTGATATCAGGCAGTATAAGGGTGTCGATCATGTTCTCAATATCGGTTCCGATGCGTTTCCACTACCGGACGACAGTTGCATCGAGATCAAAGCAATCCATGTACTTGAGCATCTGTATCCGCAGGAGTTGTTTCACTGCATGGAAGAAGCATGGCGTGTCTGTAATCCGAAAGGATCGTTCTACATAGAAGTGCCAAAAGCCGGTACTCCGGCATATTACATACATCCTGACCACAAGATACAATTTGTCGCAGATACTTTTGGGTTCTTCAATGTTCCGAGCGACCTCGATGTTCACGGATATCTCAATGGGTTTTGGCACGTTGCCGTTGAGGACTTAGAGCAATCAATACAGGCGACACTGTATCCGAACAAGCCGAACGGCAAGTATCCATATAAAGAGGTGAAGCGTGTTGGTTAGTCTTTGCTTACTGGCATACAAAAGACCGGAGTGGTTATCGGAGTGCGTCAAGAGTATCCACGCCAATAGCGATGTTCCGTTTGAGCTTATCGTCAACGCTGACGCAGATGATGAAACAGGAAAAGCCGCGTATGAACTCTACAAAGATGGGCTGATAAGCAAGCTCGTATTGGTTGCCGGAAAGAACCGTGGCGTTGGTCGTAGTTTTCAGAACTGTCTTGGCCTGGCCGAAGGTGACTACATTTTCAAGGTAGACAGCGATATCATGTTTGAACTGCGATGGCTGTCACCATGTATAAAGATTTTGGCGGATCAGCACGTTGCCGCACTATCACCATTTGACTACAGGCACTATGATCCTGCCGACACAAGGTTTCAGATAGAGAAGGAAACAGAGAGTTATTTTGTGGTAAACGATTTCGTCAGTAGCATCTATGGGTTCCGCCGGATGTGGTGGGATATCAACAAAGGAAAGATGCCGGACGATGGGTTCCATCAGGAGCTTCGTAAGTGGGGTGACTTGGCAATTACGAAAACAGACCTTGTGACAAATCGCGGATTTGGGATTGGAAAAACTGTGTATGTATCGCTCAATGAGAAAGGCGAAGCAGTCAAAACACCTACTCACGATATGCCAAAGGTGTTCGGGTATTGACAAGATATTTGCGATGATATAAATTGATTATACGTCCGGCCAAGTCCGGCATCCCTACGGTAAGAGGGGTAAAAATGAAAAGCCAGCGAACCGTTTTTTGGTGGTTCGGTAAGGTCACTCTTACCGAGTCTGACTTTTCAGCCTTGCCGACCAACCAAAGAACGGTTTTTTTATGGACTACAAAGAACTTACAGACATCCTGACCAAAGCTGGCTTCTGCATATTGCTTCAGTATGGTCGATCTTCAGGTGGTATCATGTGTGACACAGAAATAGAAACTCCACTCATCCTCAAACGCCTCTTTGAAAAAGACGAAAAAAAACTTCAAGAACTACACGATTTGATAAGCACTGGAAAGCTAAGTGAAACCGCATGACCGAAGCGTGATCTTCGGGCGGGATAGGAGTAGGAAGGGATAGGTTGTCTTATAAGGAAAAACACGGGGGGGCGCGAGGGTTCTTAGGGAGATATAGTTTTATATATATGAGTACACAAACGACTGACTTACATATAGTTATTGGACTGAAAAAGCGGTCAGATGGATCGTTTTCTATAAGTGGTATTGATATAGACAACGGCTTTCCGGTTCCGGCAGTTGAAAAACCGAAGCGTGAACCGAAGTCATATAGCAAACTTACATGGCTCACAACTATGAGTGACGAAGAAGCACAAGATGTTGCAACGCTCTGTGGAACTACACCGGATTTTGTTCGGATCAAATCAGCAGACCTTTTCAACTACTGTAGTTATAAGGGAAAGACGTATAAAGACTACCGACTGTTTTTGATAAACGCTGTAAAAAAAGATAAACCGTCCGGCTCGCAACATCTGAACCTATGAGTTATAAAGTTGTATTACAAGGTCAAGAAAAGTTGACTATATCGGACGAACAAGCCGAGAAGCTGATTGAAGTGTGGAAAAATAAAAGCGTATCCACAATTACCATAGGTCGTGACACCATCGCAGTATCTTCAATCAAAGGCATATTTGAAATCGCAAAGGCTGACATGACCAATCAGAACGAAAGCTGGAAGCGTCAGAACAATGAGTGGGATCAAACGTGTCTATCTATGTCTAAGTTGTCACCGGAAGAAAAGACCGAGAAGGAGCTGGCTATCCGCATCCTACCGGCAATCAAACTTGCAAGCGGAAAGATACCGGAACGCTCAAGCGATGTTATAGTCAAGCTATGGAACGAACTGATGGACTTTTTCGCCGGAAACCCACAGGTGCCACGATGTCCGATGAAGGTGTGGTATCCGATTGTAAAACCTGAACTCAATGGTAAGCCGTTTCTCACAAAGTTCTTGGAGTATGTGTCACGCAATGATAATGAGATTGCAAAGTGGTGTCACTTCAACCGTATAAAAGTAACCTTTGACTATCAGAAAGCAATGTCCGATGTCTGATCTATTTATGGATATACTCAAAAGGGAGTGCATGAAAAAGTGTGTTCATTGGGATATCAGTGATGAAGTGATGTCTAAGGCATTAGAAAGTGAAAAGAAACTATACGATCAGCACAAAAACAGTCCTGAACGGGTATTGTCTACGGTACACAATGACCGGATCGGCTCTATCGCACAGTTGGCGGTAAACGAGTATTTGTCCACGCTTCCGTATGATGTCATCACCTCTGATCCGTTTGAGAGCGGACAGCACAGTGACAAGTTTGATTTTATGTATGACGATGAGTGGTGTGATGTCATGGGATTTGGGATGAAGGGCGAAGGATATTATTGGATTACGGATAACTGGCGGATGCGATGCCACAATCATAAGCAGAAGCGCGAAATGAACAACTATGTTTTTGTCGGAGTAGACGAGCGAAAGTCTGTCATCCACATTGCCGGAGTAATCAGCGCGTTGTCTTTTTGGAACAGCGCCAAGCCGGTTGATTATGATGAGGATAAGCCGGAGCGTGAGCGCAGATCGTGGGTACCAGCAAGTTTGCTTCGTGGTTTCAGGGATTTTTACTTCCACACAACATCCGATTGAGGCTAAACATAGAGGTACAAATACCCATCTTTTCAAAATAGGAGCCATTATAGGGCATTACAGAGCCTTCTGTGAAAATGGCGTTAGCACACGATATAGTGATTGACATGACCTATAATATATGATACCATCCATATATAAAGGAGCAACTTATGAAAACAATCAATGTTCGCATAAAGACAGGTTGGAAAAAAGTACAAAACGAGCAAGAGTATGTTTGTGATAGGTGTGGAAATAGACTTTGGAAAGCACCTGACGGTACGACATACTGCAACGGAAACTGGAACGAGTGTATCCTGAAGAAAACAAACAAGCGGTGGTACCCATACAAAGAGTTTGGTTGTCACTATAAAATAGTCGCAGATGTTCTTATGGGTTGTCCGACAAATCAGGACGGAACGCCTGATGTAGACTGTGATTTCTATGTAGACTTTCCCTTTATTATGAGTGATAAAGATGGAAAGAAAGAGGTATTGCGATTGAAGGATATTTTCGTTGAACTTGAAAAGCGCCACTAATTTAGTGGCGTTTTTTCATACCGTATAAACAGAAAGGAGAAAATATATGAAAAAAGCAATTTATGAAAAAGTAAGAAACACAAACGATGATTTATTTGCTTTGGTTGCCCGTCAGATGGGATTGAAAAGCGGAGATATATCACCGCTTCAGGAAAATGCTTTTGATGAGGCGTGCAAGGCAATAGCTGAAGTCATGGAGCAATGGATAGAACAAAATAAATGAAAGGAGAAAAATATGGAAACATATAGAGTTGAGATAGTTGACTGCCACACTGAAAAAGTTGTAGCTGTTATCGGAAAAGGATTGGACGAAAAGCACGCAGAACGGCGTGAAATGACTGGATTGATGAGGATTGACACACACAACTATTTCGTTAGAAGCGTAAAGGAGTAATTGTTTTTTGAAAGGTGGTGATAATTTATGAACATAAAAGTCAAAAAGTACGTTGAGGCATGGATTGAGTATCAGCGCGCATCTAAGGCGCTTGATGCACTCAAGCCTGAAGTTCTTGATTTGATACCTGAAGTCGGTATTGAGGTTGATGGCTACCGTGTCACTGTGTCGGAGCGTCCGATATTTTCAGGCGTTACTCTTGATACTGCCCGCGAGTTTGGTGCCGTGAAAAAGGTTGTCAATACTTCCGTCTTGTCTGGTGTTCTGAAAGAAGGTCAGATTGTTGATGGTACAGTGTTTTCTAAGTACATCAACGTGCGTCATACTATATAAGCTCTTGACGGTGTCGTGGACTGAAAAAGTAGGTTGCTCCAACTTCTTACAATTTCTTCTACGTCCACGGCACCGATGAGGAACTTATGGATAATCAAAACGAAATCATCTGCCCTGATTGCGGTTCTGACCGCATCACTCAATCGCGTGAGTCGCGAGGCGCTGGCGTGGTTGAGGTTGTGTATGAGTGTCAGGAGTGTGGCGCTGTTATTATTGAGAGGTAACTATGGGTAAACAATTTATTGTTGAAATCAGAAAATCATGTAAGATGTGCGGTTCTGTTCTTCCAAAAAGATTTCGTACATACTGTTCAAAAACCTGTCGACAAAAAGCAATCAATGAAAGACACCGTCCATATCAGAAGCAGTGGCAACGCGATAAGCGTGGAGAAAAAGCGCCTCACAAGTTGCGGTGCGGTATATGTGGTAAGTGGTATGTTCAGGTCGGTTCTCATACAGTACAGCTTCACAAGCTAACTGGCAGAGAGTATCGTGAGTATCTTGGTTTGCCGGTAAAGCGTGGCGTTGTTCCTACATGGTATAGAAACCTAAAGGGCAATCAGGCTATTGAAAACGGAACTGTAGAAAATCTGAAAACTGGAAAACGACACAGGTATAAAAAAAATGATCCAAGATCAAAACAAAAATTATTTTGGAAAAGTCACCGGAGAGAACCGGACGATTATTATGAGTGAAAGGTGGTGATAATTTATGAAAAAAGTAGATGAGGCAAAAATTATTGAGCAGTTGGCAGAAGCTATGCCGTATCTGTATCGCATTATGAAAGAAAATCGTGGCAAGATACATAATAGTGCTGGATTACCTAACGAACTGGAAAAGCAGGTTATCATGTTGATGAGCCTCGCGTTTTCACTTGGTGTAGGATTTGATTTTGCAAACAAAAAAACGAACTAAGCTCTTGATGTTGCTCGTTTGTCACAAGAGCGTAAGCGGGCAACAATTAGGTGCTTGAGATTTGCTATATCGTGTGCTATTATCTTCTTATGAGTGATGATAACAAACAGCCCGTACTACTGCCACCAAAGATAGTTCGCGTTGAGGTTGATGACCAGCATTATTACTTCGTAAATGATGAGTTTTTTCCTTCCGTTACGAAGATACTTGATGAAGCAGGGCCGGTTGCGTGGGCGCTCAAAAATTGGTTGCTTACTAATACTCCTGAAAGTGCAAACGAAATCAAAACTACCACAGCAGATTTCGGAACACTGATGCACGATGCGTACCAACGGTTACTTCTTGGTGACGAGATTTCCCTGAAAGATGATTTCAATAATACTAAGGCAAAAAAACACTTGATGAGTTTTCATAGGTGGTTCCATGAGTTTGCACCTGATGTAAATACTATGCAGACAGAACACACCGTTGCCAGTGTCAAAAATAAGTTCGCCGGTACGCTTGATTTGTCCTGTAAGAAAGATGGCGAACTATGGATAATAGATTTCAAGACCACATCCGGTATTTATTACAGCCATGAGTTACAGCTTACGGCTTATAAGATCGCGTATGAGGAACTGTACAAAGTGAAGGTAGACCATGTCGGGATATTGCGAACAGGTACACGACATAAGAGCGAGTTTGAGTTCAAGGAAATCACACGCGAACCGCAGGAGTTCCTGAACGTATATCAAACATATCTGTCACTCAACGGTGGGGAAATACCAAAGCCACCTGACATCAAAGCGTATCCTGACACTATAAAATTATTTGAAGAAAGGAGTTAGTTATGGGAGATTTAGCAGACAAAGCAAAGGAGCGTTCACCGTTTCTAAGGCTTGAGAACAACGATTGTATCGTTGTAGCGTATAAGGGTTATAAGATGGTGCCGTCCACCTATGATCCTGAAAAAGAGAACTTTCGGTTTATCATTGAAACCGACCACGGCACAAAGTATTGGGATACATCAAGCAACAAGGTTGCACTTGTGTTTGATACTTGTGCGGAAGGTGATAAGGTGAAGATTTGCAAAACAATCATCACAGCGTCAACCGGAAAAGAACAAACCTCTTGGTCAGTTGAAAAACTGGACAAAAAAGGAAAAAGTATAAAACCTGACGAACAGAAAGCACCGGCTGAAGAAAGCCAAGATGCTGAAGATCGTCCGTTCTAATAACTTATGTCACTCGCATTGGACAAGAACAAACGTAGAGAACTCGCGCATGGTTACATGGAACAGTTGCGAAATCTTATATACGAACAAGGACTTTCAATCATTGAGATAGGAAGGCTCCTGTTAGTGTTCAAAGAAGAAAAACTGTACGAAGAACTAGGCCATGAGAACTTTCGACAGTTCTTGTCCGATGCGGATATCGGTATCGCTCCGTCAACCGGATACAACCTGATGAGGATATACGCACTATATGTAATCAAGTTCGGGTTCACGATTGAGGAACTGTCAGAGGTTCCGTGGGGCAAACTCCAAGCACTTGCACCGATCATAGACGGCAAAGACAAAGATGCCGCGAGTGAGTGGTTGAACAAAGCGAAGGTGCTTGGTGCCAGCGACTTCCATGATGAGGTCGCCGAGTACAAGGAAAATAAGTCGTATAAGAAAAAGTTGCCGTATCCGAGGGTTAGGCGTTGTCCTGATTGTTCGGGTTGGCGTATAGAGCCTGAACCACACACGGTCTGCCGGTGCGTGGATTTGCCTATAGACAGCAAAATATGAAACAATCATTATTTACTAAGATGCACTTGCTCCAAGCATTGAAAGATGCCGGTGAGCCGTGTTCATACAGCAGTTTACTTTATTATGAGAAATTGGGCGTTGTCAAAAAGCCTACACGTTCTATCCCTATGGGTGACAGATCGTATAGGGCATACACGCAAGCGGAAATTGATAGGACTGTTAGTAAGATCAAGAAATACCGCAGTAGGAACACTACATAAGTTGAAGTTTTGAAAGATAGGGCAGTGTGGCCAACGCCATTGCTTCCCTGTTTTTCAAGCCCTCAAGAGTGCAAAGACCAATATGACCTGCCAAGGCATATAAATAATTTTGGTCGTTGAAAGGTGGTGATAATCTATGACCGTACAGAAAACTACGAGCTACAGTATGTTCAAGTTTGTTCGTGGAAACAGGAGTGTCAATCGTACCTCGCTAAAGAACCTTATGGTTTCGATAAGCAAGAAAGATTTGCTTGAGGAAAATCCAATCATCGTCAATCAGAAGTTTGAAGTGCTTGATGGACAACATCGACTTGAGGCGTGTAAACAACTCGGAAAGCCGGTGCATTACATTGTGCATAAAGATGGTGGTATACAGGATGTTCAGTTGCTAAACAGCGCTGTGCGTGCGTGGAGATTTGAGGACTATATCAAATCTTATAGCATGGCTGGCAACAAGAACTATAAAGTCTTAGGTGAGTTTAGTCAAAGTCACGGTATCGCAATCGGTGTGGCAGTTATGCTTTTATCCGGTGTGCATCGTGGCAAGAACGGCTTACTCCAAGATTTCCGTGACGGAAAGTTTGAAGTGTTAGATCGTGAAGGTGCCGATGTAGTCATCAATGAACTTGATGTCTACCGGAAGTACATTGAGCCTGAAGCACGAAAGGATCGTGACTTTATCAGTGCTGTGATTTTCATGCACGACAACAAACCGGTGTCGTTTCTTTCTATGCTTGAAAAATTACAACAGTATTGTGCTGACGAACCGATGAAGCGTCAGGCTTCTATGCGTGAGTATTTGCGTATGTTTGAAGGTGTATATAACAAACATAAGCAGACAAATATAACAAGATTTTTCTAAGTCTGTTGATTGGCCGGATTGACAGTAGTCCGGCTAAATCAGAAGATTTTATTTTGGAAGGGGGTGATAGTCTATGACGATATTGAGTGAAGCAAAAAAACAATTATCCGATGAAGCACATGAGTATAAGGTACGGATTGCGCGTGATGTTCTCGGAAGGATCGAAGCAGAAAAAACGCGTATACTTTCAAGTAATGAGAAGCTGGATTTATACGCAAGGATGCTCAAAGACTTAGAGCATTTATCCAAAGATAGCCTCAAACAAAAGTACGGATCCATTGATTTGTAATTTGATATATTGTGCCGAGGTGAGCAGTGTGATATACCTTATTATACCTGTCCAAACACCTGCTCACCTATTATGGCTATAAAATATAAGAAAAACCAACCAGCAAAATCAGTTTTACGAGTAACGTGTGATCGGTGTGGTGAGCTTCAAGTAAAGATTTATCCGTGGTCATCATATAATCTTCCGCCGGAAGCAGTGAAATCTGTATGTAAAAAGTGTAAGAACAAAGCAGAAGCTCTTGCCCGCCATCGTCCGGCAACTATCAAAGCAATCAAAAAAAGAAAAAGTCGCACTTTGAAATCCGGTATTGCACAATAACCCGCTATGCACGGGTAATGCTACAAACGAGCCGATAGGCCGAAAGGTCGTGTAGGACGTAGAGAGGCAATCGCTGACTACGGAGTTTGGGATGCGTGGCCATAATCAACATCAGCAATTTACGCTGTCCGCCGCCCATCAGTCCATGAACAGTCGTGGCTTGTTGGCGGCGGGCGCTTGATTAGTGCAGAGGTCACATCACTTGCAGATAAACACTCGGTGTTCGTATGGACTATGTGTGAGGCAAGGCGGGAAACCGTCAAGTTTTCTACATAAGAAAGCGGCATTGTGTGGGTTACTGCTACCGGATTTGAGAGTACGACTGAAAGGTGGTGATATTTTATGTCAGCAAAACAACGAAGGATTGCAAGAAAACTTGCCACATCAATGCCTCGTAATCATCGCGGTCAATTTATGTGTCGTTCTATATATGACAATCTTCACGCAGACGCAAAGATCATAGACAATGTTTTTGAAGCAAAGATACAACTGAACGATCTTATGGTGAAACTTGAAGAAATAAATAGCATTATTGATGAGATAGATAAACTTATTTCAGAAAGGTGGTGAAACAAAATATGCCAAGAAAAAAGAAAAAAAATGTAGTTCTTAGTGGATACGCAGAAACAATGGAAAATAAACCACGATCCATTTGGAGTTTAGTATTTTGGTTCGTGTTAGGAGTATTAGCAGTAGCCGCCTTATGGTGGCTTTTTTTTAGGCAATAAACTTGTAAACTTATGCCGAAGTGTATCAGGCAGTATGCAGACAAAAACAAGGCTCGTTTGTATCGTAATCGTCAGAGAAGCAAAAACTATGACAGGACGACAGAGGTTACTCAAAGCGGTAAGCCTTGGTCAACAGAGGATATTGAGTGGTTATGTATTTGGTCAGGAACTGATGCAGACCTATCAGAGTTTATACAGCGATCCGTCCGAGGGATACAAAAAAAGCGGTTCTCTTTGAAAGTGAAGAAAATAAAATTATGAAGATTGCAGTTACCATACCAACAAGAGGATTACTGTTTGCAGAAACAGTTGAGAGTACGTTTCTCAATTATGAGTTCCCTGCAAGCACCACATTTCACATCATCACCGGACTTGCTATCCCTCACGCACACAACGAGTGTGTCCGGCGGGCGCTTGAAACTGATTGTACCCACATACTATTTGTCGAAGATGATATGAAAATCATGCGCGGAACTATTACAGCACTTATTGACTATGTTGAAAAGACTGACGCAAAGTATGTTGGTGTTGATTATGCTATGCGGGATAATGATATCTCGCGGACAACAGTATGGGATCGTGACGGAAGTATCTTTTGGACAGGGTTGGGTTGCACGTTAGTTTCTCGCGAGGTATTTGAGTTGATCGGCAAGCCATATTTTACCGATGAGTATACGGTCAAGATACTCAATGACAAACCATTTGAGTATCAACTGAAGAAACAAAAACGTCCGTATGGTGGACAAGACATATATTTTGGTTTACAACTACGGGAACATGGCATACAACTTCATGTGTTGCCGGACATCAGGGCAGTTCACATGAGGTGTAGTGCTTTGCATAAGGAAGAAGTCAATGATGCACGATACCCGATTACCTATCTTGTATGATGTTATTGAAATTACGCTATCAATCGTATTGTTTTTGGCATTTTTGCCAATCATTTTTTTTCTAAGGTGGGCGCATGGAACCGGACGAGAGTGACGAAATGAAAAAGCACATGAAGAAGATGTCCGATGAGATAAAGCGGATCGTTGATCCGTGGTATAAAAAGTTGTGTTGGCTTTCGGAAAAGATAAACAATACCAATACGGCAGGACTTGAGATATCAACGCCTACCGGAACTTTTATTTGGAAGCCAAAATGGAGAGGTGAAGATTATGACAGAACAATCAACTAACAGGAAAACATATATCTATGACAGAAAAACTATGGAGCTTGACGAGCATGATCCGTTCAATGGTCATGTCCTACAGCACCACGGGAAGTTTCCAAGTATTGATGAAGCAAAAACATATTTGGAACGGTCAATGCAGTGTGACGTAATGGAAGTTGGTGCGGTGTTTTACACCAAGCCAAAGAACAAAGAAAAGGAGAACCCTATGCCATGTCCGAAATGCGGTGAAGAAATGGTCGGTGTTGAGTATAACTATCCAAACCCGAACGCCTATGACGGTATCAGTGAGTGGCAGTGTCCGGCGTGCCAATATAGGAAAGGTCGGTGGAGCGGGAAAGAACTTGCAGAAGGACAGTGGGAAGATCCAAAGGAACGATTTGATCCTGACGCAAAATGGTAAAAACTATACCAACATTAGCTTTTCCGAAGCCAGCGAAGAAGGAAAAGTACACACAGAAGAAGGCTGATGAACTTTACTCAAAAATCATCCGGCTTGAGCGGGGAACTTGCCAGGCCAAACAGTACACAAAGTGCAGTTGTGGTGGACGGCTTCAAAACGCTCACATCGTTGGACGAGGACGGTCAAAGCTACGCTATGATGATAGGAACTGTTTATGTCTGTGTGCTGGTCATCATCGGTATTTCCATAGCAATCCTGATCTATTTTGGTACGAGTTTTTGCCAACGTATTATCCGAAAGAGTTGGAGTATGTTTTGGCGAACAATCAGTTGCTTGATAAAAGGTTAGACTATAAACAACTGACTGTATCGTTACGAGAGCGACTTGCCACTTTACAAGATAAGCTGGATATGGTTAGATAGATATACATAATATAAAACTGCCAATGCCATTTCTAAGGCATTAGAAAGGAGTAATATGGGAAAACTATCACAGATCAGACTTGAGAAAGTCGAAAACGGTTGGGAAGTCGAAGCGACCTACACCGATGAAACAAAAGAAGATTGGAACACAACAGACAAAAAGTTCGTGTATCAAACACTTGATGACGCGATTATATGTATAAAGCAAGTTGCAGAAACCGCATAACTATGACAGATACAATAAACTCATACACAATAAATCCAAACCCTGCCAAACGGTGCGACAAGTGCGGTATCATTGTCGGGCCTGATGCTCCGGTGAAGGCTGGTCTTTTGGTAAAGGAAGGGCCGACTACCGGATTTTTCCATAACAGACAGTGTTATGATGCCGCCAGTAAAGAAATGTCAGACGCAAAGGAGAAAGGAAATATATGAAAACAAAAACCTATACTCTTTCAAAGCAGGAAGTAGAGTACCTGCAACCAGTAAACGCAAACATGAACGCACTCAACACGGCGATCAATGTTTATTTTATCAACGTAGTGTTCAAGCGACTTGGACTACCACCGAACGCGATTGCTAATTACAATCTCGATAAGGGTGAGTTGACTATCCAAGAACCGGAAGAAAAGGATAAAGCAGATGGACAACCAACCGGACAGCCAGCAGGAAGCGAGCCTTCCGAGCCAGCCGCAAAGCCAGCCGGAGAACCAACAGCAAAGCCAGCCAACTGACATTGTTATTGAGCCGGAAAAGAAGATTGGCAGACCGACTGTAATCTCGGAAACTATCGCTAAAAAGATAATCGAGGCACTTCAGTGGGGTGCAACAGTAGAAGAAGCCGCGTACTACGGCGGTGTTGTACCGGCTACGTTTTACAACGAGTGCAAAAGAAACAAACAGTTCTTAGAGGAAACTGAAGCCGCGAGAAAGTATTTACAGTTAGAGGCAAAGAGAAACGTCAGTAAAAGCATTACACAAGAAAAAAGTTTAGACACATCGAAGTGGTTACTTGAAAAGTATGACAAAGGAGCAAACAACTCGCTGGTTCAATCCAATACACAAATCAATGTCTTTCAGGATTTGAAAAAGAAGTTCTTTGATGGAGAGATAACAGAAGATCAGACACCGCAAGAGGATAAGTAAGAACTTGGAGCAACCTACTTATGGACGAAAGCAATAGCCGGAGCCTACCTTATCGTGGGTTCATTGAAAAGTATTTTTCTATCGTAGACAAGAACGAGAAAGTCGTGCCGTTCAAACTTGGGAACGCTCAAGAGTTGCTATACAACGCAATGACCGGACGCGACTTGGTACTCAAAGCACGGCAAGAGGGTATCAGTTCACTCATCCTCGCATTGTTCGCAGTTGATTTCATAATGATGGACAACTCAAGAAGCGTATGTATCGCTCACGACAGGGATAGCACAGTCAAATTGTTTGAGCGCGTAAAGTTCTTCATCAAAAGCTACGAAGAAGTTACCGGAGATAAGATACCGCTTCGCTACAATACTAAGACTGATCTCGTAAACGAGAGAACCAACAGTTACTTCTATGTAGGAAC
>Ga0307376_10002752_pt1 | contig 16878 bp, 11 predicted proteins | sample TR2MG_FD_202536 | JGI IMG/M metagenome (GOLD analysis project Ga0307376, IMG submission 202536) | Soil microbial communities from Risofladan, Vaasa, Finland - TR-2 | ecosystem: Environmental > Terrestrial > Soil > Coastal area > Acid sulfate soil | place: Finland: Risofladan, Vaasa | collected...
TTTTCAGGATCACTCTCAAGTTTTACAAGACATACACCTAAATAATATTTATATAAGGGGTCTTTGGAATATGTTAAAAGCAGTTCACTGAATTCATTATATGCCAGTTGATAATTTCCGTTTGAAAAAGCCTCAATAGAGGATTGACGTGTCGGTTTTTTCTGTGTACTCTGAGAAAATAGGTCAATATAAGAAGAACCAACAATCACTATTAATAAAAACATTGATATATGTCTCTTCAGTTTCATACCTGCCATGAAATATGTTGATATAAATTACTAATTATCTGTAGATTGCACATATTCAAAAATTATTTGACAAACGATTTATGTTAATAACAATTACTCAATTTTCTATTGAAAACAATTCAAACTTCGTAAATTTACCCATAATAACAAAATAAATAAACATGATACAGCTAAAAGAGGGAATGAAAGCCCCCGTATTTGAAGGTGTAGATCAAAATGGGAATGATGTAAAGTTAAGCAACTTTGCCGGTAAAAAAGTGATCCTTTATTTTTATCCCAAAGATAATACCTCTGGATGTACTGCCGAAGCATGCAATCTGCGAGATAATTTCGATACACTTCTTAAGAAAGGATTTTCAGTAATCGGAGTAAGTCCGGATAGTGAAAAATCCCATAAAGGATTCGCAGGGAAATATTCATTGCCATTTCCTCTGATAGCTGATACTTCAAAAAAAATACTCACTGATTATGGAGTATGGGGAGAGAAAAAAATGTATGGGAAGATCTACATGGGTGTAATAAGAACTACTTTTATTATTGATGAAAAAGGAATTATTGAAAACATCATAAAAAAGGTAGATACTGCCGGACATACAGAACAGATATTCAAAATTTATAATAAATAATAATTATAATATGAACATAGAGAGAAAAGAAATAAACAAAGAAAAGCTTAAGGCATTAGAAGTAACTCTTGGGAAAATTGAGAAAGATTTTGGAAAGGGCACAATAATGAAGATGGGTGATCATGCTATTGAAAATGTCCAGGTTATCTCAACCGGATCAATTGGACTTGATGCAGCCCTGGGTATCGGAGGACTACCAAGAGGAAGAGTAATTGAGATTTATGGTCCCGAAGCTTCAGGTAAAACTACACTTGCAATTCATGCAATAGCCGAAGCACAAAGAAACGGAGGCATTGCTGCTATAATAGATGCAGAACATACCTTTGACCGTAATTATGCTGATAAACTGGGAGTTGATATTGAAAACCTGCTTATTTCTCAACCAGATAACGGGGAACAAGCTCTTGAAATAACTGATAACCTGATCCGTTCAGGAGCTCTTGATATTATTGTTATAGATTCTGTTGCAGCACTCACGCCCAAGGCAGAAATAGAAGGTGAAATGGGTGACTCCAAAATGGGTCTTCAGGCAAGGTTAATGTCACAGGCTTTAAGGAAGCTAACAGCCAATATAAACAAAACAAACACCTCCTGTGTCTTTATTAACCAGCTCAGAGATAAGATTGGAGTTATGTTTGGAAACCCTGAAACTACAACAGGTGGAAATGCATTGAAGTTTTATGCGACTGTCAGATTAGATATACGCAGGACAAGCCAGCTAAAAGATGGAGATGAAATTGTGGGTAGCAGAACAAGAGTTAAAATTGTAAAGAACAAACTCGCTCCTCCGTTCAGGAAAGCTGATTTTGATATACTTTACGGTGAAGGAATTTCCCAGCTAGGAGAGATTGTCGATTTAGGCGTTGACTTTGATATTATTAAGAAAAGCGGTTCATGGTTCAGTTATGGGGATACAAAACTTGGACAGGGTCGGGACGCTGTAAAACAGATACTTAAAGATAATCCTGAATTATATGATGAACTGAAGACAAAAGTATCTGAAATACTTAAAAAATAATTTCGTCTGAAATATTGGGTATATATTATGAATATTAAGCCTATTAAAGACTTTCAGCGATGATTATTTTTAATATGTAACAACAATTTGGAACTAGTTTGAAATTAAACACTTCTTTTCAGAAGAAAGTATCTTTGAATTGACTTAATCGAACCCTCTGATCACATCTAAAGTTCCATAATAAATTAAAAATAAACTATATACAGATGAAAAGACTCCTTTTACCTGTTTTTATTCTGGCATTCCTGTCTGTTACTTCATGTAAGCAAGAGGCAACCGTCAGTCCGGAATTCTCTCCACATTTTAATAATCAGTTAACTGATGACGAAAAAGCCGGAGGAGTAATGACTCCTGAGATAATGTGGAAATTTAGACGACTTGGGTCATTCACCCTATCTCCTGATGGTTCTACTGTATTATATACTGTTACAGATATTGACCTGTCAACCGAGGAAAGGATAACAAACATTTTCAAATTATCAACTGATGGGGCTAATCCAGTACAACTTACAACTGATGGAGGAAGTTCTCCGCAATGGTTTAATAAAGGAGAATCAATCGCTTTTATCAATAAAGGAAAGCTTTGTACAATGAAAACAGATGGATCAGAGCAGAAAATTGTGTCAGGATTAAGTGATTTTGAAATCTTCAGTATTTCGCCCACAGAAGATAAATTATATTTTACTAAAAGAGTCAAATTGGATCAGACTGCCAATGAAAAACATAGCCTGCCAAAAGCTAATGTAAGAATTATAGACGACCTGATGTATCGCCACTGGAATTACTGGAGCGACTATTCCTACAGCCATATTTTTGTTGCTTCGTTTAACGGAACAATGGTTTCAAACAAGAAAGATATTATGGAAGGTCAGAAATTTGAATCTCCTACCTCGCCTTACTTCGATGAGAGTGAGATATCATGGAGTCCGGATGGCCGATCAATTGCGTATACGTCAAAAAGGCTAAAGGGAATTGATGATGCCAGGAGTACAAATACGGATATATTTCTTTATGAATTAACTTCATCCAATGAGAAAAACATAACTGAAGGGAACAGGGGATTTGATAAATACCCAGTCTTTTCTCCTGATGGCTCAAAGATTGCTTACCAAAGCATGGAAAGAGATGGCTATGAAGCAGATCTGGACCGACTATTTGTATATGATATTAAAAGTGGCAAGCGATCATGGGTCTCCAAAGGATGGGATTTTGATGTTGAAAGTATAACGTGGGAAAATGAACAGACAGTTTACTTTACATGCGCATTCAAGGGTACAAAACAGATTTTTAAGACTAAGTTATCTAACAATAGTGTTGCTAAAGTAACTGAAGGAGTACACGATATGGGTCCACTCAATCTCAAGTCAGGAGTTTTGGTCTCGGGTCTGGAATCAATGTCAATGGCTCCGGAAATATCGCTTATTAACCTTACTTCAGGAGAGATTAAACAGATTAGTTCAATCAATGAGTCTATATATGGATCGATTAAAATGGGCAAGGTTGAGGAGATATATATTAAAACAAAAGATAACAAAGACCTGCAGATGTGGGTCATTTATCCTCCAGATTTTGATCCAGGGAAAAAATATCCGGCCCTTCTTTTCTGCAAAGGTGGCCCTCAGGGTCCACTGGGTCAAAGCTGGTCCTACAGATGGAACTATCAGATGATGGCAGCAAAGGGCTATATTGTTATAGCTCCAAACCGCAGGGGAGATTCCGGATTCGGACAGGCATGGAAAGAACAGATCTCAGGTGATTATGGAGGATTGAATATTCAGGATTATCTTGATGCTACAGATGCTATGACATTAGAACCATTTGTTGATGCTGATAGACTAGGAGCTATAGGGGCAAGCTATGGAGGCTATTCTGTCTTTTACCTGGCAGGAATGCATGGAGGAAGATTTAAAGCTTTTATATCGCATTGCGGCATGTTCAACTTCACAAGCTGGTATGGTTCAACGGAGGAGTTGTGGTTTCCGGATAAAGACCTGGAAGGACCTTATTGGAATGGCCCCAGAAGTTATACCTACTCCCCTCACCTAATGGTTGATAAATGGGATACACCTATCCTCATCATAACGGGCGCTAACGACTTCAGGATACCTTATACTCAGAGCATGGAGGCTTTTCAGGCAGCCCAGATCCTTGGAATACCGAGTAAACTGTTATTCTTCGAAGATGAATATCACTTTGTGACAAAACCACAGAATGCTGTAATCTGGCAACGTGAATTTTTTGAATGGCTCGAAACATATCTTAGGTAGTAAGTTCGTAAAGACGAAAGTCTGTAAAGTCAGGGTTGTGGCTCTATTTGTATTGATTGTAAAACTTTATGATTTCATCTTCTTTATTAACAGCCATAATCAATGAGCTATGAGTTACCATCTATAAGTAATTCCTCTACCCTCTCCACGTTTTCCCTCAGTGGCAAATTACCATCCAGCCAATTGATGTTTATGCCACGTTTCTCCATTCCCCTGAACCAGGTCATTTGTCTCTTGGCAAACTGATGAATAGCTATCTCAAGATCCCTGATCATTTCATTGTAGGTTAGAATCCCAGTAAGAAAAAGTGTAATGAATTTATATTCAAGCCCATAATAAATAAGGGTATCTGTACTAACCCCCTGATCTATTAAGCTTTGTACTTCATCTACCATGCCAGCATCAAGTCGTTGTTTAAGTCGTTTGGTAATTCTTTTGCGTCTTACTTCTCTGTCAAACGTTACACCTACAATAAGTGACTTTATTTTAGGATACAAACTATTACCATTATCTTTATTCTGGTTAAAATGTTCAATTTCTATTGCCCTGATTATACGCTTCTTAGTATCAATATCTGTTGTGTTATGAAGATTTTTAAAAGTTGATAATATCAGTTTCAGCTCCTCCATGGTTTTTTTCTCCAGCTTTGCCCTAAAACCACTATCTGGCGGTACCTCTTTCATTTTATATCCAGTAATAATACTATCGACATACATTCCTGAACCTCCGCATACAACAGGGAATATTTCGCGCTCCCGGAGAGTAGAATAAACCTTAATAAAATCGCGCTGATATTCAAATACATTATACTTATAACCTGGATCAACAATATCAATAAGATGACAAGGAACAGGTATGTCATCTATTAAATAATCTTCATAGTCCTTCCCTGTTCCAATGTTCATGCCCCTGTAAACCTGGCGTGAATCAGCACTAATAACCTCACCTTCAATTTTTCTGGCAAGAGCAGCAGCCAGGGATGTTTTTCCTGAAGCGGTGGGTCCGGTTACAACCAACAAGTCATAATTTGATTTCAAATACACTGTAACATAATTAATGATATTGGAAGGATAAGCAATTTACATAAAATTACTTAATTTAGCCCGGCATTCAAATCTAATTTTTATGGATCACAAGTTTTTCCTTAATGGAATAAAAAACATATTACAAAATCCGGCAAAGTTATGGGAACCAGCCGATTCAGAAAACATAACTATTTCACATCTGAGAGATAGTTTTCTCTTTCCCTTAATTATTTTTGTTTCGGTTTCAGCATTTGCAGGATCATTACTCTTTGTCAATTCTGAGTTATCTGTGGTTTATTCCATATTTACAGGGATAAAATGCTTTGGATTAATGTACCTTACAATATATGGTTCTGCTTATATATTCAGTGAGATAACCTATCCCCTTGATCTTGGTAAAAATTTTTTAGTCTCTTTCAGGATTATTGTATTTTCCGTTTCACCGTTTCTTCTGTGCCAGATTGTAAGCCGTTTATTTGAATCCCTTCTATTTGTGAATATTATTGGCCTTTATGGCCTCTATATCTTCTGGACTGGAATTGAAAAGATGTTAAATCCCCCTCAATATAAGAAGATACCTTTGCTTATTGCTACAACAGTCTCTCTGGTTGGAATATATATAATAACAGACCTTTTACTCTCAATGTTAACTGACAGGTTATATTTTGCATTCTTTGCTTAACTTTATTATACATGAAAGGCAGCACTGGAAATATTGTAATCAAGAATAAAAAGGCCTCACACGACTATGAGTTTCTGGAAAAGTTTATTGCAGGCATTAAGCTTTCCGGAACAGAAATAAAATCTATCAGACTTGGAAAGGCAACTCTCTCTGACTCATACTGCGTTTTTTATAATGGGGAACTTTTCATCAGAGGCATGCATGTTTCTGAGTACTGGTGGGGAAATATCAATAATCATGACCCTCTCCGCGAGAGAAAACTACTTTTAACTTCTCGTGAATTAAGGAAAATTGAACGGAAAGTAAAAGAGACCGGGTTAACAATTATAGTTATTAAAGTATTTATTAATACCAGAGGTCTGGCAAAAGCTGAAATAGCAATTTCAAAAGGTAAGAAAGAATACGACAAACGTGAAACCCTCAAACGTAAAGATGCAACAAGGGAAATGGATAGGTTGAGGAAGGTATAATCAGAAGTTTGGACTCAGCAGATATCTGGAGTAGAATTTAACTATAGAATTAACTGCCTCATCAGATGTATCGACCAGAGTAAAAAGGTTCATATCATCATGCGAAATATTCTCTTCTCCGGCAAGCATCTCCTCCTTAATCCAGTCAATTAGTCCCTTCCAGTATTTCTTACCTACAAGTATAATTGGAAACTTTCCGATCTTCCTGGTCTGTATAAGAGTTATAGCCTCAAAGAGTTCATCAAAAGTGCCAAATCCTCCGGGTAGAACAATGAATCCCTGAGCATATTTCATGAACATTAGTTTCCTTACAAAGAAATAATCGAAAGTAATAAGTTTATCAGGATCAATATATGAGTTTGGTCGTTGTTCAAACGGGAGATCAATATTAATCCCTACTGATTTTCCTTTTCCCCTGATGGCCCCTTTATTGGCAGCTTCCATAATACCCGGCCCTCCACCTGTAATAACTCCATATCCATTCTGTGTTAATTTATAGGCAATATCTTCAGCAAGTTTATAATACTTATCATTGTGATGAGTTCTTGCTGAACCAAAAACTGATACACAAGGACCAATTCGGGCGAGCTTTTCAAATCCCTCGACTAATTCAGAGATAATTTTAAATACTCTCCATGAGTCAGTTGTATGTATCTCATGCCATGTTTTTGGTTCAAATGCATCCTTTATAAGATCGGCCGGTTTCTCCATTTCAAATTCATTATGATTTATTTAATCAAATATAATTAAATTCTCAAGCCATAAGTTCTGCCATAAGATATTTTCCGGTATAGCTTTCAGTACAATCCACAAGTTTTTCCGGTGAACCTGAAAACACAATATTACCACCCAGTTTTCCACCTTCCTTGCCTAGATCAACAACAAAATCGGCCATTTTAACCACATCGAGATTATGTTCAATTACTATAACGGTATTTCCCCTTTCAACTAACTTATCAAGAACATCAAGTAATACCCTGACATCCTCAAAATGTAATCCTGTTGTAGGTTCATCAAGAATATAAAGTGTCTTGCCTGTATCACGTCGTGCTAATTCTGTTGCAAGTTTGACTCGTTGTGCTTCGCCACCTGAAAGCGTTGTTGATTGCTGTCCTAACCTGATATAACCTAATCCTACATCCTGTAGTGTTTTTATCTTATGATATATGGAGGGCACATTGGCAAAGTATTCAACTGCCACATTAACAGTCATTTCCAATACATCGCTAATGGATCTTCCTTTGTACTTAACCTCAAGTGTTTCGCGGTTATAACGCTTACCATTACATTCGTTACAATGTACATATACATCGGGAAGGAAGTTCATTTCGATAGTTTTCATGCCGGCACCCTGACAACCCTCACAGCGACCACCCTTTACATTAAATGAAAATCTGCCTGCGTTAAATCCACGGATCTTAGCTTCAGTAGTCAGCTCAAAAAGCTTCCGGATATCAGTGAAGACTCCTGTATAGGTTGCCGGATTTGACCTTGGTGTTTTCCCAATGGGAGACTGGCTTACTTCTATAACTTTGTCAAGCTGATCAAGCCCGGTAATCTCTTTATACGGTAAAGGTGATTTTCCTGAATTATGAAATTTCTTTGCCAATACAGGATGCAGTGTCTGGTTTATAAGCGACGATTTCCCGCTTCCTGATACACCAGTTACGCAGATGAATGTTGCAAGAGGGAGTGTAACATCAACATTATTAAGATTATTACCAGAAGCGCCTGTAAGTGTAAGGTATTTGCCATTACCTACTCTTCGTTTGCCAGGAATAATGAACCTTCTTTTATTATTCAGGTAATTTGAGGTTAGTGTATCTAAATTCTTTATCTGATCAGGATTACCTTGAGCAACAACAAGGCCTCCATGTCGGCCGGCTCCGGGTCCCATATCAATAACATAGTCGGCTGACAAAATCATCTCCTTATCATGTTCAACAACAATAACCGAATTGCCTGCATCCCTTAACTGTTTTAATGCCATGATCAACCGGCGGTTATCTCTGTGATGAAGTCCGATACTCGGCTCATCAAGTATATAAAGTACATTCACAAGTTTGGATCCTATCTGTGTAGCAAGTCTGATCCTCTGACTCTCGCCGCCCGAAAGTGTTCTTGCCCCCCTGCTAAGAGATAAATATTCCAGTCCCACTGAGAGTAAAAACCCAAGTCTCGTTCTGATCTCTTTAAGTATTTCAGTGGCAATTATTTTTTGCTTGCTTGTCATCTTTTCCTCTATATTTTCCAGGAAGAGAGATAGTTCTTTAATATCCATAGCTGATATCTCTCCTATGCTCTTATCAGCTATCCTGAAAAACAATGATTCCTTTTTCAGTCTTGTTCCCTTGCATTCAGGACAAACATCATACTGCACATATTGATCTTTAATTCTTGATCCTTTTTTCCCTCCGTTTATAGTCTCTATATTGCCAACGAAATTAACAACACCTTCAAATGTCAGAAAATAGTTTGAGGTCATTCCAAGAGGAGTATTCGACAACTTCAGAACTTCATCAGAACCATATAGTACTTTCTTAAGGACCTCTTCAGAAATCTCTTTTATCGGGGTGTCAAGAGTAAATCCGTTTTTTTCTGCAATAGCTTCAATTTGCCAGAATATCCAGATATTTCTGTATTTTCCAAGAGGTTCAATTCCACCTTTCCTTATACTAAGATCACTATCCGGAATAAGTTTCTTCTCATCAATGCTTGAGATCTCACCCAGTCCGTTACAATGCGGACATGCTCCCTGAGGAGAATTGAAAGAAAAGGTATGTGGTGCCGGCTCATTGTATGACAAACCGGTAATCGGACACATTAGATGGCGGCTGAAGTAATGGAGTTCATTGCTGTCAGAATCAAGAACCATCATAACTCCGTCACCCTGATCGAGTGATAAAATGATTGAATCATGAAGCCTTTTATCTGTTGTCTCTCCAACCTTGAACTTATCAATGATTAATTCAATAAAATGGGTTTTATAGCGGTCTAGTTTCAAACCAGGTCTAAGCTCCCTTATTTCATTATTGATACGAACATTAAGGAAACCTTTTCGTCTGAGTTGTTCAAATAACTCTTTATAATGCCCTTTTCTACCCTTAACAAGAGGAGCCAGGCAATAAACTTTCCTCCCCGAAAAACGGTTCTTGACAAGGTCAAGTATCTGACTATCTGTATATTTCACCATCTTCTCACCTGATGCATATGAATATGCCTCTGAAGCTCTGGCAAATAAAAGTCTTAGAAAATCATATATTTCTGTGATCGTTCCAACTGTTGACCTGGGGTTTTTGTTTGTCGTTTTCTGCTCAATGGATATAACCGGGCTTAATCCTGTTATCTTATCGACATCAGGACGTTCCATGCCTCCTAAAAACTGTCTGGCATATGCTGAAAGAGTTTCCAAATATCGTCTCTGACCTTCTGCATAAATTGTATCAAAGGCAAGTGAGGATTTACCACTGCCACTTAAACCGGTAATAACAACAAGTTTATTACGTGGAATAGTAACATCTATATTTTGTAAATTATGGACTCTGGCTCCCAGAACATTTATCTCATCACTCATCTCAACTCTCTGCTAGCATATGATCAGTTTAATATTTCTGTATTCTCAGTATTTCGCATACCATCTGCCGGAATCTTTATAATATAGTTCTTATTGCGTTTAGGGGTCAGATATGGTTTCCTCAGCCAGGGATTAAGAAGTTTAAGAAGCTTATAATTTGTACCGTACCGATCAGCAAATTCAGAAAAATCTGCTATTGCGCTATCCACCTTAACTTCATAATATGTTAACTCAGGATACAAATCCTCTTTGCCAATATTCAATCCATATCTTTGTGGATCTGAGATAACCAGTTTATAAGCAACAGCTCTGAAAACATATCTTGCAGTCTCTTCGTTCAGAAGAAGGTCATAATAATTATTCTGATGTTGAATTGCTATTTGTGAGTCTATTCCGAATCTTCCACCATTATAAGATGCTGCTGCCAAAGTCCAGTTTCCATATTTTTCATAAGATTTCTGAAAGTATTCACACGCAAACTGAGTTGACTTTTCAAGATTGTATCTCTCATCTACAATTGAGTTGATCTCCATACCCTGTTCTCTGCCAGTTGCAGGCATAATCTGCCAAAAGCCTGTAGCTCCCTTTGGAGAGATCATGTTACTATACTCGCTTTCAGCTGCTGCAAGGTATTTGAAATCATCAGGGATATTATTCTTCTCAAGAATTTTTTCAATAATCGGAAGATACCTGTTTGCTCTTTTAATGATAAGTATCGTTGATGAGTGTCGGTATGCACTTGTAAGGATTTCGCGTTCAAGACTTTCTCTTGTATCAAAATTTTCAAGTGGCATTTTTTCACCAGAAAAAGTCACACTATCAGGCAATCTAAATGACTTGATGTTGTACAAAGTATCCACTGGAGAAGCATCAATTTCAAGACTGCTGTTAAATCCTTTAAAACTCTGTGCAATTGAAAGTATAATAATAATAGTACCGATCAGAACAAATAGAGTCAGTAATGTTTTTGTTTTTGAATTTGGCATAATTTTTTGAACTAAAAGAAATAATGTGCAAAGGTAATACTTTTAAACTTGATAAGTAATTTCAGGAAAAGTAAAATACCAGATGATTGTATTTAGGAGGGTGCAAGGACCAGGACAGAAAACAAGCGGATAGCTGATGAATATTAAAATTTATATGATACCCCTGAGAATATACCAAATGAATACGGATGTGTTCCTGATACTGATAACTGATTAAATGGATTCAGGTAATATCTAAAAGTAGGCTCAAGATTCAAAGAGAGGTTTTCTGAGAAGTTGTATTCCATTCCCATACCAAAGGAACTGCTTAAAGAAAAAAGATTTAATCCATCAGTCTTTCCTATTGACTGCTTGCCTCCATCAGCCAAGGTATATACTGAATTATTTACCAGCATGTTATAGGATACACCTCCAATAAGGTTAAAATCTATCATTTTATCGATGAGTTTATACCTAAGGATCAATGGCAGTTCTAGATAGCTGAAATTCTGAAGCAGGTTGTCATTAATATACTGAAGACTAGCCTTTTCCGGATTAAAAACATCACTGGTATAATTTGTCATTATTCTTTCATCCGGGCCATCTGCTCTAAGAAATACATCTGGATTATTAGTATAAATGGTACCTCGTGTGGTCATAACTTCAAAACTGGGGTCACCTTTAGATTCATTATAATTCTGAAAACCACCGTACGAACTAATTCCACCAACCTCCTGCCCAATTGATGAATAGAAAAGGCCTGACTGAATGCTAAATCGCTTATTTATTTTATAGGAAAATGCTACTCCTCCTGTATAGGAGACAATAGGCTGTTCAGATGCTAAAAGTTGGTCCAGGACCTCATCATTTCCTGAATTAAACCTGGAATAATATGTTGGAGAGGCTAAAGCAGCTATTGACCACCTGTCAGTAACTTTTACATCTTCAACAGGTGGGAGAAATGATTCTTCAAGCCCTTCAACCTCAACTATATTCATCTTAGTGGCATTTACTTTTGCCAATTGGGTCCTTTTCATAACGGAGGAGTTTTCAATCCACAGACCTTCTGTTTCTTTCAGTAAAACAATTTTATGAGAAAAAATATCATTATCCTGTGGTATTTCTGAAGAATCTACAGCACTTGAAGTAACTATATTCTGCGAATTACCTGCTAACTCATTTTCTTTGATAAGAATTGCAGGTGATTGGTATGTTACCGGGCTATTTTCAATAAAAGCAGGTTCTTCACCCAGAGCCAATACATCATTTTCGAACTCCGGAGTAATTACTGTGCCCAATCTGTAGGCAAGGAAACTCATAGACAGGATAATGACTACAGCAGCAGCAACCCTCAACATAATGAATGGTTTATGGATTCTTCTTAGTACAGGATGTATATTTTCCCAAATCTCAGCCGGAGGGAGTATTTCATAATCATTTAGCCCATTTCTGAATACAAAATCAATATTTGGCTCTCTTCTATTCATTCACTACCCTCTTCTTAATTCCTGTAAAAGATGCTACTCTTCTCTGAAGGATGACTCTTGCCCGGGAGAGATTAGACTTTGAAGTCCCCTCTGAAATATTCAACATTTTACTTATCTCCTTATGAGAATATCCTTCAATTGCATATAAATTAAATACCATCCTGTATTTAGGCGGCAGTTGCTTTATGATATTAAGCAGGTCATTCGCTTCAAGTCCTGCATAATCTTCATTTTCAGGTTCAGCATCAACCTCCTGTATCATGTCAATATCAACTACTCTAAACAGGTTATGACTGCTGCGGAACTTTTCAAGTGCAGTATTGACTGTTATCCTGCGCATCCATCCTTCAAAAGAACCTTCATGTTTATAATTTGGAAGGTTATTAAATATCTTAATAAATCCTTCCTGTAAAATATCCCTGGCTTCCTCCTCATTATCAGAATATTGCAGACATACAACATATAACTTAGCCGCATGCCTCCTGTACAAAAGCTCCTGATCCCTTCTGTTACCAACAAGACAACCTTTTATTATTTTTTTTATCTCTGACAACGGTTTTTAACTGTTTGAGATTATAAAAATATAAAATAATTGTCTGAAATGCCAGTAATTCGGTATAAGTTTGATGTAAATAATAAATAAAAGGTTGCGTTTGAGAGAGAAATATATTGCCAAACAACAGTTATGGCATTGCCATCTATCGCACCTTCTTAGAATTACAAACGACACAGGTGAGAAAGGTTTCCCTGTGTCGTGAGTAATTTAACCTGCATTTTCATTCATGCAGGTCTAATTTCATTATACATTCAACTATTTTTTTTCAAAAATATCAAGTTGGTTAATGTAATCTGTCCCATGCCATGTTCCATCCGAAATAAACATCAGGTAACGGCATTTCAGATTATTGTCAAAGACATAAGATAGGCCTGAACCTCCAACTCCTCTTCCACCTCCAGCACCATAAACACCTACGTATTGCCATCCTTTAGTTTTCGGATCACCTGTGACATCTGATCCGTTTGTTGAAGCCCAGATAGAAAATATCTGTGGACCCCTGTTACGCATACTTGTATTTGAAGCACGGGACTGAAAACCTCTCCCACCGGAAGTATTAAAAAACATATTTATTTTATCGATAGAAACAGGTTTCTGTAGGTCGACAATTATTCTTCCTTCACCATTATCAAAAAACAATGTGTCTTTGAGAACTCCGGATTCCGAATTAAGGATATTCTGAATATCAAATTTCTGATTAATATACTGATCTCCAGATGAAGATTTCCCTGTTGCATAGTAGGTTGAGGTTACTTTGTTACCAGAACTCACATCTGCATAATCAGAAGAAGAAGGAGTTGTTTTAACTATTATGGTGTCAAGTCCAGCCCTTTTAAGACTTGAAATTATTCTGGTCATCATCCTCCCCTCAACATCCTCAGTGAAAAGTGGCTGCTGAACATAATCCAAAGGTTTCAGATCAGGAGTGACAATCTCGTTAACTCTAGCTACTGGCGGCTTATTATTTTTAAAGTCATCATATAATAATTGCAGAGGAGTAATTTCATCCTTCTGATCATTTGCAACTGTGATAGCAAATATTTTGATTTTGTCATTCTTTGGAAGCGTAATTGATTTTGCATTTTTTGGCAAATTGATCTCATATTTGTACAAATAGCTATATTGATAAGCATCATTAGCCTCAGGCGAATGCCTGTGCGATGCAAACCAGGCGATATTATCTCTCTTGGTAAATGCATTAGTGATTGATGCAACTTTCATATTATTGAAATATAGCTCCCTGCCATAGTGCTGACCAACAAAGCCGGTCCACCCCTGAAAATTGACAATGAATGCCTTATTGCCAATTTTAAAGGAACCCTGAGTATCTTCAGTGCCTGCAGCAAGGATATAAAGTTTATTGAAATTGCCTGAAGGAAGATTGATTTTTTGTCCTTTGGCTCCCACCATATTCTTTTCCCCTTCAATAGTATTCCCGATTTTGAAAATGATGTCCTCGCTTACTACTTCAGGATTGATCATTTCAGCAGGAATACTCAGATCATTAACTATGCTGCCATCGGACCTATTTTTGTCAAAGCTAAAACCATCTTCATCAAATGGAAGAGTTACAAAACCCAGATCAGGTTTTGAGAGTCTCTGTGATGGATTTTCAAACTTTACTGCAAAACTCCTGATAGCATATTTTCCCATATCAAATTTTAAAACCCCATCTGAAAAATTTGCAGAACCAATTTTTTTCTCCTGACCATTTACCTCGTATGCATCAACTATTTTACCAGGGCAACTGACAGAAACATCGGATACTGTTTTACCGAATAATTCATTTAACCTAATAATATAATAATCACTCTCCTCAGCTTTTTTGAATGCCATTGCATCTACCTGATTAGTGGAGATCTTCAGGAATGAGATCTCTTTCCCCAGGTTTCCGCTATGCTTTGTTGTTTCAAATGCAATTGGCGGATTATTAATAAAGTTTCCTTGCCAGGGGGTTTTTGCGTAAATCCAGTCTCCGACATGAGGATAGATACCATATTTGAAATCATGAATACCCCAATCCTGTGTTCCCTGATAAATATACGAAGTTGCCTTTGGAGTGTACATAAGTGTTAGTCTGAGAGTACTATTGTCTGGCTTGTCAGATCCATATTTGCAATCTTCGAGGATAGAGACCCCATAATTATTTGGACGGTCAGTAATATCAATCCATTGCCTGCCGGGTACTTCAAACTTAATCTCATTGTTCGTTGTTCTCTGTATTGCCGCCGTATTAAGGCTGTATGTTGCGAACTCATTTGCTACTGTGGTTGGGAATGCAGCTTTAAGGCTGACTCCTTTTGACTGCCAGTCAATTTTATTACTGACCTGGATCACATTACCTGCTTCGCCGGCAGCAAGACTGACTATCTGAGAGATTTCAGAGTTCTGACCGCTTTTTGTAATTTCTAGTGCAACACGTACTGGCCCCTGTTCTACTATCTTAAGCTTTACATCCTTATTCATATAGTCAATAGGAGGATTTTTACGATCTTCCCAATCCATATTCCATGCCGGCCACTGTGTTGGACTCTCAGATAAAAAATCGAGAGTAGCCGGTTTCGAAAGAACCTCTCTGGATGCTTTTTTGTCATAAATGCTTGCAATATCTCCATTGGAATCTATCTTAACCTTGAAGTATTTATTCTCAAGAGTCTGATCAGTGACCGTAAGTTCTGCTGAAACAGGTTTTTCAGCTGACTCAATTACGTCAAATACGGACAATCCGGAAGAAGGTAGCTTTGCCAGAAAAATAAATGAAAGTTTATTTTCATTTTTCGAGATTATCTGAGAAGGAAGTATTTTACCGTCCTTATCAACAACTTTTATATTTATCGGTAATTTAGGATATATAAGTTCTACAGTAACAATATCTTCCCTTTCAATGGCAACAGGATTATAAACAACGATAGCTCTTCCTTCAACCTGTGTATTCAATGAACGTGATATATTACCAATAGAATTCTTAAGAACTTCTGAAAATCCATTCATGGCGATGAACTCATCATTCCATGCATAATTGTAAGCCAGCACAGTAGCCGTTCCGGGTAGAATATCATGAAACTGGCTACCTAGAACCAATTCCCATGCTTTATTCAGTTTTTCTGTTGGATATTCTGCACCTCCCATCCAGCTTGCTATAGCTGCTGCCTGCTCTGCAGATTTTGAAAGTGCTTCATTTTTTCGATTAGCTCTTTTCATAAATGATTGTGAAGTCATAGAGCCTGCACTGTGCTCAATAAGAAGAAGATCCCCGGAATAGGTTGGAAGTTTTTTGCGGATTTCAGGAGTAACGTCTTTATATATCTGATCTGATGAAGTAAGTATCACTTTAAATTTGCTATCGCTGTGCTTTAGACTTCCAACTGCATTCATAACATCTTCTTCCCTGGGTGCACCACCTACATCACCTACTCCATAGTAGCGATAGTCAAAAGAGATATCATACTTATTAATATCATCCATTATCCTGGCATTCCATGTACTGTCCCTGTCAAGGCGGGGAACTACACGTCCAACATAATTAGTGGCATCCAGGGCAGCCAGAAGTCCTTTTCCATCCGGACCTTCCCATATACCAAAATTAAAAGGAACACCATTTGCTGATCTCCATGTAAGCTTCTGTGTTGAGAAACCAAGAAGTCCCGCGTGATTCCAGACTTGTGGCATTGTTGCTACAAATCCGAAACAGTCAGGAAGCATGTAATCAAAGCTCTCTTTATTGAATTCCTTTCTGAAAAACAGGTTTCCGTAAAGGACCTGCCGTAATACTGATTCAGAGGAGGAGATGTTTACCTCACCTTCATCAACGGATGAGCCTGAAATATACCATCTATCCTGCTTAATATATTCAGCTACCTTTTTATATGATTCAGGATAATATTCCTTCATCATATTATATCTGCGTGATCCTGTGAAATTGAATACATAATCTGGATACTTCTCAAAAAGTTTAAAGTT
>Ga0307376_10002757_pt1 | contig 16848 bp, 17 predicted proteins | sample TR2MG_FD_202536 | JGI IMG/M metagenome (GOLD analysis project Ga0307376, IMG submission 202536) | Soil microbial communities from Risofladan, Vaasa, Finland - TR-2 | ecosystem: Environmental > Terrestrial > Soil > Coastal area > Acid sulfate soil | place: Finland: Risofladan, Vaasa | collected...
GCGTCATCACCACGGAGGGAGTGTGTCTGAATGACGGGAAAAAGGGCCAAATCGGCGGAGCGAACGTCGTTTGGGACGCCGGGCACGACGGAAACGCTGGGGGCACTGCACAGCCCGCCTGTGGCTTCCGGGGAACTCTGCCGTCTGCTACCGTCTACGCCGTTCCAGAGTTCATCTGGGGAATGTCGGCTTACACAGGCCGAGATCGCCTCTGTTGAGGCGGGCACCACCCACTTCCATACCTGGGGCGTGCTTCACTACACGGACGCCTTTCAAGAGAAGCGGACGACCAGGTTTGCTTTCTCGTTTGGTGGGCCTGATTTTGCCCGGAGCATGAAGGGCATCAAAGGTGCCAGCTGGAGTTGGCCCAACCGACCCGGCCATAACCACACCGCTTAGGATGCCACTTAGCAGCATGACACCTATGAATAGGCTTGGTGCCATTGCTACCTAATGCCGGATAGTCGAGGCGGGCGAGAGCCCGCATCAGCGACGCGAGCACATTGGCTTCGCGATAGAGCGGCACCAGGATGGTGTAGTTGGGAAGCTCCGCATCGGGAATGCGCTTCATCGCCCGAGCAGTCGTTCGACCCGGCGCAGCGAGAAGGTCGTAGGCCGCGAAGATGCGAAGCGCGATCAGCGGCAAGGAAAGGAAGGCCAGCGCGAAAGAAACCGTCCGCATCGATGCCATTGGCGCCAGCGCGATGGCCGCGGCGAGGGCCATGCCACCAAATCCGATGAGATAACGCTGCCAAGCGGCAAGCTTGGAGCGTGCGCTCTGACCCGGATCGCGTGCATGTAGTCCATCGACCGCCACCGAGGCGAAGGTCTCGGCGAAATGGCCACGGATAGCGCGGCTGATTTCATGCGGCGCGGCAAGCGCAACGCCATGCGGCCGCAGGCGATGCAGCATCTCCGCCACGGCGCCGGGCCGCGATGTCTCCGGTGCGAGCACGTAGGCGCGGGGCCTCGCGCGCAATGTGAGCAAGCCGCGTTTGAGACATTGGTGAGGGCCCGCCAGCGACGACGGCGGGGCCACATCGTCCGGCCGAATCTCATGGCGGAACGGGACGCCGCAGGCCTGCGCCAAAGCTCGGTAATATTCGGGAGCGCTCACCCAGCCATTGGCGATCATCACCGTGTGGGGAAGGACGCCCCATCTGTCGGCAAGGGACAAGGCGCGGCACAGCGTGGCTGAATCGACGACACGGCCAACCAGGAAGTCGTAATCGGACGGCGAGGATTCGGGCGCGCGGCTGCCACGCCCCTCGACGCGCCCGGCCCAACGCGCTGTCGCTCCCCCCACGCGATGCCCCCACCACAACTTTGCCACGAGTATTGGTCAGTTGCAGAACACGAGCAATATTCAACCGGCCACAGGCGAGGGAATTTCGTATTCTACTTATAACTGTACTTATGAATACTACACGCAAAAGTGGAATCGTGACATCTAGCAAGCGGGCCCTGGCCAAAGTAGAACATGTGGGTGGAGCGATGCGGTGCAAATGATTTGAGCTGCGGCCCGGCACGAGCGCTGGCGTTCGTCGCTGCGCTCTTGGCTGCCATTGCCGTGGGCACGCCCGCCGTGGCGCAGGCCAGAAGTGAAATCGTTCCCGATGTCTGGCGCGGTGACATTCTCCGCACCAAGCCCGACCTGCGCCATCTGGAAAAACTCCGCTTCGTCACCGACAGCGACTATCCGCCCTTCCACTATTTCGACGAAGAGGGGGTCCTGACGGGTTTCAATGTCGATCTGGCCAAGGCCATCTGCGAAGCGTTCGAAGTCGAGTGCGAGGTCAGGCCCGTCGATTGGGACCAGCTGTTCACCGATATCGACAATGGCGAGGCCGATGCTGCCATTGCCTCGATCAGGATCGACGCCGACGCCCTCACCAAGGCGGACTTCACCGGGCGCTATTATGCGACGCCGGCGCGCTTCATCGCGCAGAAGGATAACGAGCTCAAGGACATCCGCCCCGAAACCGTCGGCGGCAAGAAGATCGGCGTGGCCAAGGGGACCGGGCATGAGGCCTTTCTCAAGCTGTATTTCACCGACGCCGAAATCGTCTCGTTCGAGACCGCCGACGACGTGCAGAAGGCCCTGAAGGCTGGCGACGTCGATCTCGTCTTCGGCGACGGCATCGGCCTTACCTTCTGGTTGAACGGGGTGACCAGCGACGCCTGTTGCGAGTTCCGCGGCGGCCCTTATCTCGACTCGCGATTTTTCGGCGAAGGCGTGGGCATCGCCGTTAAGAAGGGGAACCGCCAACTCGTGACCATCCTCGATTATGGGCTCGAGCAGGTGCATGCCTCCGGGCGCTATGAAGGCTTGTTCCTGCGCTATTTCCCCATGAACTTCTTCTAGCCGGCGTTAGTCTCGGTCTTGGCCTCGGCCTTCTGCCGCCCGAATGGCAGCCAGAGGCTCCAGCCGAATCTGGTCGGCGCCGCACTCTGATAGGGGGTGAGCCCGATGGTCATGCCCAGCTGACCGGCGCTCGGTTCCGCCAGATAGGTGCGGAACAGGCGATCCCACAGCGACAGATTGAAGCCGTAGTTGCGGTCATGCTCGCGGTGGAGCACCGAGTGATGCACGCGATGCATGTCGGGGGTGACGATGAACAGGCGCAAGAGCCGGTCGAGCCACGCAGGCAGCGCGATATTGGCGTGGTTGAACATGGCGCAGGCGTTGAGGATCACCTCGAACAGAAACACGGCGAAGGGCGAGGCGCCGAGCGCCACCACGACCACGATCTTCCACAGCATTGAGAGCGCGATCTCGATGGGGTGAAAGCGCACCGCAGTGGTCACGTCGATGTCGCGGTCGGCGTGGTGGACCTGGTGCAGGCGCCAAAGGATCGGCACCTTGTGCGAGACGAGGTGCTGAAACCAGATCGCGAGGTCGAGCACGAGCAGGGCGACGACGAGCTTGACCCAGCCCGGCCAGGCCAAATGATTGAGCAGCCCGAGCCCGTGCGCCTCGGCGAAGACGGCGGCGGCGACGGCCGCGATCGGCACCGCCACCAGCGCCATCAGCCGCAGCATCAGCGTGTCGACCGCGGCGATGCCGAGATTGGTGAGCCAGCGCCGCCCCTTGGAGACCGAGAGCGTCCGCTTCGGACTCAGGAGTTCGATCGCCGCCATGGCGATGAACACGGCGATGAACACCGCGAGCCGCCACAGACCCTCGCTTTGTCCCAGAAATCCATCCATGCGGTTGAGAGTAGCAGGAACCGGGCGGTTTTTGCGGCTCAGTCCACGGCCTTGCCGGCAAGACTGAGGCCGACCACGCCGATGACCACGAGTGCGACCGAACCGAGCTTGATCAGGGTCAGGGGCTCACGGAAATAGACGATGCCGATCATCACCGTCAGCGCGGTGCCGACGCCAGCCCAGATGGCATAGCTGATCGACAGCTCAAGCCGCTTCAAGGCCAGGATCAAGGCGGCGATGGAGAAGAGGTAAAACACGAACACGCCCACTGACGGCAGGAGCTCGGTGAAGCCGCGGGAGAGCTTCATCGAGACGGTGCCGGCAACCTCGAACAGGATGGCGACGGAGAGATAGATCCAAGGCATCCAGGACAAGGGCACCGGCGTCCTCATGGGTTCGACTCAGAGCGCTTTACGCGCTTGCTGTCCTCAACAGCGAAATTCGGTGACAGGGTGATGACAGTGGTTCACGCCGGGAAAGTCTCGTCAAGCTCGGCGAGATCGGTGGCGGAAAGCTCAAGATCGAGCGCCGCGCGGTTTTCGCGCACATGCGCTTCGTCGCTGGCCTTGGGGATGACCATCATGTCTCGCTGCCGCAGCACCCAGGCGAGCGCGATTTGCGCCGGCGTCGCGCCGTGGCGCGCGGCGACGCGCCTGAGCGTGCGGTCTTTGAGGATGCGGCCCCGATCGATGGGCGAATAGGCCATGATGGGGATAGCGCGGGCCCGGCACCAGGGCAGCGTGTAGGCCTCGATGCCGCGGTCGGCGAGATTGTAGACGACCTGGTTGGTGGCCACGGCATCGCCGCCTGGAAGCGCGACCAACTCCTCCATGTCGTCGACACCGAAATTGCTCACCCCCCAGGCTGCGATCGATCCGTTCCGCATGAGCTCCTGAAATCCGCCAAGCGTCTCGGTCAAGGGGTGTTCGCCGCGCCAATGCAGGAGATAGAGGTCGATTTGGCTGACGCCGAGATTTTTCAGGCTGCGATCGCAGGCGGCAATGGTGCCGGCGCGCGAGGCATTCTCGGGCAGCACCTTGCTGACGATGAAGACCTCCTCGCGCCGCCCTTCGATCGCCTTCGCCACCACCCTCTCGGCCGCGCCGTCGCCATAGGTTTCGGCGGTGTCGATCAGCGTCATGCCGAGATCCATCCCGAGCGTGAGCGCCGCGATCTCGCGCTTTTCCTCGCGCCGGTTCGCGCCCATGCGCCACGTGCCGAGCCCAAGCCGGGGCACGGCGTTGCCGGAGGAAAGCATGGTGGTTGCGTTTGTCGCGGACATCGAAAGCTCACCAAATGCCGGGGCGCTTCCAAGTCAACGCCAATCAGCCTTCACTCGGTCACACCCGGCAAGGGGCGGCAGGACGCCACCCCCCCAACTGGGATATGCGCCCTAAGCCGCCTTCGCCGCACCTGGCGCCTCGCGCTTATGCTCCTCGCGCCGGGCATGCAGCTGGAAGGCAAGCACGAGCAGCAGCACGCCAAAGATCAGCGCGTAAGCACCGATCCACCAGGTTAGAACCACGGCGCCGACCGCGGGCGCGATGATCAGCACGATGCCGAAGATGAGCGAGGCGATGCCGCCGAGAGCGAGCCACCAGCGGCCATGTTCCAGCTTCAAGCTGAAGGCCGCGGCCAGCATCAACGCGCCCGAGATGAGCGCCCAGACGGCGACGAGGAGAACGAAGACGACGGCGGTGATGGCGGGCCAGAGAAAGGCCACGGCGCCGGCGGCGAGGTCGACCACGCCTTCGAGGATGAGCAGGCCCCAGCGCTCGCCGCTGCGAGCGGCCTTGATACCCGAAACGATGGCAAGCACGCCGTCGACCAGCATATAGGCCGAGAACAACAGGACCAGCGCCAAGATCGCGGCCGCGGGCACGAGCAGGCAGATCAAGCCGAAGGCGATGCCAAGCAGGCCGCGCAAGCCGACCGCCCACCAGCTCTCGGCCAGAATTTCACTCAACGCGTTACAGCGGGCGTCGGCTGCGGAGATTTGCGCTTTTCCCGATGTTGCGGTTGCCATGGATTGCCTCCTTTGGGGGCCCTGACGCCGGGCCTCGATGGGTGGATGCGCGGGGGTTACCCACAGACTCGAATCGCGGCCAATGATGCCGCCAATCCAAGGGAACTCCGCCCTCTTTTCCCGAGTTTTCCACATGCGGGGGAGCGTGCTAGGGCCGACCGCGAGGCCGTGGCCTCGCTGCGCCGGTCGGGGTGCGACCTCGTGACCCCCGCCCAGAGGCTGGATAAGATCAAGCACAAGGCCCAGGTCACCGGTTGGCCACCAAAAGAATCTTATGCACAGGGAGTCGTCATGGATACGGTCGGTGAGTCCAGAGCCAGCCTGAAGACACCGGCCTATGCCACGCTGTCGGCGACATCGCCGCTCGCACCCCATTCCATCGAGCGGCGCAAGCCGCGCGCGCATGAAGTGCTGATCGACATTCTCTATTGCGGCGTGTGCCACTCCGACATCCATCAGGCCCGCAACGAATGGGGCAATTCGATCTTCCCCATGGTCCCCGGCCACGAGATCGTGGGCACGGTGGTCGAGGTCGGCGACCATGTGAGCAAATGGAGGCCGGGCGACACCGTGGGCGTCGGTTGCTTCGTCGATTCCTGCCGCGAGTGCGAGGCCTGCCGGGCAGGCGAGGAGCAGTATTGCGAGCCCGGCATGACCCTGACCTATAACGACTATGAGCGTGACGGTAAGACCCCGACCTATGGCGGCTATTCGACCCGCATCACGGTCGATGAGAACTATGTGCTCAGGATCCCCGAAGGCATGCCGCTCGAGCGGGTGGCGCCGCTCCTTTGCGCCGGCATCACCACCTATTCGTCCCTCAAGCATTTCGGCGTGAAGGCAGGCGACAAGGTCGCCGTCGTCGGACTGGGCGGTCTCGGACATATGGCGGTGAAGCTCGCTAGCGCCATGGGCGCGCATGTCACCGTGCTCAGCCACTCGCCCAACAAGCGGGAAGATGCGCACAGGCTGGGCGCCGACGACTTCCTGCCCACCAAAGACGAGAGCGTGTTCAAGGCCAATGCTGGCCGCTTCAATTTCATCTTCGACACGGTCTCGGTCGAGCACGATTACAACGCCTATCTGAACCTCCTGCAGCGCGACGGGGTCATGGTCCTGCTGGGCGTGCCGGAATCGACAATGCTCGCCGCGCCTGCGCTGATCATGAAGCGCCGGAAGCTTGCCGGCTCCTTGATCGGCGGCATCCGCGAGACGCAGGAGATGCTCGATTTCTGCGCCGAGCATGGGGTGGCGTCGGATGTGGAGGTGATCTCCATCGCCAAGATCAACGAAGCCTATGACCGCATGCTCAAGGGCGATGTGCGCTACCGCTTCGTCATCGACACCGCGAGCCTGAAATAGGAAGGGCGGTGTCGACCGCGGCGCCTGGTGCCAAGGCGTTGACGCAGCCGCCAAATCCTTAATTTCGGGCCAGCATGGTTAACGCCCGCGGCCCTGAAAAAGCCACGAAACTCGGCATTCTCAGGGCATTGCTCGCGCAGCTGCGCGCCCGCGAGCATTAACCATGAGTAGATCGTCATCACGCTGGGGCCGGGGGGCGGAAGCTGATGATCGATGCGTATCCTGGCCCGGTTGGCGCTCTCTGGCGCTGTCTCCCTGTCTTTCCCTTGCGCCGCTCAAACGGTCGAGCCGCCTCGAACCGTCTCCGTGCCGAAGCAGGCGATGCAGGCGCCGGAGCCGCAGCGGTTGGCGCCGGCGCAATCGACCCCCAGCGTCGCTGAACCCCAGCGCCTGGCGCCAGTGGAGCTGCGGCCCACGCTCTCCCTGCCGCGGCCGGTGCAGCAAGTACGGGCCATTCCGGCCGAGGTGCAGCCGAATGGCTCGCCGGCTCCGCAGATCGAGACTGCGGCGCCACAGCCGCTGCCGGCCTTCTCCACGCCCGAGAGCCTGCTCGAATGGGTCTACAATTACCGTCTGCACAAGGCGCCTTCGCGCGTGCCAGCGGCCGTCCGCTCCATGCGTGAGCTCGGCCTCTTCGCCGACGAAGAGAAGGCGGCCTTCTGCACGGGCTTCATCGCCGGTGTGCTCGGCGACAATCCAAAAGACGGGGCAAGGCTCGTGGCCAAGATGCTGCCGATGCCCGACAAGGACCAAGCCGTCCTGATCAGGGCCATCGCCTTTTCCGGTCGCCCCGATTGGCGCGAGCTCCTGACCAAGTTCAAAGACCGCATGCCGCTCCGGCAGCCCCTGATCGATTCTTATCTCTCGGGCGCGGCCAAGCCGCTGATGCAGGTCGAACTCAGCGACGGCACGGCCGTGGTCTATTCGCTCTGGGGTTATTACGTCGCCACCGGACAGTATCAGCCGGTGGTTCGCATCATCGAGGCCTTGCGTTGGTCCAAGAACAAGAATGACGGCGGCTTCTCCATGCGCAAGATCTTCGCCGGCTGGAAGAGCGATCCAAGCGCCGTCGAGAAGATCGCGACCGGCGCCACCGCCAAATGGACGCTCGCGTCCTATGCCGAGCGCAATCGGGAACTGCTCAAGCTTTATCGCGTCGAGTATGAACGGCAGCCGCCCGAAATCTCCAAGCCGTTGCGCGATGTGATCATGGCCGCGGAACTGTTCGAGGCGGAGAAGGTGCGCAAGGATCAGTTCGGCGCCATCGAGGACGCGCAGAAGCTCAAAGCCACGAATGAAGCGGGAATGTCCAAGGCCGCGACCGCTGGCTCCATCGCCATCGCCACCGGCTGCGTCGCGGCGAGCGCGCTCGGCCAAGTCTATGTCGCGGTTCCTTGCGTCATCGGCGGCGCGCTCTACACCGGCGCCATGAAGCTGATGCATTAGGCGAGGCCGACGACAGTGACAGGAGGCCCATCCGCATGACCCGCGACCTTTGCCTGCCTATCGCTGGATTGATCAGAGCTGCGGCCACGACATGCTGCCTGGCTGCAACCTTGCTGGTTGCAGCCTGCGGCACTCCGGCTTCCTCCGACTATCCGGCCTTTAACCTGACGCCTGCGCCGGACACGGAACGGCCAGGCGAGCGCCCCTGACGCTGCGCGACGATTGCGGCACGCCGACGCGACGACGCTAGCCGTCGACGAGAATTTTGAAGCCGCCAGCGATCATGCGCTTGGCATCGAACGGCATGGCGCTCATATCCAGGTTCGCGAAGCGCGGGTCCTTCATCACCTTGGCGTTGACGCGATCGCGATGGGCGCGCGACTTGAACACGATCCAGGAGAACACGACGGTTTCGTTCGGCTTGAGCTTCACGCTGCGCGGGAAGGAGGTGAGCTTTCCGACCTTCACGTCGTCGGCCACGCATTCGCGGAACTCAAGCGCGCCATGCTCGCGCCAGACCTTGCCCGCCTTGCGCGCGAGGCGGCGATAGGCGTCGAGCTCTTTCTTGGGGATGGGCAGGAGAATCCATCGACTTAGGGCCTTGCTTCCCCCCTTAAGCCTTCGCTGGCGTCATCCAACCCACCGCGCCGCCACCGGGTTGGCGTAGAATCGCGATGCGGCCGACATTCGGAACGTCGAAGGGGGGACGCATCAGCGTGGCGCCGGCGGCGACGGCCTTCTCCACGCGCGCATCGACATCGTCGACGGCGAGATAGGGCATCCAGTCTTCCGCCATGCCTTCGAAACACTCTCCCTGCATCTCGAAGATGCCGCCGGCCATTTTGTCGCCGGCCTTGGCGATCCAATAGGTCCCGTTCTCCATCGGCATCGGGTCGAAGGTCCAGCCGATGGTGTCGGCGTAGAATTTCTTCACGGTCTCGGGGTCGTGCGTCATCAACTCGTTCCAGCAGAAGCTGCCATGGGACGATTTCGCCGCATCGCCTTCCTGGTTGCACGCGTCGTGACGGATTTCAGTCTGGGTAGTTTGTGCCATGTCACTCTCCTTTCACCGGTTACGACAGATAGCGCACGAGTTTGTCGAGGCAGCCGCTCCAGCCATATTGGTGGCGGTCGCGCGTCTCCTCGTCGAAGAATTGCTCGTGGATAAGGGTGAGGATGGAGCCGGGCCCATCCGGCTTGATCAGCACGGTGACGACCGACTCGCGCTCCGGCATGGAGCGCCAGGACCAGGTGAACACGAGCTTCTCATTCGGCACCACCTCGCGATAGACGCCGCTGACATGGTGCTCCCCGCCATCCTCGGTGTTGAAGCTGACCGCATAGTGGCCGCCGCTGCGCAGATCGGTCGCGGCCTGCGTGACCGGGCCAGCATCGGGCCCGAACCATTTCACAATTTTTTCGGGCTCGGTCCACGCGGCGTAGACTTTTTCCGGCGCGGCATTGAGACGACGTTTAAGGGTGAGGCTCGGCTTGAGGGTGGCGACGCTGGCTTGGGCGGGCATGGCTCTTTCTCCACGAAAGCGGCAAGATGATCGAGTTGTTCGGACCAGAAGCATAGGTAGCGATTGAGCCAGTTCATGGCTTCTTCCATGGGCGCTGCCTCGAACTGGCAGGCCACGATGCGGCCGGTCTTGCTGCGCGAGATCAGGCCGGCATCCGACAACACGTCGAGATGCTTCATCACCGCCGGGAGCGAGATCGGAAACGGTCGCGCCAGCTCGCTCACCGACACATTCTCCCGCTCGCCGAGCTGCGCCAGCAGTGCACGCCTGGTGGGGTCGGCGAGCGCGGCGAAGGTGCGATCCAGGCTCGTATCTTGATACTTAACCATTAGGTTAAGTTTTACGATAGTGAGCCGAGATGTCAAGCCGAGCTTTCAGCCACCAAACCTTTTCCTTGGCTTTACCCTGTCACCGCCCTGTGACTTGACCCCGGTCGAGTCCAACCGCTAGACCTTTGGAGGCATGGATAGCGTTCGAGCCCTTCTGATCGGTCTTGTCGCCCTCTCGGTGGCCGCGCTCCCGCTCGCGGGTGGCATGGCCCGGGCCATGTCGCCCGACACAGTCTTGACCGCACCCCACGCCGATTGCTGCCGTGACGGCGCGCCATGCAACAACGACATGGATGATTGCGGCTCCGCGGCGGGTTGCGTCTTACAGTGCTTCCAGCTTCCAGTCTCCGAGGCTCCATTCTTTCTCCTGGCGCAGGCCTCATCCGTTTTGAAGCGGTCGCCACTCGTCCCGCTGGATTTGCGCGCTCTGTCCGAGAACCCGCCTCTACCGCCCCCCCGCATCTGAACCCTCACTGAGTGTGCTGCATCGTGAAGGCCGCAAGCCTTTCGCGATCTGCTTTACGCTGAGCCGCAACCTGGCTCGGCAGACATCACGCATGAGGATGGAGACGCGCCATGGGGCGTCTTGGCAGTCTGATCACATTATTTATCGGCGCGGCCGCAGGAGCCGCGGGCAGTTACTGGTATGTCCATCGTCCTGAGCCGATCGCGACGCCTGCTGTCGCGGAGCAGTCCGCGCCGGTGAAATCCGAGCGGAAAATCCTGTACTACCGCAACCCCATGGGGCTTCCCGACACCTCCCCGGCGCCGAAGAGGGACTCCATGGGCATGGACTACATCCCGGTCTATGCCGACGAGCAGGACGACGGCACAACCGTCAAGGTGAGCCTCGACAAGGTCCAGCGGAGCGGGGTGAAGACCGAGAAGGTCGAGGCCAGGATCGTCTCCCGCGCCATCCGCGCCCCGGGGATCGTGGATCACGATGAGTCGCTGTTGACCATCGTCACGGTTCGCTCGGATGGCTACATCGAGGATCTGTTCGTCGACAAGACCGGTCAGCACGTCAAGGCGGGCGAGCCGCTGTTCCGCTTCTACAGCCCCCAGATTCAACTGGCGCAGGTGGACCTCATCGTCGCCATGCGTGCGCAAGGGCGGCTCGACTCGAACAACGACCTCGAGGGCGCGACGCAGAAATTGCGGAACTTGGATGTGCCCCAGGTCCGCATCGATGAAGTCCGCAAGACAAAGGACAATCCGAGGACGCTGGACTGGCCTTCGCCCGCAACCGGCGACGTCATCGAAAAGAAAGTCATCCAGGGTCAGCGCGTCATGGCCGGAGACGAGATCTTCCGCCTCGCCGATCATTCTCGCGTCTGGGTGATCGCCGAGGTGGCCGAGGCTGACATTGCGGCGATCGAAGTTGGGACGCCCGCCACCGTAACCCTGAGGGCATTTGCCACCGAGCCGCGCGAGGGCACGGTGACCTTCATCTATCCGGAAATCATGAAACGCGAGACGCGCACCATTTCGGTCCGCATCGAGCTGCCCAATCCAGACGGTAAAATGAAGCCCGGGATGTATGCGGATGTGGTCTTCCATCCAGGTGCCGAGGGAGTGCCGGTCACCGCCGTCCCGGCGAGCGCGATCATCGACAGCGGCACGCGCCAGGTCGTGCTCGTCGCCAAGGGCGAGGGACGCTTCGAACCCCGCGAGGTCAAGCTCGGGCGGCGCGGCGACGGCTATACCGAGATCGAGGACGGCTTGAAGGTCGGCGAAGAGGTCGTGATCTCGGCCAACTTCCTGATCGACGCGGAGAGCAATTTGAGGGCGGCGCTGCGCGCCTTCGCCAAGCCGGAGCCGCCGCTATGATCGCCGGAATCATCCGCTGGTCGGCGCGAAACGTCTTCCTGGTCGGGCTCGCAACCATCTTCGTGACGCTTGCCGGCCTCTACGCGGTATCGCGCGTGCCTCTCGACGCGATCCCCGACCTTTCCGACGTGCAGGTGATCGTCTTTACCGAATATCCAGGCCAGGCCCCGCAAGTGGTCGAGGATCAGGTCACCTATCCGCTGACCACGAGAATGCTGACCGTGCCGAAATCGCGGGTGGTCAGAGGCTTCTCCTTTTTCGGCGTGTCCTTCGTCTATGTCATCTTCGAGGACGGCACCGATCTCTATTGGGCGCGCTCCCGGGTGCTGGAATATCTGAGCGCGGCGGCGCAGCAATTGCCGGCGGGTGTCACCCCAAGCCTCGGCCCCGACGCCACCGGTGTCGGTTGGGTCTATCAATATGTCGTGCGGGGAGCCCAGCATAGCCTCGCCGAGCTGCGCACCATCCAGGACTGGTATGTCCGCTTCGGCATCGTCAATGCGCCCGGCGTGGCCGAGGTGGCGAGTGTCGGTGGCTTCGTCAAGCAATACAGCGTCGTCGTCGACCCGCGCCGGCTCCAGGCCCTCGGCATCCCCCTCTCCAGGATTCGCGACACGATCCGCGAGAGCAACATGGATGTGGGCGGACGCACGGTCGAAATAGCTGAGACCGAGTTCGTTATTCGCGGGCGTGGCTACATCAAGAGCCTCTCCGACCTCGAACAGATCGTGGTGAAGAACGAAGGCGGCGTACCGGTCCTGCTCAAGGATGTGGCGCGGGTCGAGCTGACCCCGGATGAGCGCCGGGGCATCACCGAACTGAACGGTGAAGGCGAGGTCGTTACCGGCATTGCTCTGCAACGCTTCGGCGAGAACGCGCTCTCGGTGATCAAGAACGTGAAGGCTCGGATCGCGGAGATTACGCCGAGCCTGCCCAAAGGCGTGAGCATCGAGACTGTCTACGACCGATCCGACCTGATCTATCGCGCCATCGATACGCTGAAGCGCACCTTGATCGAGGAAAGCGTCATCGTCGCATTCGTATGCATCATCTTCCTCCTGCATGCGCGCAGCGCCTTCGTCGCCATCATCACGCTGCCGCTTGGCATTCTGATCGCTTATATCTGTATGTGGCTCCTGGGCTTGAGCTCCAACATCATGAGCCTTGGCGGCATTGCCATCGCCATTGGGGCCATGGTCGACGCCGCCATCGTCATGATCGAGAATGCCCACAAGCACCTTGAGCGGGCGCTCTCTGGCAAATCGCGGACTGAAATTCTGATCGAGGCCGCGGTCGAAGTCGGCCCGGCGCTCTTTTTCAGCCTACTCATCATCACTGTCTCCTTCCTGCCCATCTTCGCGCTCGAAGGCCAGGAAGGCCGGCTGTTCAAGCCGCTGGCCTACACCAAGACCTTCGCCATGGCCGCCGCCGCCTTCCTGTCGATCGCGCTGGTGCCGGCGCTGATGGTCCTGCTCGTGCGCGGGCGGATCATGCCCGAGCGCAAGAACCCGGTGAACCGGTTCCTGATCTGGATCTACCGCCCGGTGATCGAGCTCGCCCTGCGGTTCAAAGTGGCGACGATCGGGCTCGCGCTGCTGATCCTCGCCGGCGGCCTTTGGCCAGCCTCCAAGCTCGGCAGCGAGTTCATGCCCAATCTCAACGAGGGCACGCTGTTCTACATGCCAACGACCCTGCCGGGCATTTCCGTCACCAAGGCGGCCGAGCTGTTGCAGACCCAGAACAAGATCATCAAGAGCTTTCCCGAGGTGGAGTCGGTCTGGGGCAAGGCGGGGCGTGCCTCGACGGCGACGGACCCGGCTCCGACCGAGATGATCGAGACCGTGATCAATTTGAAGCCGGAGGGCGAATGGCGGGACGGGGTGACCGTCGACACGCTCATCGCCGAGATGGATAAATCGCTGCAATTCCCCGGCGTCTCCAATGCCTGGACCATGCCGATCAAGGCGCGCATCGACATGCTCGCGACCGGCATTCGCACGCCCGTTGGCGTCAAGGTGTTCGGTAAGGACCTCGGCGAGATGGAGAATCTGGCGCGCAAGATCGAGGCGGTTATTCGAGCGGTGCCGGGAACCACCAGCGCCTATGCCGAGCGCGCCATGAGCGGCTATTACCTCAACGTCGATCCCAATCGATCGCAGCTCGCCCGTTATGGCCTGATGGTGGGCGATGTTCAGGACGTGGTCGCCATGGCGCTCGGCGCTGAGCCGGTGACGACCACGGTGGAGGGCAGGGAGCGCTATAGCGTCAGTATCCGTTACCCCCGCGACTACCGCGACGACCCGGAGACCATCGCGACCCAAGTTCTGATCCCGACCCCCGATGGCGGCACGGTGCCGCTTGGCGAGGTCGCCAATATCAGCCGGGCGCAAGGACCATCCAGCATCCGCACCGAGGATGCGCAGCTCGTGCTCTACGTCTTCGTCGATTTTCGCGGCCGCGACATCGGCAGCTATGTCGCCGACGCGCAAAAGGCCGTGGCGGCCGAGGTCGAGTTTCCCCCTGGCTATTACGTCACCTGGAGCGGCCAGTTCGAATATCTCGAGCGCGCCAAGGCCCGGCTGAAGATCGTCGTGCCCGTGACCATCCTCATCATCTTTCTTCTGCTCTATCTGAACTTCAGGCGCATCACCGAGACCCTCATCGTCATGCTCTCCGTGCCCTTCGCTCTGGTCGGCGGCTTTTGGCTGATGTGGTGGCTCGGCTTCAATTTGTCGGTCGCCGTCGTGGTCGGGTTTATCGCGCTCGCCGGCGTGGCGGCGGAGACCGGCGTGGTCATGCTGATCTACCTCGACCACGCGCTGAAGGATCTGGAGGCGAAACGCGAGCGTGAGGGGCGTCCCTTCACCGCCGCCGATCTCTACGAGGCGGTCATGTCCGGTGCGGTAGACCGCGTTCGGCCGAAGATGATGACCGTGGCCGCCATCATGGCCGGTCTGTTGCCGATCATGTGGAGCCACGGCACCGGCGCCGAGGTCATGCAGCGGATTGCCGTGCCGATGATTGGTGGCATGGTGTCCTCGACTCTGCTCACGCTCATCGTCATCCCCGCGATCTATGCCCTGGTCAAAGGCGTGGGCCTGCGGCGGGCGCCGGCGCCGGCGCCGGCGCCCGTGCGCAAGACACGCCGCCGCCGCCGAAGCACGGTGGCCAATGGATAGGCGGCGCCGTCAGCTCTCGAGCATGTGTCGCACCAGCTTGGCCGGCGCTGCCGTCTGAGCGATCTGCTCCAGCGTGCATTGATTGGGGCTCTTGTCCGGCCGCCAGCGGACAAGCTTGGTGCCGTGCCGGAAGCGATTGCCGGTGACTTGGTCGTAGGCAACCTCGACCACGAGCTCGGGCTTCACCGGCTGCCAAGTCTCGGAGCGCTCGGTGCTCCAGCGGCTTTTCCCTCCGGGCGCCTTTCCGCTGAACCCCGGCGGCGAGGCCAGCGCTTCGAGCCGCGCGGTGAGCTCGGCCCGCTCCTTGTTGCTGATGGTGGCGGTGAAGCCGACATGGTCGAGCTTACCCTGGTCATTATAGAGGCCGAGCAGCAGCGATCCGACTTCCTTGCTGCCGCTACGGCAACGGAAGCCGCCCACCACGCAATCGGCAGTCCTGATCTGCTTGACCTTGAGCATGGCGCGCTCGCCCGGGAGGTAGGGACCGTCGCGCCGCTTGGCCACGACACCGTCGAGCGCCGTGCCGCCGTGATGCAGCCAGTCGCGTGCGTGCCTGACCGCCAAAGTGTAGGGCGAGAGCTTCAGCAATGGGTGCTCGCCGGCCGCGGCGAAGAAATCCTCAAGCGCTCCGCGCCGCTCCGTCAGTGGCGTTTCGATCAGGCTCTTGCCCGCGGCGTCGAGCAGCATATCGAACAGGATGAAGATCGCGGGCGTCTCTCCCGACAACTTGACGATGCGCGTCTCGGCCGGATGGAGACGTTGGAGAAGCGCGTCGAAGGAGAATGTGTCGCCCCTGACAATCGCAAGCTCGCCGTCGAGGACGAAGCAAGTCTGGGGCAGGGTGGCCAGCGTCTCGACGAGCTCCGGGAAATAGCGTGCCAGCGGCTTGCCGGATTTGGCCTTGAGGTCGATCTCAGAGCCGGCGCGGAAGGCGAGACATCTGAAGCCGTCCCATTTCGGCTCGAACTGCCAATCCTCGCCCTCGGGGAGATGGTCGACGAGCTTCGCCTCCATCGGCTCCAAATCGAGGGGCAGGGCCAATGCCGAAAGTCTATGGGGTGGCTTCATGTCCTCTCAAATAGACGCACCCCTCGCTGGGGGATGCCTGGTTGGACGTTTGAAGGCACAACGCTACTCCGAGCCGCGGCGGATCAAATAACCCACAAGCACGCCGACGCCCAGCGCCACGACCAGCGACGCGGCGAGATGGTCCTTCATCAGGTCCTCGGCCTCTTCCGCCCGATCCACGGCCTGGCCCCGCGCGCGGCCCCATTGGCGGTTGGCCACCTTGCCGAACGAGCTGGTCAGATCCTTCAGATAGGCGCGCATGGCGTCGAGCTGGTCGCGAACATCGTCGGTATCGAGCTCCTTCAAATACCGGCCCGCTTTTTTCTCGGCCTTACCCCAACTCATCATCGACTGTTCCTCTTGGGTGAAATGTCCGCCCCCGCGACGGCAGCATAGCAGAAACGGTTTTGTCGGCGGGTCTGTTCCGAACAGCAGCGAGCGCCCGCCCTCAACGGACGGACGCTCACAATTCAGCTTAATTCGCTGCTAGTTCGCGCAGGCTTCCATGCCGGCCATGGCTGCGTTGGCCTCTGCTTCCGTGGCATAGGGGCCGCCCATGTTTTTCATGCTGCCGCCCGGAATGTCATGCATCATCGTGCATTTATGGCTCGCCGGATCGAACGCTACATAGAATTGCTCGGCAAGGGCCGGGGTAGCGAAGGCGGCGACCAGAACGGCCGCAACGAGATACTTACGCATGATGCCTCCTTCGATTCTCCATCGGGCCGAGATTGGCCACGATGAGGATATCCTAGTGGATTGAATCCAACACTTGATGCCCTCGCCTGACGGCGGCGATGATTTTGTCAGGATTGGCGGTCCAGGTGAAGGGCTTGGGCATCTGGTTGGTCTCCTCGATGAAGCGGTTGATGGCA
>Ga0307376_10002758_pt1 | contig 16835 bp, 35 predicted proteins | sample TR2MG_FD_202536 | JGI IMG/M metagenome (GOLD analysis project Ga0307376, IMG submission 202536) | Soil microbial communities from Risofladan, Vaasa, Finland - TR-2 | ecosystem: Environmental > Terrestrial > Soil > Coastal area > Acid sulfate soil | place: Finland: Risofladan, Vaasa | collected...
TTACGTTATATGCCTCTCTTTCTACTCGTAGGCTGTGTGTCACTTAAAAGGCACTAAAATCGATGCTGGTCAAGCCTTTCGCTCGACCAGCAACCGAATCTCAATGGCTCTCCGACCAACTATCTCACGTACTGCTACCTCATGGAGTCCCTCAAGCCCTGCCACGTCGGCAAGAGCGTTTGCAACGCCCTCGGCAATGCCAATCAGGTAGAGAGCGTGTATGGGCTTATCCTCCTCTATTGCTGCATTTGCCGCTGCGACATAACGCAATGCCTCAGTCTTAACATGCGCCACGCTCTCATGAGGCGCAGATGCGAGCGAGTGCTCTAGCTGAGCCTGACGTTCAACAACTCTGACTTCCTGTGGTTTATTGCTGCCCATCTGTGCCTCCTTTCTATGGGTAGGCTGTGTGTGGGGGTGCACACGCACAGCCTACAATGGGAGCTTTGGTGTCTATATCGTGCTAAAGGGGAGGGAGCCGTCATAGGACGGCTCCCTGGGGAAAGGAGACTTGATTAGACGCCAGTGACTTTGGCCTCAGTGGCACACTCAGCGCACGTCCACTTATTGCCCGCCAGTGGGCCAAACACGACTTCCATCGGACCACACATGCATTTTGCGTCATGCCGCGCCGTCTCGATGTAGTTGCCATTCTCGTCTACGACCCATGTCTCCATCACAACCGCCATGGTCTTGAACTTCCTGTGATTCGCATCCTTAGGGCACTTTGCTGTCATTTGTATCTCCTTCTTTCTATCTATAGGCTGTGTGCTACAGTGCGCTTACTATCACAATGGCCAAATCGATCAAATTGCGCCTGGTCATCTCGACTGAGCACGAATCTCCGTCTGGTGACGACGCGAACAGTACATGCCGAAACGAACTATCCGATGGTGAGCCTATGAAGTCAAGGCTAACGCTCGCTCCGCCACGCCCAATTACGCTGGTACGCTTAAGCTCGTCAATTTCACCGAGCAGGCGGATCTTCTCCTCGTCATGCTCACTGCATTCCGCCTCTAGCTCACTGATCTTCTTGTGGCGCTCGTGCCCGAGATTAGCATAGTACTCAGCATTACGCTTTGCCTCTTCGGCGCAACCGGCAAGACGCCCCTCTTGGTACTGGACGATACGCTCTAGTGATTCGATTCGTTCCTTTTCAGTCATCATTTCTCCCTACACACGCATCGCGTGAAGTCTATCGACGTGTGCCCATGCACATGAAACTCAGGCCAGAATAGCCGCGAGTTGAGGCGTACAAGCTTTCCCTGCTTGTTGGTGAATCCATACTCCGTCGCTATGCGATTGTATTGCCAAAAGTGACGTGCTGCCCGTTCCCACTCGTACATAGGTTATCTCCTTCTATGAGTAGGCTGTGTGTTATGTGTAGATCCCACTCGCACATCACTCCCACCCTACTCTACCCATAGGCTGTGTGTAGAAGAGAAAAAGTTAGAGAAAGCCAATTTGGTTAGGCCCAATCTTGGCTCTTGAACGAGTAACTTACTAGAAACTAAAATACTATGACGAAAGTACTTATACGAGTCTTGCAGGAACGAATGACACACAGCCTACAATGGGGTTGCGTGTAGACATGGGTGCGTAAGGGAACGAGGGTGGAAATGCGTCCCACCCTCGTTGGGAAAGGGGCTTATTTAGTGGCCTGTGCGGCGAGTTTCATAGCCTTCGCTGCCTCACGCTTGGCCTTGGCCTTCGTGGCCTCTTCCGTCTTCTTATCGGCCTGCTCCTTCTGGCTATAGACGGCTAGTCGGTGATATGGCCTGCGCTCGGCGTTCTCAAGCACGTTGTCCCAGGCCTCTTTGCCACCCAACTCAATGACCTTGGCGCGTGCGGCCTTATCGGTCTTCTTGTCGGAGCCGTCACTCATCTCGGCTACACCATCGCCCTCTTCAACTGTAGCCCCATGATCGAGACTTACGAGAAGCGAATTGTGCAGCTTTTCAATGTCCTTCTTCATCCTGAGATACTCCGCAATCACGTCTTGCGGAATCTTCTTCATGACGATCACTTCACCGAATACATCGTTCTTCACCACAACGTTACTCATATCGTTCTCCTTCTACTCTTAGGCTGTGTGTTACGGTTTCGATCCCAATGCGTCTTTGAACGTACACGGCTCAGGCATGTCGTGCTCGGTGCCAAAGAAATAGCCTTGGTCTCGCGAGGGTGTGCTACCCTCGTTGTAGCCCACGGGGCGGCCAGCCAGATGCCAGCATGCTTTGTGATAGCACTGCGGCTCAGTCAAACCGCGCCCACAGTCGTGCTCTATATCGTGCTCTTCCACACGTCCGTACCCATCATACTTACCGTGCAGGATAGATCCTGATGTCTCGATCACTACAACATCCGTCATCCATGAATTGTCCACACCCTCGCGATTTACGGCATAGTCGGACAACAGCGGATGACCACATACCTTGCAATCCCACGAAAAGAAACCCATGTCGTTCTCCTTCTACTCTTAGGCTGTGTGCTAGGCCTTACCAGAATGCGGTATGCTGCTCGCGGTAAACTCGACACGTTCCTGTCGAAGCAGTCCGGCCGCGAGTACAAACGCCGCGCCTGTATCGAATGTGATTATCGTCTCACCCATCTGAGCGGATGGTATACCAAGTGTCTTGATCGTCTCCAGCGACTTGACCTTCAGCGGGTTAACTCCGATGACATATTTCATTGGTGATCCTTTCTACTAGTAGGCTGTGCGCAGAAAAGGATGGGCTCTCTAGTAGCGACCCTCAAAGCTCTCTTTCGCGGCTTCGTGATGCTCCCTGAACGCCCTGTGAGCCGCTTCGCTCATCTCATCCCGATTGTCACGTGCTATGGCGTATCCGACTCTCTTGCCCTTGTTCATGCCGGATGCGTATATGATCTCATCGAAGGCATCGTAGTCGTTTGGATATGCCTTAAACTCAATGTCGAGCGCACTAGTCCCGACGCGGGCGTGACACTTGATAGTGAGCATTGATGGAGGCGTGTACCGAAACTTACTCATTTTCATCTATTCCCCCACATCTTTGGCGGTTCTTCCGGATCAGGATTGACCGGCTCAACATTCGTCACCCAGACGCGTTCACCATTCACACCATACACATAAGGATTAATACCGGATCTAATCTCACGCTTAACGTCAGTGACCACGAACTGATGGCCTATATTCGACCCTGACGTAATGCGTACAAGCGTTCCAATTTTCGCTCTCTGTTCGCTCCATCTTATGTGAAGCTTATACTTACTTCTCAGCCACTCGAAGTGATCAGTCCCACCACTATTCTCAAGCCGTCGCCGATAGTATTCCTTGGCCTTTTCATACTCTGCCCTGGTCATATCAGTCATAATAATCTTCCTCTACTACCAGCAGTCTGCGTAATTAGGGGACTCTTCGGCAACGGAACGATCCACAGCTTCGTCTATCTCACGCCAGCATGTATCTAGTACATCGTCAGACACCAACTTGCCTTTGTTGATGCCAGTGATGTACTTCGGCTCATCTTCGTACTCCCAAAGGTACGTAATGGTAGCACTCATGACAGAAGAATCGGCCTCGTATGTCTTGAAGGTGAACTCAAACTTCACCGGGCCGAATCCTTTTTGCTCTATCTCGACTGTTGCTTTCAGAATCATATACCTACCCTCCTGCTAGTAGGCTGTGTGTCTCGACCACTCGCTACCCACCCGGATTTACCGAATAGTTGAGGCGCGCTCGCTTCGGAAGGCGATACGGGCGGATCAGCCCGCTTCCCGGTGGAGCCTCAACCAGCGCATGTTACCGGCCTAAGCCTTGTCCGTCGGCCACACTGCCGTCCTGCTAGTAGGCTGTGTGCTACTCGTCTTTGGCGAGGTACTCGCCAACAGCCTGTGTGCAATCCTTGCGCAGATCGAGGCGCACCTTGCTCCAATCAAGGCCCTGCAGCTTCTCATAGACAGCCAGCTTCGCCTTGAGCCCGTCGATGCGCTCCTTGCACTGACCTACCACATCTTCGATGTCCTGACGCCAGTTGAATGCAGCGCCACTTAGGCCCTTGGTATCCTCTGCAAATATGACCGGCAGATGGCGCTTGCGCGAGTCACCAGACGATACGCCGACGTGCTCGGCCTCGTCCTTGGTGATGTAACCACCATCGATCAGATGCTCGACCAGATTGCTAGCCATGGTCTCGCAGATCAACTCTTCGCGGGCCTCTTCTGCCTTGTGACCAATGAAGGCCTTCTCAAAGGCAACCGGGGCAAGATCGAACGGATTGGTGTTGTGCGCATCAACATATGCAGAACGAGCTTTGTAATCAGTCTGTCCAACCTTATCGCTGATTTCGAAGACTTCACCAGCAACGGCGGTATCAAGGCTATGCACGTATCCTACCAAGTACTCGTCGCGGTGCTCAATGATGTACTTGAGATTGGTAATAGGCATTTTCCTCAACGTGAATGGATGCAAGCCCCAGTCATGGGCGTACATAGCTGTCATATCGGGCTTGGTAGCCGAGACCGTGTCGTACACCTTCGAAGTGATATAATTCGTGTCAGACGCGCTCGCCCCGGTGTGCTGTGCGATCTTGCCATCAGCAACCAACTGCCGAATGATTGGCTTGCGCTTGCGGCCATCCGGATGAATGGAATCGGACCATGCAGTCAGATCGCCGCCGATCAGCAAATGCAGGGCGTACGTTCGTGACAGATACCCATTGACCTTGGTGTTGATGCGCTCCATCTCATAAGTAGTGTTTGACATTCTGAATCTCCTATTCTACTAGTAGGCTGTGTGTCTAGAATTCTGGGTTGCGCCGCTTGTGGCGAATCCCCAACGTCAGCCGTCCATAGTTGCTGCATCCTACAGCCCTGTACTGCCCATCCTTCCGGTTAGTGAACACCAACGTAGATCCACTAGGATTGCGCTCGTACCTATACACAGCATCATTCGTGTATTCCGATCCTTCTACCATCTCAGCGGAATCATGCTGTGCCGTGACTTTGTAGCCACTCTTGCTGACTTCGATGATAGTCATCGGATAGCTATCACTTCCGATACTGTATGTTGCGCCATCCCCGACTTTGGGTAGCTGGCTCATATTTCCTTCTTTCTACCTGCAGGCTGTGTGTCATGACGAAAAAGTGATGCACTTCCATTAAGAGAGGATCGAAGTTGGTGTTTCGTCCAGGTAGAGGGCTGCACACAGCCTACAAGGGGCTGAAGTTACATATTATACGGACCTGCGACATCCCATGACCGTGGTGCAGGAGATCGAAGCAGGTACTCTAAAACATGTGTGTATGAAAGCGCGAACGGCCGATTATCTCCACATATCAGGATTACGATCAATTCCTCTTCTTGGGCTTCTTTGCGATGTAGTAGCCCATCGAGTCAGCCAAGTCACGAAGGATAGCCTCCTTGAGATCATCGCCCGGGTACGGAACGTGAGTGGAGATCACTTCTCCGCCATTGTTGCCAGATGCAACAACGGTCGTAACGTCGGCGTGATGAGTTTCGATCACCGTTGCCACGGTGCCACCCTTGATCTGAATGGGAACCTGATTGCCGGAGATCGCTTTCAGAATCCCCATATGCAGCTTATCGATGAAGTCAGGATCATCTGCCATGCGATGAACCACGTCGTTGTTGAAGACAACAGTCGTATTGTATCCCATCATGAACCTCACTTTCTACTCGTAGGCTGTGTGTCAGTCAGGCATAGTCCATGTCTGGACAATACTCAAACCGTGGGTGTGCCTTCACGTAGTCGATCAGAGGAGTAACGTCTTTGGTACCCATTGGACCAACCGCCCACGCGGCCTCACAAACCTCGTTGGCATCCAACGCCTTCAGTTCCTTCTCGATCTCAGCGAATGTGCCGTCGTGGACGAAGGTGTAGCCCTCGTCGCTGCCAACCTCATCAACAAACGCGATGAGGTCCGAACTCTGATCGGACACGCACTGCTCTTCGTCGTAGTACGCCTTCGTCCAGATGTAGATGGACTCGTCGCCGCACTTGGACCACAGGTACTTCGTGGTGCCGGTGTCATCGTAAAGATGCTTCGGGTCAGGGAACTTTGGGTCTTGCCTAAGCGTGCTCAAATCGATAGTCATAAGTCGTTTCTCCTATCTTGGCTAGGCGCTTCTTTACGCCAGCCACGGCCCTTTATCTCTGTTGCCACCCCACATAGTAAGGTCAGGCCCATCATATTCCTCGACCACACAACTTACTCCTGTGAGCTTAATCGGCCCTACCGTGCAACACCCTCTGCCTCGCAGAGGTCGCAGATACCGCCATCTTTGTTCCCTGCTACCATAAACAGAGGACCATCGCATTGAGGGCACTTCATTTCCGTAGCATGTGGAGGCGTCAACGTACCAGGACGTTCATCAAGAGATGCCTTTACCTTGGCGTAAACGTTCTCAATAGCCACATACTGTGCTCTCGAAATTCCGCCTTGGAGAAGCAAATCATGCCCACATGTGTGGATAGTCTCCCATTCAGCCGTGTCCAACAAGTCTTCCCCATATTTGGCAACAGCTTCGATGATCTCATCAAGCATCAACTGAGCAGAACTAGCTTGCGGCGGTGGACATGGGTCCACTGTCTTTTCGTTGCCTGAAGCGTCTTTGAGCCATCCATACTTATTAGCGCCAGCTATGTACATGCCGGTCGAACGGGCGTCCAGTTCGTCTTCAGTATCGAGGACGAGGTGAATTTCATCCTTTTCGTCACCCCGTTCGTTTTTGCTACTGAACAGCTCGATACGAACACGCTCTCCACCACCGCCATTCTTGTAGGGACCAAATTCCCACCAGCGAGCGAGCGATCCATTGTAGGAGTGAGTGTCAGCTTCGACCTCAATCCATCCGTTCTTTCTGTGCCCGATGTGGCCAAGCATCACCGATACATCGAGCTTATCCCAAGTCAACTCCTTCGGAGGGCCGTACTTTGGGTACGCATCTGGGCTCTCTGCGGGGCCGATGAATTCACCTTTGGTGTAGTAGTTCACAGCAGTACACTTCATACAGATGATCTTTCCGGTAGAAAGCTTGAGAACCGGGACGGTAAACAGGATCTCACTGCCGCAGCCACACTTCATGGGCTTGCATTTGTGGGCACGCTCAAAAGGTTCACCACATCGCTTACACGTACCGAACGTCCTCACGTCTTTCTTCGGCTTAGGCTTCTGGTGATCTAGAAGGTACCACGCAAAGACGAATTTACCGCGAAGGGAACAACCAATTACAGCCTCGCTCATAGCGACTTTTACTGATGGCCGTCGAAGCATGGCCTTAATCTCCCCATTAAAGGGAATATCTTTTACTGATATCCAGCAGCTAGAGGCACCCTCCTGGTTCCTACTGAGCCTTTCTTTAATGTACTCAACGAACTCCGTAGTATCTGACTCATGGCTCGTAGGAATCTTCTGCGCGGCCATATTGGCCTTAGCTTCGCCCGGAGTAGGCATCTCAAGAGCGTCCATGCGTTTGGTCAGTTGTTCGACCTTGTCCATAACGGCATCGAACTGACGCTGAGATTCGGTTCCTGAGGTCAGCGGTGGAGCTTTAGCAGGTGCAGCAAAGTTCTCGGCAAACTTATTCAAGGTTGAGCGTACGGCGGTTCTGATCTCACGGTCGCAGTCAGGGCACAGAATCCACAGCTTACCATTAACGAGCGACTCGCCCGAAAGGTCGAGGCAGAGCGTCCCACCGTGGTAGTGATACTGCTGGCGTGTGGTGTAGATAAATGGTTTGTTGGGGGTTGTATTGGTCGGAGTACCACAAACACTACACTCACCACTAATCATCTTGTTCTCCTTATGTACCTACTTAGTAGGAATCAAAACAGACCTCAGTCTAGTCCTGGCCGCGCCGTTCGCGCAGAACCTCTTCGACAGTCATACCACCACCCAAATGACCCCAAGCTGTGCTCTCGCGCCAGCCCTTTGGGACGTTGCGTAGATCATTGATCTCTTTGATCGTTATGCCACCTACCAGACCGACATTAGCGAGTTCCTTCCTGGCGTATCTGACGATGTCCCATTCTCTGGGCTTGTCTTCATCTTCGATAACTACCGTCACCGTTACCGTCGCCGCGTACATCTTTGTCTTTTTCATCTTCGCCATCTTACGCCTCCTTCTCTCTACCAGTAGGCTGTGTGCCGTCCCACATCTTCAGATGAACGATCTCGTTTCCCAGGCACCTGCGGATGAACTTCGTTGTTACCTTGGTGCCGTCCATAAGGGTAACTTCGCCAAGCATCGGCCTAAGCGATATCACTCTAATGGTTACAACCTTCTGCTTCTTCCACGTGACTCCCGGCGAGGCCACGTACGTGAATCCCTTGGCAATCTTCTTGGTGCGCTTTGCGTAACGCGCACGGACATGCTTTCGCCAATTGTTGGCGTACGGACTGTCGGCCACTGGAACCATGTCGAGATACGCTATCGGGCACGAGTAATACGACGGTCCCTGTGCTTCCGACATGCTTGCGTATCCCCACCCATCGTTGCGGTTGTATCTAAGAATGTCACACCCAATGTACCGCTTGGACTCTATCTCGTTTCCTTTCTCAGTGGTGGTTACCTGCCAGACCGTCCAAAGCACACCGCTGAACGTATTACCTCGATAGCAGTTCTTCAGACACACGCCTACGCGACTCGTAGTCGCGGCCTCATCAGAATGCCAGTAAGTATCTTTTGTGCGATCTTGAATCATGAACTTGCGAGTGTAAACGCCTGGAAATGTCCAACCCATTGGATTCTGCCTTTCTCTACTGGTAGGCTGTGTGTCAGACTCGCAATGGGGGTTTCATCAATATAAATTGCAATCTAGTTAAACCTAGTTAGATAACGCCGCTCAAGTAGCAGGTAGGGCAAACTAAATGGGTTTGTGGCAAAAGATTTTCACGAAAGCGGCAATAGTTAACAAACACAACTGCAATAGTGACGACTCCACTGGCTAAAGCCGGTGGCTTCTCAGGCGACGGCCAACGTCTGACCGCTAGCGCCTGCTGGCCCCGTCCGGGCCAGTGCTCGGGCCAGGATGACCCGGGCTGCATTGACATCGCGGTGGGTGGTGTCCTTGAATACTTTACCTGACACGATGTCTCCTAGAGACTCTTTACCCACACGCGAACGTTATCGGCCCAATCGTAGAGATCACTCAGCCAGCCATTGAAGTCATCCTGGTCGAACGTCTCCTCTTCGAACGCATCCGCTACCCGGTCCCGCTCTTCCTCGTCGCGCTCATCGAACGTTGAATGAGTGAGCTTCCGTATTCGCGGTGCTATGGCCTTACCCAACGCCATAGCCTTCTCGTCATCTACGTCCTCTTTTGTCAACAGATCCGTAACGTCGAGTGTCAGTACCCATCGTGCCATGTCAGCCTCGCTTTCTACTCGTAGGCTGTGTGTCAGGCCCACATAGACAAGTCAGTAGTTACTCGTACCGGGATGAATCGACGCTCCGGATTCTTACCTTTTACCCATAGAAACCGTGCGCCAATCAGGAGATCTACGCCATCCCTAATGATATCCTCCATCAAGAAGAACCCATCTCTTCTTGGATCAAGCGGGTGCGCGTAGACAAGTCCTCCACCTCTCCAATTAGCTACGGAGAAGGCTGATATTGTGCACAGGACCGTTGATTCTTCAGACATTTGCTATCGCTTTCGGGCGCGAAGGTTACCCATATTTCCAGACATCGGTTCGAACACAAGCACGTCAGCGCCACCGGTAGCGTGTACCTCTAGACAAGGAACATGCTCACCATTGACCAACGTTGTACTATGACGTAGCTCGACTCCAGGAGACATGTATTCATAGCTCTCGGTCAGCTTGAACGTGATAGCAGTGCCTCGCGGAAGGCGCTTGGGCGTATCGGAATGTGGCTCCATTACAATAGGTAGCCCACGCGCCGGGTCGCCATCGCCACCCAGAAGCTCATCTATCTTTTCCTCAGCGGCGCTAACACTACCCTCAAGCGACGTGATCCTATTCCGTGCCCACTTCGGAAGCTTGCTTACGTCCTGTGAGCCACTGCGCTTTGCCATCGTTATCTCCTAGACTACCCTATGACTCTCGGTTTCGAACGACTCGTACCCGATGCTCTGCCGATCCATGTACATCTTAGCAACCTCATACTCATTCTCTGAGGCGAACGTGATCTCTTGTGTGCCGTGGTCAAACACGGACCCAATGGTGTATAGCAACTGCATCCCAATGATGGCCTCAGTGGCACTCTTGAAAAAGATGTGATACTTCGTAGTCTTCTGCGCTGGCATTTATGTCTCCTTCTGTCAGTAGGCTGTGTGTTGAGTACTTCTACTCAGTCAAGAAAATCTCCACGCTGTTCTTAACGAACGCATGCCCACACTCGCATGAGAAGATCCATTCGTAGGTGCCTAACGGGTCAAATAACCGAGTACGCTTCCCTTCACACGCTGGGCACTGAAACCGGCCCTCATAGTAGTCCGGTTCAGGTTCATCCTTAGACTTAGGAATTCGTGTCGTGGCTACCTCAGAGTTCCGCCACTTCTGATCCTTGGCCCACTGCGCCTTGCCAGCGTGATCAAACTTCTTCAGGTACAGTTCCATCGACGCCGCCCTACTGCGGCTCCCTATGGGCTGCGCAAACAGAAGCTTAACCGGCAACCGTGCTCGCGTGTATTTAGCGCCCTTGCCCTTGTTGTGGACTGCTACACGGTGCTCCACGTTGGTCGTGATTCCTATGTAGAAGGTTCCATCACCACACTCGACTATGTAGACGTACCACATCATGTGTCTCCTTCTGTCAGTAGGCTGTGTGTTGTGCACCCCCCACGTTTTGCACAATTCGCACACTTCTGATGAATGAACGTAAAATTTGTTGCCTACATGGCAAAAAAGCTGTACGACAGGGACAGTAGCCCTCTGCCTATACAGTGCCTCAAATGGTCTTTAGACAAGCCTGAGGACGAAAAAAATACTACACACTCGTCGCACACCACTCCAGGTCAATACTTGCCCCAGACCCCTGATAAAGGTGTGCATAGAGGCATCATTCGTGGTCAGTAACTGCTTCTTCGGTGTCAATAGTGTGCAAAACTGTGTGCACGCGAAAGTAGTATTCCCAATTGATCATCTCAGCAAAGATGATCCATAGAATAGCTGCCCACATGTAGCCAGTAAGCACTAATACAGTCGCTGTGATCAATCCTTTGGTCACACCTACGCCGACGTACCACGATGTAGGTGGACAGGCCTTCATGATGTCCTTGATCTTATCTATAGTCAATTGTATGGCAATGCCATCCTCACAGGACGCACGATCCCGGAGAAGAGTGTACGCCGCACGCATGATAGCAGCACTAACTATCATGAGCCCTGCATAGAGGACCATTATGGCTGTCACAAATCCACGCGCCATCGAGGAGGTAGCTATTAGCCCGGTATTAGCGCCATAGAATGCTACTACCAGCAGCATCTCAGCGACACTACTCAGTAGAAGTCTCGTCTTAGTAGTCATTCGGGTATCTCCGTCATATGTTCGATTCCGCCCTTATCACTCGTACGTTGCCACTCAAGGTCATCGACAGAATACACGATGGTCCTATTAGCTAGCAATAGCATCGCGTTCTTAGTACGTAAGAACCTTTCAATCTCTATGCTAACCTCATGACGGCTGAATGCACTGATCTCGATATCAAATGACTCCTCGATCTTACGAGTCAATTTCACTGCGAATCGACGGTTACCTTTCATATCACCTTTGCCCATGATCCGGTCGAGTCGCCTCGTGAAATCGTCCAAAGCATCCAGACGTTCGTGATCGGTCTTGTCCCAAGGATCATCTATTACTGCCTGGCGAGCAATCTTCTCAATCTCCTTCGCCGGCTTGCAGCCGAAGTCGATTGACATAAAGACAATCGCGAGAATCGAGTGGGACTGATTGTCCTTCATGCCCTTATAATGCTCTACGAGCTTCCAGACCTTGACCCTATTCTTCCGAACAAGATCCGCCGCTCGGCGGTGCCACTTCGCTCGGTCTATGTCCATATGGCGATGGTCGCCATACATGTTCTCAAACGAATGGTTACCCCTACGGTCAATACTTTTCCAGCCGACCACGCGGGACATCTCACCTAGAGCATCCCATGGCGTGTCTCCGCCGAGTATTCCGGAGTCGAAATAACCCATGATATCCTCCTATACGCTTCTAGCCTTCTTGAGATTCGGCAGTCGCCACAAGCTTGCGATGGCAAGGCATTGAACAGAGCTATGATCTGCGCATTCTTCACATAGTTTCTTGCCGTAGTCAACACACTCGTATAAGTAAAGTTCGTGAGGCTCTACGATACGCCCACACTCCTCACACTTATCGACCGCTATATCGTCCTTTTCTGGCATGGTTAAACCCTCTCAATATATGGCTCACTGCCATGATACCGAAGCGTCAGATTCTGCGTCTTAAGATACGCTAGCTCAAGTGATGCCCAATAGCCGGTGTACTTCTTGAATGCTTCTTGCTCTTCGTAGGTCATTGGAGGTAGCTCTGGGAGTGTGATCTTCATGCCCTACCCTCTAACCATGTCATAAAGCTTCTCAGCTTGGCGCAGAATCTCCTGAGCGTCTGAGATAGCTCCCAGCGTGCTGCTCCCGTTTCTCAGCACAGCGTTCACATATTTGTGTGCTGCCTTTACGGCCGTAGAAGCACCGCGTTTCACCGTGGCGAAACTGTTGACCGCGTCTGTCGTAGGCTTACCCATTTTGAGCCTCACTTTCTACTCGTAGGCTGTGTGTTCCACATCGCTATCTGCACCGGAAGATGCCGCTTAAACCGCTCAGATAACGGCATTTTAGTGTACGTTGAATTCCACCAAAACTGTGTACCAAGCGTCAGACGTATATTAGCGTTGGCTAAGTCCTCAAGGTAAAAAGTCTCCTGAGCGTGTATACAATTCGGATGTGGGTCTGCGAATGCGAACACCGTATACTTGTCGTTCCAAGTGCTCTTGGTAAAGCCGGTGATGGTGCATAAGACCATCATCCCACGATCTCAGTTTCCAGAGAGTCCAACATGGCGTCGATGAGCCGCATCTCTTCGGTATAGCTCTCTGCCGCTGCCTCTTTTTCCTGCTCGTTGAGCACTCCGTCGCTCTTATAAAGCACTTCAAAGTAGTCCTCTGTACAGCTAATCTTCATTCGCCTAAACATGTCGAAGATGTTCTGACGACCGGCCAGCATTTCATCCTTGCTAGTCGGCAGCATCGTTGACTCGGGCACTTCCATAGTGATCTTGAAATGGCTCATATCTCTCCCTGATCACAGTCGAAGTGTTTCCTAATCGTCTGGAGCAGATGAGCATAGTTACCGGACATGGCGTCTTTCATGACTGTAGCGATCTTCTCCTTCGACCATCCGGCCTCTTTCGCCGCGCCCTGCGCACGCCCAAGAATGAACATGCCGTTACCGTCTTCACCTATCAGAGTCAGACTCGGCTTTATCTCGTTACCCATTTTGAGCCTCTCTCTCTGCTGGTAGGCTGTGTGTAGCCGCTCTCTGTACGAAACACCTGGTAACCCCAAGTATGTAAAAGGGTTACTAGATATTAAGACCAAACTTGATCACTCTCTTTAAGAGAGGAATCTCCGACGCCGTCTTATGCCACTAGTGCATTGACGCTACTCCAGTGCACCGGTACACGACTACCAATAAACACATGTGTACGAAAGCGCGAAGGAATTAAATCGACCGAATCCCCTTATCGGGCAGCTTAGCCACTGCAGCACGTGTTGCTTTGAGTTGTGCCGCTGCGACTTTATGGTCCGCCTCCATACGATGAAGGTAGCCTTCCTGCTCTCGCTTCTCGGGCGAGCCGACGATCTTCACGCCTAACTTCCGGAAAATCGCTACACCTCTTTTGAAGATAGCCGGTGAGGTAAATATACTGGTGGACAGTTCGCCAGAAATGCTCCCGTCGCGGCGGTTTCGGTGTAACCAGATATGGATCTGATTACTACGGTAGCCGTCTTTATCCCCTTCAATCAGCTTGTACTTAACGCCGCCCTTCTTCGTGATCTGAATCAAGGCGATATAAAAAGCACTCCAGGTCGGTTTTTTTGTTTGGTAGTCCCTAGACTGAAAGTGCTCCAAGTACATAGAAATCGGGTCACTCTTAAGCATTTTGGCGTCTAGCTTTAGCGATAGATGACGGGTGGTGTTCTCAAGGACTGTGAACACGCCGCCTCGCACAATGTCGTCTACTATAGCCCGACGAAGAGCTAGTTTAAGCTCTCTAGCAGCCTTGACAGCCTTGCCACTGATAAGACCCAGCGCCTTGGCGGCCTTTATTCTAGCTGCCTCCAGCCGATTACACTTGCTCTTGATTTCTTTGAGGCTCAGTTTCTTCATCATCTAGAATCTCCTCTCTGCTGGTAGGCTGTGTGTAGCCACTATCTGTGTGAAATATCCAGTAACCCCAAGCACATAGAAGGGTTACTGGATATCAAGATTACAATTTGAGCACTCTCTTTAAGAGAGTAATTCTCAATTCCATCTTATGCTACTAGTACATCAAAACTATTCTCACGCACCGGTACATAGCTACTAGTAAACATGTGCATACGAAAGCGCGAAACACTTAGGTTGACTGAGACTACTTGCCTTGGGTATCTTGAGGCTCAGAAACTCCCGTCTCATGCCCAATTGGAGTCTGTGGGCAGATAGATTCACTCATACGAACCAATTCTTGCCGTAGCTCATGGCTCTGCACCTCGTATTCAGCTTTTTCAAGGCACTCCTTCATGCCATCTACTATCGCCCACTTAATAGCTGACTTGAGGCATATCTCAGCCTTCTCTATAGCATCAGGCAAGAGCCCGAACTTCGGAGCATCGTTCTTGAAACGTCTCATAATCGTGTGCGTAAGTGTCTTAGGACTCAAACGTTACCCCCAAATCAATAGTACACCAAGTATAGTCCAACCAATTCCTGTGCTGCCACCAACCGCGCAGACTGCTACTGTAGATATGGCACGGCTCATATTACCCGATATCAGCCCATCCCTTAAGCTACGTGGAGAGTTTACTTTTTCCGGCTCTTCGGGCAATGTCTTCGCGGCTTTGTATTTCTTTGAGCGCGTGCCTTTTGGCGAGGTCTTCGAAATCTCCAAGGAGGGCTTCGTTGAGGATATGTGTGACATTTCCTCCTTCGTTTGTAACGCGTATGATCTCGATTTTGCCATCCTTCTTGACCTCGTATTCTACTTGAGTTGCACCATAGGACACATCGCCTATCGGCCACCCTACCGTGGCGCGAGTTTGGAAACTTCCTCGCTGACCGGCCAGATCCTTAAGCTCCACCTCAGCCCCCAAGCCCCAATGCGTCGCGCTCTTCTGGCGACAGTTTTTCCATTGCCTTATTGATGACCTCTTCTTTGTGCTTGCGTTCGATCTCCTTAACCTCATGAACCTTGATCGGAGTCGCGTTCGCGAGGATGAACACCTCGTCGCCTATGATCAGAGCTTTCGATTCTTTTACCACTCCGTTTCCACCATACCAACCCTGGTCTTTGGCGAGGCTATGAGCCGTTGACTTATTGAAGGTACAAGCTATGCAAGCTCCCGCATCCCCGGACTCATTGGTGGTAGTATACGCCGAATAGATCGGCTTCAAGTCATATGGTTTCTTGCTCATGGTCTCCCTGACTCTTCGTGTCCTCACGTTTTTCTTCGGGCTTCTCAGTCTTCGTCTTCTTTTTCTCTTGTTCGTCGGCCATTGCCTGAACTTCGGGTGATAGAGGAGCAAAATTAGGATGCTCCATATCATCGGATGGCATGTGGGCAAGAGCTTCTTTCTGGCCACCACTACACCAACACTCGAAGCAGAGTGGTTTGTAGCTCTTCGCGTCCTGCTCGGCCTTTGTCTTCTTCTTGGCCTTCTTACGAGGAGTCGCACCATCGATGTATCCGAACGTTGTTAGTAGTCCACACGCACACTCGTACATTAGATTCTCCTCTTACGAGTAGGCTGTGTGCGTAGTATTCTCTTAACCTCGGCCTCTACGTGATGCCACCATAGCTTCTCATCGTATACGCGAATATCGTTGTGCCCCCACTCATCACACACGGATACGTGCATGCGGAATCCACACGCGCCCTGCTCTATCTTCTTGCTCTTCAGGTCCTTTGATGGCCATTCCCAAAACGTAGCATCGCTGTACCAATTTAGAACACTCGTAATAGCTGACTTGAGCGTCTTTTTGACACATGATATTTCCTGCATACGGCCTCCGATGTTGCGCATTGGAAACAACTTGGCAATGAATTTATGTTTACCTGAGGCAACTAGCCGCCCCAGCTTAAGAAGCTCATCAATCTCGTCTGTACGGGCAGCAACTATTTTGTCAATGGTATCTATAACGGCCTTTTTGATTGACATAGCCTAATCTACTTTCCACATTACAGGGGATTTATTGTCTCTCTGTATAGAGGGCACTGAACCTGGCTTCTGTCTAGACCTACGAGAACTATTCACCCCACCAATGACCCCGACAATAGGGATAGTAGATACGGCCAATAGGACTGTTGAGGTGATCAGTGGTGAAGCATTCCATGCAGCAGACAGGCCAAGATATATAGCCATCCCAAAACATCCGATAGCTGCCGCGAGCAAACTGGAAATGATTATTGCGAATATTATCTGAGCAGTCAACCTAGCGTAGTTCTTGAACCCTTCGATAAACGTCTCGGGATTACCGTCCTTCATGACTATCCGCCTGACGTGTACCTGACCATTGCTCATTATCACTAATCATCATTATGAAATTGGCCACATCTGCTGCTTCTCTCACAACGGCCTTACGATCA
>Ga0307376_10002765_pt1 | contig 16819 bp, 15 predicted proteins | sample TR2MG_FD_202536 | JGI IMG/M metagenome (GOLD analysis project Ga0307376, IMG submission 202536) | Soil microbial communities from Risofladan, Vaasa, Finland - TR-2 | ecosystem: Environmental > Terrestrial > Soil > Coastal area > Acid sulfate soil | place: Finland: Risofladan, Vaasa | collected...
TATTCAAAAAGTTCCCCTGCCCATCTTTAAGAAAATAGTTCACGGAAAAGATAGTAGGGGGATTTTTTAACCCCTTGCCAAAGTTCAGATTATCCTGTACGTACCTGGCAATAGGTATAGAAAGAAAATCTAAGTTGGCCATGGGATTATGTATCCTGACACCTTCTTTACCTAAGGTTGCCGCGGTAGTCTCTGATTCCAGACCGGCGCCTTTGGTTATTATACCGTGTACCCAGTCGAAGGATTCTTCCACAGGGACCCACGTATCGTGGTCCCTGCCTCCGTATACAATTCCTTCTATAACTACTCCTTCCCGATTGTCTATTTGCGCATCCATATTCTTAAGAAGCTTCAACTCAACGGTAAAGCGGGCATTGGGATGTGATGGATTTATCTCACGACCTTTAGCATCTTTTTTACCCGGTCTCCATTCTCCCGAATAATTAATCCCCCGCGGGGGAATTTCTCCATCCTTGCCAATCCAGTAAGTGTCACCTTCTTCAGTCACCAGAACATTGGAGAATATTATCTGGCCCGGACTGTTCAGTACTCCCCATAATACAGGGTCGTCTACTGAATTCACGTTCTGAATTATGCCAAAAATTCCATTTTCCACATTGACTGCGCGAACCATACCGTCTTTATTTCTGAGATAAGCTATGTCATCTCCCACTACCGTCTCATTTTCTAATAATGCGGTAGCCGTTTTCCCGCAAAGAGAAGGAAAAGCACCAGTAAAGTAAGTAACCCTGTTATTGGGCCCGTGCACTCCCATAATAAACATATGCTCTGTCAACCAGCCTTCCTTTGACGCCAAAGTTATGCTCAGGCGCATAGCCAGCTTTTTTAATCCTATTGTATTGCCCCCATACTGGGTATTCATACTATATACGATGTCTTCTTCAGTATCAATGTATATCCTGCGTTTTTCGATATTCTTACTCACATTATTTTCCAGCTCTCCTTCTGAATGGACGAACTTGAAGAACCTTTCAGAAGGACCCAATCTAACGAATTCTTCATAACCTCCCCGGTAGAGCAACTGCTCACTATGGCCAACATAGGCCGAATCAGTAAGCTGGACGCAAGGTATGGAGAACTCAGAACCACAAGGACCCAGACAGAAGAAAAGCACGTATAACTTATGCCCTTTCATAATATCTTTAAGAATCGTATTAATCTCTTTAAGTCCCTCCTGTTTATCAATTAGATTCAAATTTGGACCTAAATCGGCACCTTTAGATAAAAGGTACTTAGTGTTCTTTTTGTCTCTTGCCTGGTCATAATATCCATCAAAGTGAACGGTCTGTCCAGGCACAGCAAGCATCCTCTCTTCACCAGTTCTTATTGCTTCCTGCTCGATATATATTCTGTCTTCCGCTGAGTCAGTGCAGATAAAAACAGTATCAGGATTGCATAGTTCTATATACTTGGCAACGAATTGCAGAAGTTTGGGATTCTCTATCCTGGCAAGTTTGCCAAAGTCTTTTTCACTTAATCTGGTTTTAAATAAGTTTGTTGTATCCTTTGTTGTATCCATGGTAATTATGACTGTCAGGGTATCCTCACCACGTCACCCCGCTGGAAGCCTTCTCCTTCCATAATTGTAGCGATAGCATACTTCTTATCTGCTTTTCCTATCTTTATCTTACCTGCATAACTCTCTTCGGCGCCCAGGCTAAGTCCTGTCTCCGGGTCGATCAACTCCTCTCCGACTCTGTAAACCTCAAAGACCTCTCCTTTTTTGACCCCGGCCTCTGTTCCCACATTAATATATACGTTACCGTCACTCACCTTGACTATACTGGCCTGCCAGGGAACTGTTTCCATTCTATCCACAATTGCATTTACAATCTCATCTATACACCCGCGGGTTGCCTTGCCCAACGGAGTCTTAGTAGAGAACCCACCACCCAGGATGTTGCCAGTCCCAAGAACGCCAGCCAAGACGACACCGACAGACCTTGCCTTAGCCTCTTTGGTTGTGGCTTCTAAAATTACTCCTGTTGTTGCATCGTACATACGGATATCACAGGCAACATAAGCACTGGTCGTGGTGAGGCCAGCTCCTGTCTTCTTTTTCAGAAGAACTCCCCCCACTCCTCCCCGGCTGACTTTTTCCTCAAACTCAGTAACCGCTCCCCTCACCAGAACCTGAGCACCCAGTATGTCGCCAATTTTTGCTGCTGTCTCTTTTCTCACTCTTCCTGCCTCACCTAAATCCTGTTCCTTAATCATATCGCTAATCGCCTTTCTTTCCACAACAACGAACTCTCCCGTTTCGTGTAAGGCGGTAATAAGCATCTCCGCCATCCCTGAACCAATCTTCCTGTGGGCACGCGGGACCTTCACTTCAAAATCGATAACAGCAATTCTCTTTTTCGGACCTTTGTACTTTTCAGCATAAGGCCTCACCCCGGTTTGAGCACAGCCCATAAGGAAGACCAGTGACAGGATTATAGACTCCTTTAAAAATTTTTTTACCATATCCACTCCTTTTCTGTCTCTGGTTGTTTAAACTATATTACCTATTGAGAAAGCTTCTTCAGAATTTGGGTAGCTATTTCTTCTACTCTTTTATTGTTTTCTGCTTTAGCCCCATCCTTGACGCTCTTCAAAGCCCCATCCCTCCACTCAATGTATTCTTCTTCGGCGATTTCAACTAACTTGTAGCAGTTATAGAAGTACTCTACTCCCTTATCGGTCGGCCTTTCCACTTTTTCGTAATAGGTTTCTTTTGGTTTTATACCATGCATCTGATAAATATCCATCATTTTCCCCACAGTCTCGGTCAAAAGCTCGCTTAACTCAGCATCACTAATACCCAATTCACGGGCAGCATCACTGAACTCTCTCTGAACCTTGCTCTTCATACCGGTGATAATATTCTTGATTACTTCTCCCCTGGCCTTACGGAGAGCCAGAGAGAAATCGGCTTGCCCCTCCACCCCGCCACTAAAGGAAAACATGCCCTCCTGAATAGATATTGGTGTGAATATCCACTCCGGCCTAAACTCCTGACTCCTCTCAACTATTCTTTCCTCGCGAATTATTGCGGGACGTTTCCCGGGACCAGCGCATCCTCCGGTTAAAATTGGGACCAAAAACAAAATTAAACAACAAAAGATTACTCTTCTCATAAATTCCTCCTTAAAAATGTGGCTCTGGTAAAAGTTGTCAGTAGTGTAGCCCTTTATGGGCATAAAACCCCTGGGCGACCATAAAGGTCGCCCCTACGCGACCAATCTATTCGATATACGAAATAACTACATTAACCCCGCCTCTTTCGTTCTCCACCAGACTAACAGTGTAGTCTTTACCTTCCTTAGAGAAAAAGAGCTGTCCAATATCAGCACCTGGCCAATAATCGGCCTTCACCAACCCATAGCCTTCCCCCTCCATCTCGCTTAAATAGAAGGTTACAACTCTATCCATAGAATCGGAGGTAATAAAATTGAGGGTGGACACATTGTCCTGGCTAGAGGTTCTTACTTCCTTCGCTTCTATATATACAGGAATTCCTTTCACATCTTTTCTGATTTTTCTCTTTGGAGAGGTAAATTCCTTTTCCTTTAGTGCGCCAGGAACTTTTCTCTTTATCCACACACTATCTTTTTCTTTTATAACCTTATGGGTCAGAATAGAAAAACGGTCAACAACCCAGGTCTTTAAAGGAAATCTTTTGGCCATCAGATACCAGCCAGCAAAGAATAGAACGACTAAAATAGAAAAGGTCTTTACTATAAAATTTATCTTCTTCCTTAAAGAGCTCTTGACCTTCTTGGGAATTTCAAATTCTCCTTCCCCTAGAAACTTTTCCTGGGGAGTTTCTTTCTCCTCTTCTTTCTTTTCCTCTTTCTTTTCAATCTCGGAGATTTTAGATAGAACTTCACCAACGAGAGGGTGGTATAATTTTACCTCTTTCTTTTTAGATTTGTCATCACGCTTTGGCTCTTCTTCGACCATTTACAACCTCCCAGAACACTATCAGCTTTTTAATAGTTCAACTATCCTTTCCAAATCTTCCAGAGAATAGTATTCGATTTCTATCTTACCCCGAACTTTCCCTCCTTCTCCCGGAGAAAACCTGCCAGAACCAGTAGACTTAATCCTCACTTTCGTCCCCAGAATTCTCTGGAGTTCTTCCTCCAGTTCAACGACCTCGGGACTTTTCTCTTTCCGGGCAACTCTTTTTCCCGAGGGAGTCCGTTTGACTCTCAATCTTTCTACAATATCTTCTGTTTCACGTACTGTCAACTTTTCCTTGAGTATCTTCCTGGCCAAGTCTATTCGTTTCTCCTCCTCTGCGATAGAGAGGAGCACCCGGGCATGTCCGGCAGATATAAGTTTACGGGAAACGAACTCTTTAATCTCCTCAGGCAAATTGATAAGTCTCAAAATATTGGCAACCGTTGACCTGGTCTTTCCTAAATGGTCGGCCAATTCCTGCTGGGTTAAATTGAACTCCTTCATCAACCTCTCAAAAGCTGTAGCTTCTTCTATGGAATTCAGATCCTCTCTCTGGATATTCTCAATTAGAGATATCTCGAACATCTCTCTATCAGTAACTCTCTTGACCACTGCTGGAATCTCTTTCAACTCTGCCATTTTGGCTGCCCACCAGCGCCTCTCTCCGGCTACCAGTTGGTAGTTCTCTCCTGAGGGAGAAACAATTATCGGTTGAACTACACCCTTTCTCTTTATAGAATTCGCTAACTCCTTTAACTTTCCCTGGTCGAATTGCATCCTGGACTGGTATTTATTAGGTTTTATCTTATTAATATCAATACTTACAACTTCCACGGGAGCTACCCGGGATACCTTGGGAATTAGTGCTTCTATGCCCTTACCCAGTGCTTTACGCATTCCTATTACCTCCCCAAACTCAACTCTCTGACTCCTCTTCTATTTCCACTCCGTTCCTCTTCAGGAACTCTCGAGTCAATGAAAGGTACGACTGTGCACCTTTCGAATCTTTACTATATAGAATAACAGGTTTCCCAAAACCCGGAGCCTCAGCCAGCCGCACATTTCTGGGAATTTTTGTCTGATAGACCGCCTGTTTAAAGAACTTACTTACTTCCTCAACTACCTGGGAAGAGAGGTTGACTCGGCCATCAAACATAGTTAAAAGAACCCCTTCGATCTGCAATCTGGGATTCAAATTCTCTCTTACCAGCCTCAATGTATTCATTAGTTGGCCAAGACCTTCCAGAGCATAATATTCACACTGGATGGGAATAATTACTGAATGGGCTGCGGTCAGCGAGTTAATTGTGAGAAGCCCCAGGGAAGGTGGGCAATCGAGGAGAATATACTTGTAGAGGTTACCCAATCCATTGAGTGCTCTCTTTAGCCTTGTCTCCCGGGAGATAAGTCCCACGAGCTCCACTTCTGCTCCAATCAAATCTACATTTGCTGGGACTAAATCGAGCCAGTCAATCTCAGTGGAAACGAGGATATTTTCAATCGAGGCTTTTTCCAAAAGCACTTCATAGATAGTATGTTTAACTTTATCCTTTTCCATCCCCAGACCACTCGTAGTATTTGACTGAGAATCCATATCGATAAGGAGTGTCTCCTGCCCATAATGTGCCAGGCAGCTAGAGAGGTTAATAGCCGTTGTGGTCTTCCCCACTCCTCCCTTCTGATTTGCAATTGCCACAATCTTTGCCATAAGATACTCCTGCTACAAATGTCATCGCGAGCGACTGAAAGGAGCGTGGCAATCTCCTTATGAACTACGAGATTGCTTCACTTCGTTCGCAATGACAGAAAAAGTATTGTTTTAAAAATATTAGCAAAAAAATTAAAAATATACAATACAAAAAATTTATCTAATCGGCCTTTTGGCCGGCACTCCTGGCCTCCGCGGATAATCTTCCGGCGTCTTCTCCACCTTATCCATCACTACCAGATTTCTCTCTAATTCTTCTCCTCTCAATGGTAACTTATAAGGTATAACCTTATTTATTCTCCCGCCCAGAACTTCTATCGCTTTACCTGCTTTCTGGAGTTCACCCTTAATCTCTCGACCCTTTTGGGAAATGAAAATCCCTCCAACCCTAACGAAAGGGAGACAGTATTCAGCAAGGATAGCTAAATTACTAACTGCCCTGGATACCGCTAGATCATACTTCTCCCTGTACTCCCCATTCCTTCCGTATTCTTCCGCTCTTCCGTGAATTACCTCTAAACTCCTTTCAAAACCCAGTTTACCAGAGATATAACGCATGAATTCTACCTTTTTCATTGTCGCCTCAAGCAAAGTTAGCTCGAATCTTGGCTGATAAATCTTTAGCGGTATCCCGGGAAATCCTGCTCCTGAACCGATATCTATAATTTTTCTTATCTTTTGATAAATTTTAGATGGAACTCCTAACAGGCAGAAGAGAGAATCTATAAAATGTTTAACTAAAACCTCTTCCTCTCCATTTATGGCAGTGAGATTAACCTTTCTGTTCCATTCCTGGAGTTCTTGCAAAAATAGGAGGAACTTTCCTATCTGGTCCTTATTGAGCTCTATCCCTGCTTGTTTAGCTCTTTTTTGCAACGAGGTAGCTAACCCATCCATAAGAGTTCCCTTGGAGACATCCACCATATGAGGCAGAGCGAAGCTCTCTAGCTACAATATTTGAAAGATAGTAATGTGGAGTCCCCCGATGAAATCGGGAGTCGATTACATCCCTCCCTTTCGGGAGGACTCCAGACCTTTCTACATTAGCCTGGTGGTTCCCAGAGCCTCTTCCACAGGGTTCCCACTCTTCTTTTCCTCATTAATTTATAGATTTCTCTTAGTTTAGCTCTGGTAGACTCTTCCCCTTTCTTTATACAATATTCTAACTTCTTAAAATTTACCCAGTGAATATTACCCACCTCCGGCTTTATCACCAGATCCGCCCTTCTCAACCGAAGTTCATTAAGAAATAATCTAGAGATATAGCTAGTCCTGAGAATAACGTCCAACCCTGTTTTCATCTCCTGAGGATTACTACGCGGGAAAGACCCATGCACATCCACACCTACCACTAAATCAGCCCCCAATCTGAAAGCAACGTCCACGGGGACCAGGTTCACCGCACCTCCATCGACCAATCTCCTGCCCTCCCATTTCAAGGGCGGGAAGAGGCCAGGAATGGTGATGCTTGCCCGAACCGCCTCTCTCAAAGGCCCCTTAGTAAAACAGAACTCTCTATTGGAAGTTAGGTCAGTACTGACACAAGCAAAGGGAATCCTTAAATCTCCTATATTCTTATCTGGCAGAATACTATTTACTATTGTCTTTATTCTCTTCTCACTAACCAGAGCAAGCTTTACTAAACTCAGGTTATAAATCAACTTCCACTTTGCATAAGAGACAATCTTTTTAATGGGTTTTGAGCCTTCTTCTCCTATCTCATCCTTTAAGAATTCGAGCCTGGCTCGTTTGTATTCACTGCTCTCCAAAAATTCTAAACCTTTCTTCTCAATAGAAGAAGCATTATACCCACAGGCATAGAGCGCCCCGATTAGGGCCCCTGAGCTGGTGCCGGCAATAACATCGATGGATATTCCCTCATCCTCCAGAACCTTCAACACCCCTATGTGCGCCAGCCCCCTTGCTCCTCCGCCACCCAGGGCTAAACCGAACCTCAATTTTCGCATATATTTTCCTTATACAAAATGAGCGCCCCTTAAATTGTTTCACGTGAAACAATTTTCCAGCAAAAAGGGGTCAAAAAGGGACCTCAAAAAAGGGCTCTGACCCCTTCTTTTTCCCCTCTTTTCCAAACCTCAATTTTCGCATATATTTTCCTTATGCGAAATAAGAGCTCCTAAATTGTTTCACGTGAAACAATTTTCCAGCAAAAAGGGGTCAAAAAGGGACCTGACCCCTTTTTTCCTACCTACATTGACGCGGAGCTTTGCTCCGCTACTCCTTTCAGAAACCATTACGGGCATAAAGCCCTACACTACCAATTCTTTTTGTCCTCTTTTCTAAGTTTTCCACAATTTTGTCAGTTCGACTCCAGCCCTGAAGAGGTATTTCTTTCCCCTGAGCCACGTCTTTACCGAACCGACTCCTACTACTTTTCCTCCTTTTGCTTCCACTTTGCCCTTTAAAATATCGATAGCCCGGTGATATCCCACTCCTCTTGAGGTAACAAATATAATTACCTTTTTATCCATAAGATTACAGGTCTGGAGAAACGCGTTAAGGGCAGGAGTGGGACTGTATGCCCAAACAGGTGTACCCAATATAATCAGTCCATATTTGCTTAGATCAAAACCTGAAGGAGCCACTTCAGTGTTTAAGCCAAGGTGGGCGTCCCGCACCCCTCTGAGGAAACCAAAAGGCCCCCTTCTCTTCTTAAGATCTCTTATCTCCACTAAGTCTCCACCCAGTTCCTGTTGAAGTTTCTCTGCTAAAAATCTTGTCTTCCCCGTCCGGGAATAGTAGAGAATCACGCTTTTCATTCTGGATTACTCCCATTAGTTTATTTCGTTAGAAATCTTCTTATCCCCTATTGCTTCTCCTTCCACTACTCTCCATGTACCATCATCCTCTTTTATTAGAGAAAGCTTAAAAAATTCCCTCCCTTTAAGGTAACCAAATTCTCTATGGGAAGCTTCAATGACAATGAATAGATAGAGATCACATCTTTTACCCTCGAACTTCTTCCTCTTTCTTAAAATATCAACCTTAAAATCACCAAACCCTTTAAGGAAATCTTCTACTTTAATCTTTAGACCATGGTAATCGTTCCCATATCTATCTTTATAATCTCTGGAAACGTAATTAAACGCCCCCTCAAACTTCTTCTCCTCTATCAGTTGCTTTGCTTCCTTAATGGATCGTTCAACCAACCAGCGATCTTTGATGAATGAATCGTATACAATGAACAGAATAGCAAGGACAATAAGGAGGACAATGAGTCTCTTCATTCCACTCTGACCCTTTTTTTATTTGCCTATACAGAATTTGGAGAAGATTCTACTTAAAATATCTTCAGTGGCAGTCTCTCCCACAATTTCTCCCAGCGCCTTCAGTGCCCGGCGTAAATCGAGGGCTATAAATTCTTCCGACTCTCCCCTCCCGCAAGCTTCTATTCCCTTTTTTAAGGATTCTTCAGCTTTTACCAGAGCATCTTGATGCCTAACGTTTGTAACCAGAACAGCATCAGAGATACTCACTTCTCCCTTAATAAATAGATGGTAGATTAGCTCTTGTAAATCTTTTATTCTTGTCTTTTTGGTTGCTGATACTTTAATTAAAGGCGGGTTTCTCAGAATAGAGGGATTGCTTAAACTGTCATGTGCGGGGTTAGCTGAATTAACCGATAATGATTCTTTTTCGGGCTCAAGTCGATTAAGGCAAGATGCCCACAGTTCTCTTATTTCTCCCTCAGATACCACCTGGGGAAGGTCACATTTATTAGCCACTAAGATTGTTTTCCTGCCCAGTAGGTTTTCTGCGATATGACAATCCTCTTCGCTCAAGGGTATCGATAAATCGATTACAAAAAGGACAAGGTCTGCAAGTGCAATAGCCCTTCTCGTCCGTTCTATCCCTGCCATTTCAATTTCATCCCGGGCACGTCTGATTCCCGCGGTATCCATAATCTTCATGGGAATGCCGAGAATATTAACCATATCTTCAACCACATCTCTGGTCGTTCCCGGAACAGGAGTTACAATCGCCTTATCCTCTTCAAGAAGCACGTTCAACAGGGAGGACTTCCCCACATTAGGCTTGCCCACTATGGTTGTCTGCAAACCTTCTCGTAAAATTCTTCCTGATTGCGCAGACTTCAGAAGTTCTTTTAACTCCCCGGAGAGTTTCTCCATCCTTTCCGCTAATTCTCCTCGGGAAAGATGGGGAATATCCTCTTCAGAATAGTCGAGGCAAGCTTCAATGTGGGCCAGAAGGTCTACTATACAGTCACGAATCCTGTTTACAGTTATAGATAAGTGTCCTTCCATCTGGTGGAGTGCACAATTCAGGGCGGCGTCAGTTCGAGACCTGATTATATCACAGACTGCCTCGGCCTGGATAAGGTCTATTCTGCCATTTAGGAAAGCTCTCAGGGTGAACTCCCCCGGCTCTGCTAACCGGGCACCTTCCATTAAACATAATTCCAGAACCTTGCGCAGGGGAACTATCCCCCCATGGCAAGAAATCTCTGCCACATCTTCACGGGTATAAGTATAAGGCGCCCGCATCACGCTGAGGAGAACTTCGTCTACCAATTTTTCTCTATCGTAGATGTGTCCATAATGGATGGTAAATGTGTCTACCCCGGCTAAATTCTTCTTCCTTTTGGGAATGAACAGTCTCAGCACAATGGGGATAGCCTGGCTTCCACTTAAGCGGACAATGCCAAATCCGCCCTCCCCCATTGGAGTGGAGATGGCAGCAATTGTATCCTCTGTATCAATGTTCAAATCGAACCTCTCTCCTATTTCTTCTTTGGAGAGACCACCACTTTCCTGAAATTGCCTTCTCCCTGTGAGGTAGTCTCCACATCCCTATCATCCTTCAATGCAAGATGGATTACTCGGCGCTCAGCGGGATTCATTGGTTCTAACTCACGAGACCTGCCCTTACTCTTCACTTCATCAGCCACCTCCCCGGCCATCTTCACTAATGCATTCTCCCGTCGCTGACGATAATTTTCAGTATCTACAATTACCTTTGTTCTCGTCTTTTCGTCTCTATTCACAATTAGATTCACAATTAGCTGGAGGGCATTTAGAGTCTGACCTTTCTTCCCGATTAGAATTGCCCCGTTTTCACTTTTGATGTCTGCCACTACCTTCTCCTCTTCTAAGGAGGTGGTTACTTCTGCTTCCATTCCCATTAATTTTAGGATTTCATTCAGTTCTTCCTTTACTTTTTTCTGAGCAGAAATAAGATTGCCGCCAGAAAGTTTCTCCCGAGCTGCTTTTCCTTTCTCTTCAGCTTTTAAACCTTTCAAAGGCTTAACTATCAGCTTGATTTTAGCCGGGCTTGCCCCCATGAGACCAAATAATCCTGCCTTGCCTTCATCGAGAATCTTTACTTCCACATCGTCCCGGGAAAGGCCGAGCTCTTTTAATCCTTTCTCAATTGCTTCCTCGACATTCTTACCACTAAATTCTTTCTCTTCCATTGGAAAATCTCCTATAAATTCAGGCTTTAACTTTCGACTTCCTCTTCATAATCAATTGCATTGTTAAGGTGAGAATATTATTCGTTAGCCAGTAAAGAACCAGACCCGAAGGGAACTTCAGGAAGATAACCGTAAAGAAAACAGGCATAAACATCATCATTTTAGACTGCGCAGGGTCACCGGTGGCAGTCAACTTCTGTTGCAAAAACATTGTAGCTCCCATCAAAATTGGTAAAACATAGATAGGGTCTTTCATGGATAGGTCTTCTATCCAGAATATAAAAGGCGAATGGCGGAGCTCAACTGCGTTTCTAAGCATGGTGAACAGTGCCCAGAATATAGGAATCTGTAAAATCATCGGCAGACAACCACCAAAAGGGTTCATTTTCCGGGAACGATAAAGATTCATCGTTTCCACATTAAGTCTTTTGGGATCATCTTTATATTTCAACTTCAATTCCTTCATCTTCGGCTGAAGGCTTTTCATTGCCTCCATCGATTTGAAACTTTTCCTGGTCAAAGGAAAGGTGAACACCTGCAATATACAGGTTAAAATGATTATAGAGAAGCCATAGTTATAAGTTAGCCTATAAAAAAAGTTTAAAACAGATAGAAAGATTGTGCTTAAGAATCCGAAAAGTCCAAAGTCGAGAGTGCGTTCCAGACCAATATTAAAATTCTTCAAGTACCCATAGTCCTTGGGCCCCACTAATAGATCAACTTTGTAACTCTTAATCTGGTTGGGCTCTAAAATAGAAGAGGGAGCAATCAGACCAACAGCAGGAGTATGCTTATCGAAGATTTCCACTTTACCCGTAGAGAAATCCTCTTCCCCGTTAATAAATGCAGCAAGGAAGTATCGGTTGGTTACACCTATCCACTCTATCTTACCCGTATAAGTGCTGGGTTTCAATTTTTTGATAACCATCCCCTCAATCCTTCCCTGTGCTTTCATCATCTTCATATTCTCTTTAAGTAAAGCCTCGTCTATGGATAACCCTGCCTGCCATAACAGGGTCAGATTTCCTATCTGTTGAGGGATTTTGGACTGGTTATGAATTCTCACTTCCAGACTTTGCAGATAACCTCCATAGGAGAACCGGTATATCTTGGAGAGAAGCAGTCCCTTACCCAACCGATAATTGAAAAGAACTTCTCCTTCCTTGCCCTCCTCCAATACGAGTTCTTCCTCCTCTGTTTGGAAATGGGCATGGGAAAGTCCAGGAAAGCCCTCTATCTCCAAATCGAGAGGTAGAATCCCCTGGCTACGAAAGCTCTCCAGAACGAGGTCGACTGCATTTCCTTTCTCCTTAATAGACCATTCCAGCACTCTTGCTCCCTGGGTGGCGAGGACAATTCTGGAAGTGTCGGTGACTACTACTACTTGTTTAGCCTCTTTGTCAAGTTGCAAAGCTCGAGGAGAAACCCTCGCTTCCCTGTCAATCTCTTCCACTCTCTCCTCTCTTTCTGTAACAGGAGCAACTTTTTTCTCCACGGGAGGAGGGCGCAAAAATCTTGACCAGACCAGAAGAATTATCATGGAAATGACTACAGCAAGTATCGTTTTTTTCTCCATTGAATTTCCTTTCTAATTTAGAATAAAATTTATTTTACAGGGTCGTAACCTCCGGGGTGGAAAGGATGACATTTCAAAAGTCTTCTTATTCCTAAGAATGCCCCCTTCACTATTCCGTATCTCTTGAGGGCTTGAATTGTATACTCCGAACAGGTAGGATAGAAACGGCAAGCCCTGGGGAGAAGAAATGAAATCTTCTGATAAAATTTAATCACCATTACAATTATATTTACTGCCATTTCCCTCAATCCCTCACTATCCTCGCCCTTCCCCAGAGATGCAAAATTCTCTTTTCCAACTCAAAGTAATCGGCTAATTCCCTGGCAGAAGAACGGGCGATCAAGATTATTTCCATCCTGTCTTTTAAGCGGGACTGGTGGAGGCGAAACACTTCCCGCATCCAGCGTTTAATGCGATTGCGAATTACCGCCTTACCAATCCGCCTGCTTACAGAAAGTCCCATCCTGGGTAATCGACTCTCTCCCTCTTGAGTTACTTCTTTCGACGGGCAAGTAAGCGGATTTATCTGGGAAGACTTCTCCAGGACATACACAACTAAATACTTATCCGCATAGGATTTCCCTTTTTTCATAATTTTTTTAAATTCGGCCTCACGTTTTATCCTCTGCTGTTTTTCCAGGGCAAATTTTTTCATAACCAAAGATTCTTCTAAGAAGACAACCTTCTTCTCTTCTTTTTTCTCCTTGCCCGCAAAATCCTCCGGCCACCCTTTGTGGCCATTCTCTTTTTGAAGCCGTGAGTTCTCTTTTTTCTTCTAACTTTTGGTTGGTAAGTCCTTTTCATCTGTTCTCACACCAATCTAAAATTTTTTTAAATTGTATCTTTTATTTCTTCTCTTGTCAAGGATTGGTTCGAGGTCAAAAACTTTTCCCCTAAAAAAAATGTTGACAGGGTTTAAGAAGAATAATATAATATCTTCGGAAATTTTTTTCTACATTAGGCAAAGGCTATCAAAGTTCTGTCCCTTTACCCCATTACTGCCTGAGGTTTATCCCCAAACCCCTGGATTGACGACAGGCAGTTTCATTTCTCTTACCAAAAGAAATTTGATAAATTCTGAATTATAGATATCTCAAACCAAAAATCGGATTACTCTTTTCTAAGTTATGCACACCTGTTAACAACCTGTTAGTAACTTTCCGCAAATCGGTGACATGGCTCACGGTTCTTTGATGCTTGTAATTGGTAGGCATAATTGATTCTACAGCATAATGAATTCGTGAAGGAGAACTATCTGAAATCGGTGGAGAAGGGGGCAAAAATGGTGCTGTCCGCAGAGCAATTATGGGACGAAATTCTAAATAAACTCAAGGAAGAAATGCCCAAAGATAGTTACGAACTCTGGTTCAAACCCACAAGAGCCGTATCTTTTGAAGACAATATCCTAAACGTTCAGGTGCCCAATAGGTTCTTTTCCAAATATTTACAAGAGAGGCACAAGGGAAAAATCGAAGAATTATTAAGAGTAACTACTGCCTCAGAAGCGCAAATAATTTTCACCATTGACCCCCAATCCCACATCCAGGAAAAGGAAAGAAAAGATGAAGAAATTGAACCGACATCGATTGCCGCAGACGAGACTACCTTCGCCACAATGGAATTCAATCTCAAGTACACCTTTGAGAATTTTGTGGTTGGTCCTTCTAATCGTTTCGCTCACGCAACTGCTGAGGCGGTAGCCAATGACCCTGGAAAAGCCTACAATCCTCTATTCATATATGGAGGAGTGGGCTTGGGGAAAACACATTTATTACAGGCTATTGGACACTATAATAAAAAACAGAACCCCAGGCTCGCTGTTCTCTATATCACATCGGAAAGATTCACCAATGAACTTATTGAATCGATCCGAAACGACAGGATGGTAGAATTCCGCAACAAATATCGCCATCTGGATGTTCTTATGATTGACGACATCCAATTTCTGGCCGGGAAAGAAAGCACGCAAGAAGAATTTTTCCATCTTTTCAATACCCTTTATGAAGCTCACAAACAGATTGTTATTTCCTCTGATTCCACTCCCAAGGAGATACCTACTATCGAAGAAAGGCTCCGCTCCCGATTCCAATGGGGAGTAATTGCCGATATCCAGCCGCCTGATATAGAGACCAGAATTGCCATCTTAAGAAAGAAAGCAGGGGCAGAAAACATCTTCATTCCAGACGATGTAGTTCTGTTTCTTGCCAGCCAAATAAAGTCCAACATCAGAGAGTTGGAAGGGTGTTTAATCAGAATTGTGGCATTTTCTTCATTGACCGGAAGTGAAGTTACTGTGGACCGGTCTAAAGAAATTCTAAAGGATATAATTACCAAAGAAGAGATTGCTGTTCCCATAACCATAGAACTGATTCAAAACGCAGTGAGTAAACATTTCCATCTGGATGTTAAAGAGATGAAAAGTAAAAAGAGAACAGATGCCGTTGCTTTTCCCAGGCAGGTGGCAATGTATCTGACCAGAACCTTAACTGAATATTCTACGACAGAGATTGGGACGGACTTTGGTGGCAGAGATCATACAACAGTAATGTATGCTTGTGAAAAGATTAAGATGAAACTTGCCGGCGACCCTTTCTTCGCCGCTCTCGTAAATAGGATAACGCAGGAAATAAAGACTGGAGTATAAAAGAGAAGTTCGGGATTTGGTTTGCTCGCTGACAATTTTTTGTAAGCATCCCGATAATAATCGGGAATAAACGGAGGCAAAGCTTGCGCTTTGCTGCTATAATCTTCGATTTTTGGCTAAAAATTCTAATGCTCGCTACACCAAATCTCCTCGCATGGTGAATATATAAAATGTTGGGGATAATATGTTGATGGATTGTGAATAAGGTGAAGATACAGTGAATAAATTTTCAAAAATTGATTTCTTGTGCATTATCTTAATATTTTATAATCTTTATTCACATCATATTCTTCTTTAAGTATTTTTCCAAAAAATAAGTTAAATCTAAATTTTTCTCGTTCTTTTAACTTTATTAACATATTAACATCCCCTACTAATACAGACTACTAATCTTAATATTTAAAAAAAAGAAGAAGGAGGAAGAAAATGCAGATTAGTTGCAAACGAGAAGAATTGCTTAAAGGAATTCAAACAGTGCAAGCTGTGGTAGGAACTAAGAGTACTCTCCCTGTACTGGCAAATGTTCTATTGGAAGCTAAGGGAGAAAAAATGGATATGACAGCCACAGACTTAGAAGTAGGAGTAAGATGTTCGGTAAAAGTAGAAGTTTCCGAACCGGGGGCGATAACTCTGCCAGCAAGGACTCTCTCGGAGGTGGTGCGAGAATTACCCTCTGAGGAGATTAACATCAAAGTTGACGAAAAGAGTCGGGTACAAATTAATAGTGGGCAAGCAATTTTTAATCTGTTGGGATTGCCTAAAGAAGATTATCCCGCGCTACCAAAATTCAAAACTGACGGGGAATTCTCTATTGACCGGGAATCGTTAAGTGAAATGATTAAGAAAACCATCTTTTCTGTTTCCCAAGATGAGACTCGCTATGTTCTCTGTGGGATATATTTTCGCGTGGAGAAAGGAAAGGTTAGAATGGTTTCCACTGATGGCCGACGATTGTCTTATATTTCCAAAGACATAGGAATTGATAAGAAAAAGGAAGTAAAAGTAATCATTCCCACAAAGGCGGTCAATGAGCTTAATAGAATCCTAACACAAATTTCCACAAGAGAAGAAACCGAAAAAGAAGGCAAAGTAAGAATAAATATTGAGGAGAATCAAGTAGGCTTTATGATAGGTGATACTATTTTGATTTCCAGATTAATCGAGGGTCATTTCCCCAATTACGAACAGGTCATTCCCAAAAGCAGTGAGATCAAGCTTAAAATAAAGACTGAAGCACTGTTACAAGCAACCAGGAGAGTTGCCCTGTTGACTACCGAAAAGTCTAACTCGATCAGGTATTCGCTGAAGAAGAATGAACTAGTTATTAGTGCCAATACAGAAGGGCTCGGTGAGGCTCGAGACGTGGTGGGAGTCGATTATGCTGGCAAGGAGATGGAAATTGCATATAATCCCCAATTTCTGATAAGTGTCTTGAGAAATATTGGCTGCGAGGAAGTCTGTTTAGAA
>Ga0307376_10002768_pt1 | contig 16805 bp, 27 predicted proteins | sample TR2MG_FD_202536 | JGI IMG/M metagenome (GOLD analysis project Ga0307376, IMG submission 202536) | Soil microbial communities from Risofladan, Vaasa, Finland - TR-2 | ecosystem: Environmental > Terrestrial > Soil > Coastal area > Acid sulfate soil | place: Finland: Risofladan, Vaasa | collected...
TTCGTTGTTCTCCGAGCAGGCACAGGCAGCTAATGCTCTGTTACTTACAGATGAGTATGAATCATTGAAGGATTTCCTCTACTTAATGATATCGGAAAATATCACAGTGAGCATGGAATACACTGCTCCTACTAATCGTATTGTTATTGGATACATGGAGCCCGCACTATCGGTGCTGGCACTCCGCCACAATGACACTGGTACATATATTCCTTTGGAATTTTGGGAACATGATGCGGGTGATGCTGCTCGGTTCTTTGTTAAGAATATTGCGGATGGTATTATTGATAAGGAAGACTTCATCAATAACATTCCCTATATGGATAAGATCGAAGGGTTTGTAATACACGCCGATAATATTTCATTCAAGGTAAAGACTGAATGGTATATGGTGCTCCATCACCTCAAAGATTCTATTAACTCACAGCGTCGATTGTATGAGGCTGTTGTGTATGAAACCATTGATGACGTGCGGGCTCAGTTCTATGATGACCCATTGGCATTACAAACTATTTCTGATATGGAAGCGTTGGTTGCTCCAATCTACAATAACATGGTAGCACTGGTATCAAACTTCTATGAGAATAACAAGCACCTTGATCGTAAGGAATATGCTATCAAGGGTCAGGCTGAGTGTGGTAAGCTATACTTTGGATTGGCAATGGGTCTGTATCTCGGTCGAGAGCCAGACTATAAAGGTCATATGGTTAAATATAGAAAAGACTATGGGATTAAAGAAGACCCCATCAAGACCCCAATGGAAATACAAGATGACTTATGAAACCGTTTCAATTGATTTACCTGAAGGTGACAGACTAATAACCATAGCTAATAAGGTCATTGGTGCCGATGAAGAACTGATTGCCGAAGTCAAAGCAGACTTTACCAACACCAATGAAATTATAGCCAACCTTGTGTTGTGTGTAGCCATTGGTCAAATATTAACTGAACGGATATATGAGGAAGAAGTTGAACTTAAACAACAGTCGTTTGACTTTTCTTGATAATATCCGTATAATATAACCTCTTTAGATAGGAACATTATTGTATGTGCTCAAAAAGCAAAAGAAAACGAATTAGATTAGCAAGAGAACAAGGAGGGTTGTGTTATTACTGTGGCGTCGTGATGACGCCAGTAGAGATGACACCCCGAGGCACCAATCTCGTCCCCACTATGGAAACATTAGAACACCTCGAAAAGAAAGAAGACGGTGGCACACTACGGAATGATAATGTAGTTGCAGCTTGTTTACTCTGTAACAGCTCCCGGGAAGATATCCCAGTCGATGTATGGAAGATCATATGTAATGAATATTGTGATCTCGCTGCTAAACGGAAAAGGGTTGAGAAGTGGTCAGCCCGGGTGTTCCGAAGCACCATGAAAAAGTTTGGATATACCCAGAACAAGAACATGAAGCTATTCAAAAAATATTGGTTGTTTCGAGAGAAATATATTTTACCAATATCTACCGCATACTATAGACACAAGCAGTTATCTTTGGTAAACTCCTATTTACATCAATAATTAGGACTAAATCATGGCTGATCGAATATACAATTTCAGTGTTTCTGTTAAGGTATCTGATGATGAAGACAACACGTCTGATATAGACTTTCATGAAGTAGAGAGTAAAGTATTTGATGCACTTGAGTATGAAAGGCAATCGGGTACTCTGTCTGTTGGTGATTCATCTACGGATTGGATAGCAGTTAAATTTCAATACACACAACTGGTGGACTAATCATGGGAACTGTAGAAATTTCAATTGTAAGTTTTATATTGTTTGTAATTACCGCAATACTTGCAGTAATAAATCTGGGTATACAACTATTCTTTAAACGAAAAACTTGGGTGATTCTAAACGGTATACATGGTAATGAAATCATCGGCCCGTTTGGTTCATTCAAAGATGCAGAGATATATTCAAATGAAAAGGGGGTTTATCCCGCAATACGTGTACTAACCAAATAACAAACTAAAGCTTGTAATCTGGTTTTGGTTGTGTTAAACTCACTATTCTTAAATGATCCAACAAACTAATTCAGGGGAATTATATGGGATTTGCAATTTTTTCAGTAGTATTTTTACTCGCCGCTATCTTTTTGATAGCAAGACCACTGACCGATCTCGGCCCAGTTGTCAGCCGGTTAGTTGGTGCTATATGTCTGGTATTATCACTCGTGCTGTTCGGTGGACTATCATACGTTTCTGTTGGCAGTGATGAAATTGGTATACTTGACCGCGTTTATTTGGCCGCTGACTTACCCCCCGGTAAGATCATAGCCGCAGATGGACAGAAAGGGCCGCAATCAGAAATTCTTGGCCCCGGCTTCCATGTCGTACCATTTATCGAATTCTTATACAATGTAGATGAATCACCAGTTATCGAAGTTCCAGAAGCCCACTATGGTTTACTGGTTGCTCGTGATGGTATCTCATTACGCCCCGGTCAGTTCTTAGCTGATAGGTGGGATGATTCAGAATTCGACGCCATGCTTGGTGCTACTTACTTCTTAAGTGAAAACCGTGGCCAGAAAGGTACACAGCTAAATGTACTGAAGCCCGGTAAGTATCGTATCAATCCATACCTTTGGGCCGTTGAAATGCAACCATCAGTTGATGTTCCTACTGGTAGTGTTGCCGTTATTCGATCTAATATTCAAACTGCCACTGATGAAGAATGTGCCTTTCATGAGCAGGTTGCAACTACTGAAGCCGAAGAAGGTGAGGAAGCACATACTGTAGGGACAGGTGGTGATGTATCTACTCCTATTGTACCGCGTGGGTGTATCGGTGTTTGGGATGAACCTCTCTTACCCGGTCGCTACTACCTGAATAATAGGGCATATGTACCTACAATTATACCTACTCGTTTAATCACATGGACATATCAAGGTGGTTATACCAAACGGGAAATTCAACTGAGTGTTGATGATAAGGGTACTATTACTCAGGACCCAACCAAAAATATCAAAATTGATAAACCCAAATCAGCCGCAGACGCCGCTATCAATGTCCGGGTTGAGGGTTGGGAATTTCCTGTCGAAGTCCGAGCAGTTGTACAGGTCACACCTAAAAATGCCCCCCGTGTCGTTGCCTCTATTGGTACACTACAGGATGTGGAAGATAGGATTGTGACTCCGGCTATTCGTGATATCTTCCGTACCATTGGTGGTCAGAAGGGTCGTAAGGTTATGGACTTCGTTGATGCTCGTGACGTAATCGTTGCCGAAGCTGAGGAGATTGTAGCAATGGAAGCAGCTAAGGCCGGGGTGACTCTACAAGAGTTGCGTCTGGGTGAAGCAGCTATTCCCCCAGAGCTGATGGTAGCTACCCTACGTAAACAGTTAGCCACACAGTTACAGGCTACCTACAAGGAAGAGAAGGAAGCACAGAAGGAACGTATTGCTGTTGAGAAGGAACGTGCCGAAGCCAATCAGCAGTCTATGTTGGTTACAGCTAGGTTGCAACGTGACGCCGCTATATTTACCAAAGACAGAGAAAAGACTCTAGGTGAAGGTGAAAAGCTTCGTATGATTGAGGTTGCCGCTGGCCAGAAAGCACAGACCGAAGTACTTGGTGCTGAGATTGTTGCTGACCTGAAGAAACTTCAAATGACCTTGGAGTTTGCGTCTGCTAACCCAGATATAGTTAAGTATCCAACCGTCCTTGTTAATTCAGGTGGTGGTGGATCAAACCTTGAAGGTGCTGCCGCAGTGCTCGGTTATTCAAACTTAGCAACATCAGTTGCCAAGAAGAATGAAATAGCCGATGCCGCTAAACGTGCAGACAGCGTAGCTAACCGATAACCCGGTTCGTAATATAGAAACAAAAAGCCCCACTAGTTGGGGCTTTTTTATTGACATTACTGTAAATTAGTGCGATACTGGTCCCATATTAATTAACAGGCAACAACAATGGCAAGCAGACGCAAACCTATAACCATCGAAGTTGGATGTATGTACAAAGACCGTCAAGGTTATGTACACAATGTACACAATGAGAATCCCAATGGTACATTCTCTACGTCGTGTTACTGGGGTTACAACAACCACTTATCCAATGGTAGAATACCATTCCGGCCAGAAGAGAACAGGCAATGGCACCGTCGGGACTTGGTGGAACTTCATGTAGTTGAGAACTTGACTTAATCAATTAGTATGATACAATCTTATTTACACACACACAGGAGATAATTATGGTTGATTTAACAATTGTAATCACTGATGAGAACCGGGAAGATATTGCAGCCGTAACAATCTATCAAGATGGTTCCGATGCCGAAGCAGCTACCCGTATCATTCAATGGATCATTGAAGAGTATGAGGCAGATGAATCTGAAGAAGATATATTAGCCCCACTCGAAGTTATCCGTCCTGATCCTGACCCAGAGAAAGCACGACCAACTTACCGGGAAGCAACTATTGAAGATGCAAGACGGTTTGAAGATGTGGCTAAAGCGTGGATGAAGGGAAACAACCCGGCCAACATGTTCACTGACTGTAAGAGCGTATCTTACAGCACTATCATGGAGTTCTTGGCTAACCAAGAGGGTGTCACTGTCTATAAAGCTGGTGTTGGACAACCACTGGATAAAAGATTAATAAAACAACGTAAAAGATAGTTGACTTTTCAGATTACCCGGTATATAATGTGGGTTCATTAACTAGCTCATACAGAGGATAAAATATGCAATTAAATGTAACAGCCAAAGCGAACGATGGAAGGGCAGTTCGCGTAACCGCAGCACAAGCCAAAGCAATTGAGAGTATTTCTAATACTCGTAAAGGTGGATGTGCATCAGTTCATGGATACAAAGTAGCGACAGGATTTTACCCCGGTGAGGAAGCCGTGGTTAACCTACAAGCTATAACTCACTTCTCCCAGAAGCGACTCTATGAGCGTAAAAGGCAAGCACTCCTTGCTATTGCTTATCGGGATGTTGCCGAAGCAGTTGCCAAGGATGACCTGTTCAAGGGCATGAAGGCAGAAAAAGTACTGAAGACGTTTGATGCTCGGAAGCAAATGCTTCTAAATCAAATTGACAGGAACCTTCAAGATAAGCCGAAAAATGCTCATCAGGAAGGCCACGTAAGATGCTACGCCTATTTCGGAGACTGTAAAGTACACCTTGTTACTGAAACAGTTGATGGAATCAAGCAGCCAGTCACAGATGCCGATGGTGCCTGTGAGTGTGACAGCATCACGGTTCCTTACCTCGAACTTAACAAGACAATTGTTAAGGAAGGTAGACGTAAAACCAAGAAGTCCGGGGCCGGAGTTGTAATGGGTAACTACATCGAAAAATGCCTCAACCAGCGAAGTGTCGGTTATAAGACACTCTCACTGAAGGCTAATAACTTTGAATCATTCAAGGTTGATCGAATGGAATTTCTTCCTGAAGATGTAGCTTCATTCGGTAGTATCATTACCGAATAAAAAAGATTGTTGTGTGGTGTGTTGTAGGGGCTTGACATTTCGGTGTCAGGCCCTTATAATTTACACACTTTAAAACATCAGGAGACATGTATGTTAACAGGGCCGAGCATAAAAAAGTATGAAGAAGGGTACGGTATATTTTATACTAGAACCGCCAAATCTTACCTTGGACATTCAATACATAGCATTCGTAAAAAAATACATACCCGTCTCACAGAAACTGGTGAAATTAAATTAGAGGCACATCTGTCATGGAGAGGTAACCCTCTAATAGTAGATGTAGCTGAAATGCAACCAGATTCGGTAACAATACACAATTGCAATGTATTTTTAAAAGTTATAGACAAAAATTACGACGGTCACAAATGTGAGGGATGTCACGCCACAGATGCTGATGGTGATCGTGATGGAAAAATGTTTTGTATACCGTAGTGTTATATGTTATAATTTACACACTTTAAACATCAGAGAACACCAACATGACAGATCCTAAACCAATTGAAGAAACTGAAGCACAACGTAAAATGCTGGATGAGATGATGGATAATATCTGGGCCGACGATAAGCGTGATAAGGAACGTGAAGAACAGGGACTACCCCCGTTCAGCCCTGATGAAGAATGGTATATCTGGGAGTTCGTCAAGTCTGGTGATGTTCTGATAGACTTCAATGGTCACTTAGGTGAAGGTATTGGCCCGGTTAAAGCAACTGACACACAGTGGGCCGATGATCTTGGTGAGCATGGCTGGTTACATCATGTTCTCTTTGATATGATTGGTGCCAACTGGCACAAGCTCGCTATGGCATCGTTCTATGCCAACCATTATGCCAAGACCCCGGAACGTAAACAACGCTACAACGATATACACGCGGCTGTTACCCTCTGGACACTGAACAAGCAATCCAAGATTCCTTACATTGTTCACCCCAAGCGTATGTATACCAAGTGTGGTGAGTGTAACAAGTCATACAGCATTACCTTTGATGGTAAGCTGTTCAAGTTCCACAGCAACGGCAACCAACCCTGTGAAAATGCTGGTGGTATCCAAGACTGGAACGCTGGCCGGGTTGAGATACCTAGTGGAGTGATGGTAGTAGCCAATGACTTTACCAGCCTTGCATTTAAACAAATGCCTGATCGTCATACTAATGACAAAATTGAAATGTTCAATACTGCCAATGACTATGCAGAAGTTGGTATACTTCATTCATTCGTTGGTAACTCTTGCCCCGGCATCTACGTAGATGATGATGGTGTAATCACCGTTGCCAATGAACCATGGGATGAAGATGATGATGATATTGACAAACATATTTCCCTCGGTATAGGTGAAGAAAAGGCCCGCGTATGTACTGATCTATGGTGGTGGTCTGGAATGGATAAAGACCTGTACCTTGAACGTATGACCCGGAGGTTTGATGAAGATACCGAAACAGAATGGACACCTGAGAAGCGTGCATCCTTTCTGGAACGTGATGTTGAAGGTGAAGTACACGTTGAACCCGGTGTATATGAAATGATCCTCCCCGGCAACTACCATGTTAATGGTAAAGACTATGAGGGTGGTGAAATCTATGCCAAACTCCGAAGGGTCGGGGATTGTAAATAAAACTTGACAGTAACCAGTGTTGGTGTATAATAGAACGTACATCAACAGAGGAGAACACCATGACAGTTCAAGTAGAATTAGAAGCAGGGGAAATGGTAATCGTTCCTGATAGTATAGCCCGGAAGATTATGGAAGTAACCATGAGTCTCTGTGAAGAAATGTATAACATGGAAGATGATGAACTGAGACCGCAACTCGGAGAAATCCGAGACCTTCTGGATGGTTATAACCTTCTCAAGAGGAAATAATGAAAGCACTAATTAATTTATTATTTTTACTTACACTCGGTGTGGCTATAGCCGCTGTTGCTCTGTTCTTCTTTGGTATAGAGCCGGTTAACTGGCAGATGCTATCTTTGACGGCTATAGTACCCGGTGTATTATTCCTTATACTTGATGTATACCAGCGAGGTCGTCCTGATGAAAAAGTATAACTCAGTAGCACTCATAGCATTCACCGTCGAACATGATGATGAGAAGGAACCTACGGCTGAAGAACTCCGGGCTGGGTTAGCAAGACGGATGAAACTACTTGACAGTGAAGGTGATGAAGGGTATGTTGAAGCTGTAGGTGGAGACATCACCGATACCGTGGAGACATTAACATGAATATAATGACAAGGGAAGAACTCACTGAATGTATTCTGGGTAGTCACGTGGGCTTCGAGGGATACAGACAATACGGTGACGGTCGGCATTATGAGTTTCATATTATTGTGCGTGATGCCGATGCTCACAAACTTACCGCTCACATGATAGCCGCGAGAGCGAAAGCAGAAGAAGATGCGAAGCCGAAGCCTAAAAGTTTCGTATGTAGTTTTGTATCTGAATACAAAAGGGAGGCTGTTTGTGCCAACACATGAAGAAATACTAGCACTACCTACACCCCGGCTACTTGCTTACTACCAGAAGTACCGGGGTTATGAGTGGGATGGATATCCCGATGAGGAATTGTTGGACTATCAAATAGCCCGCCGTGATTGGATGAAAAAACTCCGGGTGGAACTCAGTAAACGGAATCACGTGCCAAGAAAATGAAAGACTTTTACCTATTGATAGATGATGTCCGGGGTGTGGATCACGTTGGGGAAGTTGACCTCATCGCTAGAACCGCCTCAGATGGCCGTGACGCCCTGTTAAACAATCAGGTTACTCATCTATACATAGATAATGATCTAGGTTCAGATCAAGACATGGAAGGGATACAGATACTTGAATGGGCTCGTGATAACAACTGCGTCCCCGGGCATGTAAGTATTGTGTCATCTAACCCCCCAGCGAAGAGACGTATGGAAGCTGTGTTGTTCTTTGACTTGGGGTATACTTACCATTCGAGCACCGGGTGGTGGTACTAATTTTTTTTAAAGGGGAAATGACCCTCCATCCCCCCAACCGCCATCCTAGTTTACAATCTAATTTACAGATTGTCAATAAATATAATTTACAGATTGAGTAAAAAGGGGTTGTAATTTACAAAGCAGTAGTGCATACTTCAAGGGAATTTAAACGAGGAGAAAATTATGGGTTATACACATTATTGGAACAATGCAGAATTCACCACGAAGCAATGGGACGCCCTCTCCAAAGATGCGACTGCATTATTTGGGCACTGCAAAATGGAAGGTATTCTATTAGCAGAGGAATATGATAAACCCAACACTCCGCCTCATATAGGTATGGAATGTATATTGTTTAATGGTCAGGGTGATGAGGGACATGAAACTTTTATGTTGGAAAAAACACCCAATGAATCTAATTTTTGTAAAACCGCCCGCAAGGATTACGATGTAGCTGTTGTAGCCCTTCTTCATATAGCGGCATACCACAACCCTAAGTTAATCTACACGTCTGACGGTGAGGTTGATGAGCTGGCAGATGGGGTTAAGCTGGGTGATAATATCATCAATAGGTTTAAGACCGGTCAGGTAATAGATGGTGTATGTGATGAACTCCCAGATTTACCGGGGTTGACATTACATACAAAATAGTTGTATAATAGAACTTCATTAATCAGCAAGGGTATTACCATGAGTTATGTCATACGTAAGCGAGGAGTGGTAACCGGAAACTTCCCCAGAAAGGAAGAGTTCCATGCAGCAGTACTGGCGTGCTTGGCACTGGCCAAACAACTCTACCCGGAGTTTGAAGCTAAAATGTCTGGCGATCATGTATCTATTGTGTACTTCAACACTGGTACGACGGCTGGATATATGAAACGTAAAAATATTGGTCACCGCGTAGTGTACAACCTTGAGTACAACACCAAGGCCATGGAACTGGGGTGGGATCATACCTTTTACAATACCATCCCCCATGAGATAGCTCACCTTGTAAACATTGTAATCAATGGTCGATATGAGGCGTCTCACGGTCCTAAGTGGAAGCGTATATCTAAGAGACTTGGATGCTCCGGTGAGAGATGTCATTCGATTGATATACCCAAGCAGAAGCGTCGTCCCGTGAAACGTGTACTGTATATTGCCACATGTGGTACTGAAGTTAAACTTACCATGAATATGCACTACAAGATACAGGACCGAGGCCAAGTTCGAATACTCCGAGGAACCGGTGGCAAGATAAATGCTGACTGTTTCACTGGAGAGATGTGCTATTAACACTAACGCTTGCGTTATTGCCGGGGGTGGGCCCTTGACAATAACGTAAGCTAAGAGTATATTAAAAGACTAACTAAGGATAATGACAATGAATAGATCTTTCATGATATGGTTTCTCACACTAGTGTTGTGCACCGGTTGGGTATTTTATGAAAGGAATGCTGTAGCTAATACACAATACAGTCTTCCCCTTACCCTTACGAGCCCGTCTCCAGCTACCAATGTATGGGGGCGGAGTATCGACGCGTCTGATGAGGCATTAAGATGTCTGGCGCTAGATATCTATTTTGAATCCCGCAGTGACCCTATAGCAGCCCAGTATGCAGTCGCTGACGTTGTCATGTACCGTTTACTACACTACAATTTCCCGAGCACTGTATGTGGTGTTATCAAAGACGGCATCTACCCGGCTTGGAATAAAACAGTACCCTATAAGTATAGGTGCTCGTTCACGTGGTGGTGTGACAGAAAGTCTGACATACCTAAAGATGAAGAAGCTTATGTGTTGGCCATGAAGATAGCTACGGATGTGTTGACTAACGTTGACTACGTGCCCGTACTCTCGTATGCATTGTATTATCATGCAGAGTATGTAAGTCCGGGGTGGGATAAGAAGTACCTAGTTAGAAAGCTGGGGACCCATTTCTTTTATACTCGAACTTAACTTTAATCAAGAAGGAAACGTAGTATGAAAAATCAACTCTCTTTAAAGAAGCCCGCAAGGTTTGTTTTCTGTAACGCTGGTACGATATTCCAGTTTGAACCCAATGAGGTACCCGGGTTTAATAAGAACGGTCCGACCATGATGCAGATACACGCCCGGATGACCCTCGACGCTAATTATAGTGGGAAGAAGGATGTCTATATTCTAGACTCTTCGGGGGTCCCATTCTCTACTGAGGACCTTAAGAGCTGGTCTCGTAACACAGCCGCTCAAATGAAACACAAGGAGGGTGGCCGTAAAAAAGTTTGACTCGTGCCCCCAAACGTAGTAACATTCAATTAACATAACTGTAGTATGAGGTACAACATGACTAAGCATAAGCAAAGAGATAAGTTAGTAACGGTAAACGTTCCTGAATTACTATTCCTGAACTTTCTGGTGAATATACCTAGGGGAACTTCTCCCGTCGTCGATAAGGCGAGATCAATTGTTCCACGCGCCCGTGGGCGGGGACTTACACGAGTCCTACGAGATATCTCGAATGAGGAGTGGAATGATCTGTATAATATCGTAGCACAACTTCGAACGCGTATCAAAGGGGCGGCGGTGATCAAGGCGGAGAGCCGTGGTTCTCCCAGACGTGATGAGTTACGTGCGGCCCTGATGTGTGCCACTGTGATGGCTGGGAGAATGGAAAAGCTGGGTGTTGATAACCCAGTCCCGTACGGTACTAAGAAGGCCAAGGTAGCTCCAGCAGTGACTGCCGTCGAAGATGATGGTGACGACGCTGCTGTACAAGATCTATTACAAAAGATATTCTCACCGGTAACACTGGAAACCGTCGATGACACGGAAGAGGTGAATCCCGAAGAACTGAAGGGCTTCGGTGATGATCTTAAAATCAACAAGTCTTAATTGACATGTAGAGTGAGGGGGGCTATACTGTCCCCTTAACTCTTGGAGAATGACATGGACCTGATAAACATATATGCTATAACAGGAAGTCTGATGTTTGTTGTCGGATTAATATTATTGTTAGTGACACCCAAGGGTCAACCAGTTGTAATTTCTGGTATGACTATGGTTACCATTGTAGGTGTGGCTATGTTATTTGCATCGGTTAGTATGAAATTAAAAGAGTTCAACGCCACCCATATAACCCAATGCACAATCACGCTCATTCAGGAGAATGGTAATGACAATTAAAATACCATGTGACAATGAAGAATGTGAAATTGATGACATCTGTGGTGAGTGTGCTGAATTTTTAGCAGCCAGTGCTGAAGAGGATGAGCAGGAATTCGATGACGTATTTATCGAACGACGTATTGTAACCAACGTGTTCAATAATATGATGAACTCATCGGAACTCAAACCACACGCTGAGTTACTTGAAAACTATAGAAACCTTATAGCAAGAAGCTGATAATGTTATTTCTTATAGGACTTTTTCTAATACTTTCCGGACACTGGTTAATTGGTGCTATTATTATTTTCTATGCGTTGTGTGACTAATTTTTTTAACCTGAATCCCCCCAACCGCCAACCTAGTGTACATTCTATTTTACAGAATGTCAATAAATTCTTTTTTACAGTAGGGTTGACTTTGTAAATTGCTTTTGATAGAGTATGCACAAGGTTGAGACACAGAAAAAAGATGTATAAAAGAGTTGACTTAGCCAGATAAATGCTTTACTATCTACTCTTAATCAATAGCACTTGGAGAAATACATGCAGTTAAACACCCGCCAGAACAATGTCAAACAGAATGGTAACATCGGAGTGGAAAGTTCCTTTAGCATTGCGGTAAACCCGAAGATGTTTAAAGTCCTGTCTGATACTATGTACCAGAACAAAATCGGTTCCATGATTCGTGAGCTAGGCTGTAATGCTGCCGATGCCCACATTCAGGCTGGAACACCTACACTACCTTTTACCATTCACCTACCTAATCCCATTGAGCCGTGGTTCAGTGTTAAGGATGGGGGTATTGGATTATCAGATGGGGATGTTCGCACCTTGTACACTACTTATGGTGAGTCCACTAAGGATCAAACCAATGATGTCACAGGAGCGTTTGGTTTGGGTTCTAAGACACCTTTCGCTTACACTGACCAGTTTACTATCGTATCCATCTACAATGGTATGAAGCGTACCTACGTGGCTATGATGAATAATATCGGTCTGCCTGTCCTGAATATGAAGGATGAACGTGCCACTAAAGAACATGCTGGTCTGGAAGTAACGGTAGCTGTAAACAACGATGACTTTGAAACATTCAGAACAGAAGTTATCACACAGTTGATGTTTTTTGTCATAAAGCCCAAGTTAATCAATAACTTAAATGAAATTGAATTCAAGGACTTGTATACGGATGATATTAAATTCCGTAATGATGATCTTGTTATGTATAGTGGTACTCATACTGACCCTATTAAGAATATTTGGGTGGTTCAAGGTGGTGTTGGGTATCCTCTGGCATTGAACAGGCTGGATGGTATTGACGATATTACATCAGAGTTTGCCAAATCTGTTGAACGTCAAAATGGATTCATTACCTTCCCTATTGGTGAAATTTCTGTTACCGCCAATAGGGAAGGTATCAGTTATGAACCGGAAACTATCAAGAGCATAATCAATAAATTCTCTGAATTGAGTACGAATATATGTAAAGACGCGATTGCTGAAATCAAAGTGGAAAAGTATGTTTGGGATCGTGCTAGGATCTACAACAATCAAATCAGAGTGATTCAAAGGGCTATAATATCATCATTGGGTGCAAAGTTTGAAACACTCTTTAAAGGGACTCACACTGTACGTAATAGTGACCTCTCTATGAACATTGATGATCTTATGTCAATGGACTTGAAAATGATTTCAATGGAGAAACATACTTTCCATCGCAGAGATTATACAAAAGGCTGGCGTATGGAGAGAAAGGAATTAACAGCCGATACTATGACATACTACGGTTCAAATTCTCTGATACCACAAGAAGATATGCTGATATTGATCAGAGACACCAACAAACAACCAGTTATACGTTTGAAAAAGTATGCCGAAGAAAATTATTTTCCGACCATAATTGTAGTTGAACCACAACTAGGTGGAATTGTGATCGAAACTGTGGACAAGATTGCAAGTTGCCTGCATGTATCACCTAGAATGATCGGTTTGCTTTCTGACTTGCCATTACCACCAGTACAACAGAATGGACAACCAGCAGGGAAACGTGCTAAGGGTTACATCTATGGTGGGGCTTCCATATGTAATATCAGTTGTAGTCGTGAGTGGACACCTACGTATGATGATATAGATGATATGGATGAAACTATCTACATCGAAATGCACAACCATTATATTAAGTCCAGTGATAGTATTGGTAAAGTAATATCACTGTTTAAGGATGGTACTATTACCACTCCAATTATGGCTGTCAATGGTCAGACGTACAAACGTATTGCAGATGGTAAGATTGGTACAACAAACATGATTACACCAGAACAAGCCATGATACCCATACAAGGGTCTATAGATGCCCTCGTAGGTGATTACAGACGGTTTGTTAGGTTGAATACCTTTGTAACTACAGTCCAAGGAACAACCATCTGGAACCTTATACAAAAGGCTGATAAGGTATCTGCGGCAACATCTAACATATTTCTCAAGATAGAAGCAGCAGCAGCAAAGGTCAAGTTGCTTGAAACTAGGCTAACTGGCTTGCAAATTGTTTTGGCTAAAGTTACAGACACCTCTATTGAAACTGAAAAGGGGCGTGACGCTGGGGAAAAACTTCAAAACCTTATGGCTAAGAAATACCCCATGCTAAGGTATGTCGGGTACTATGCCGATGATGAAGATATTGCCAATGTAAATAATTACATTAAAATGATAGATGGGGCTTGACAAACCCCTCCCAATCTGTATAATTGAACGTGCAGCAAACGATAGACCTTTAAATAACTTGGAGAAAAAATATGTTTCCATTCACTACGACAAATCGGGGAACTACTGTCTTTATAGATGGGAAACCTCGTCAATTCGATGCCAGTCATGCAAGCTATTCCAGCATTGTGGAAGCTCTTGAATCTGGTGACGAATCTGCGGTACGTAACCTTGTAGATGTTAAACAGCAAGTGGCTGAAATATCTCTCGGTCGTGTCCGAATCCTTGATAACTGCGTGATGGTTGCAGGTAAGCGGGTATCAGGAAAACTGGTCGATAGAATCCTTGAGATGGTGTCAAGAGGTTCCAAGGCTGTTGATGGTTATATTCGCTTTCTGGATAACCTGATGCTCAACCCTTCTAAAACTGCCAAAGATGAAGTGTATCTCTTTGTTGAGGCATGTGATCTACCCATTACTCCGGAAGGTAACTTCCTCGCGTACAAGCGTGTTGGTAATGATGGCTTTGATCTCTACTCTCATTCGATTGATAACAGTGTCGGTGAATCACCGACAATGGATCGAAATGACGTAGATGATAAAAGAGAGAATTGCTGCTCACAGGGGTTGCATTTCTGCTCCTACAATTACCTCCCTGCATATGGGGCGGGTGGGGGTAATCGCGTTATGGTCGTATCTGTCAATCCCGCTAACGTGGTATCCATTCCTAATGATTACCAGAACGCGAAAGGTCGAACGTGGACGTATGACGTAGTTGGTGAGATCATGGACTGGGAAGGTGAGCGTATTACACCGTGGTATACGGATGAATACTCTGACCCTGACGTTGATCTGGATGATCTGGATGATATGTTTGATGATGATCTGGATGATCTGGATGATATGTTTGATGATGATCTGTGTGGAATGCCTACACGACTGGCGACTCCCAGCCCCATTGACACCTCTGGTGGAACTGCGGTCGAGTCACAGGGTAAGAAACTCAGTGCCAGTGATGTACGATCAATGCGAGTGTTGCTTGCATCTGGTAATTACACCCTAAAGGAAATCGGTGATACATTTGGTGTTTGCCGACGAACGGTAGGGCGTATCAGAGATCGAGAAAGTTGGTCTGACCTCGATCCGAGTTAAGCTGTCTCCAAGTGGCTAGAATCAGGGGAACAGGATGTTCCCCTTTTTCGCATTTACCCCTTGCATTTACCATTCACTCTGTTATAATTTACAACATCAACAACGGAGAACACCAACATGACCATTCAAGCAATCACAATTGACCCGAACGACATTGACCTTGATGAGGAGTTTGACGGTCAACCCTCCGAGTATGAGGAGTGGCAGGATTACATGGGTGGGGATGATTGGGATCACGGTCAATACGACCAAGACTTTTAACGGAGACACCAACATGAAAATTAAAGATGTGAGAAGAATGCTTGATTCTTATGATGATGAACAGGAAATTATCATAGGTTGGTGGGCGGAAATAGAAGATATCCCAGAAGAAGATTGGGATAATTTTGTAAACTTTGCAGATACCAAAAAAGATTGGTCAGACGACTATGAAGCGTTTCTTTACATGTACGAGGAATGGAAGAGAGAACAGCCTGTCGATAACACAAAAGAGCCACTATACTGCCCTACCTGTAAAGCTGATCTGGGTGAGGTTGATGTACACTACACTATGGTTGAGACAGACCACAACGTAGCATGGCGAGAAGTGACCTGTGGTGAGTGTGACAGTACATGGAAAGAGCACTACACCTTTGATTGCTTTATAATGGAAGAAAAATGAAAACTCTAACTGTTTCAGATAAAACTAAGGTAGTTGAATACCGCACAGTTAAACTAAAGATTGGTAAGTTTCGTGTTACCGAAAGTTATACTGATGGTGAATTAACTGATCAAGAGTGGTCGGTTACCGGCGGGTTCAAAAACACCCACAAACAAGCGTATGAACCGAAAACGTTGAAATTCCATTATTATGAAGATATTAGTTTTCTGAATAGTGAACATCTTAGCAACACTGATGAATATCATAAGAATGTGCCTTGGCCAGAACTAATAACTGATTGGGATACCTTCAAAGGATTCGATCATGTCCTTTGTATTTGGATAGGTATGGACGGTAACATTTATCGTATTGATCGTGCTACACCAATTAGGGTATGGAGGTATCAGGATTATATCGGCGGGTTCTCTAGTGATAGATATCACCACCTACCTGAATTAAAAGCAGAACTTGAAGCCTTGGATTTTATACGCAACGCAAAGATAGTTAACATTCCACACTGGAATGGTGGCGGCACCGCTGTTGAATTTGAATACAAAACCTATGTGCCATTGTTTAAGAATTGCCTAATTACCAACCCCCACGCGGCCAAGATTGCTAAGAAGTTTAAAAGACCAGATGCCGACTACTAAACTAGAGTCCGGAGAATCACTATGACTAAAATGACTAAATTTAATGAATTCGACTTCGACGATGTGCCTCATCAACACCCCGACCACTCACTACTCACATTGGGTGCTATAATTGGAATGTGTGTAATATGTATCTGCATGTATGCACTGG
>Ga0307376_10002769_pt1 | contig 16803 bp, 26 predicted proteins | sample TR2MG_FD_202536 | JGI IMG/M metagenome (GOLD analysis project Ga0307376, IMG submission 202536) | Soil microbial communities from Risofladan, Vaasa, Finland - TR-2 | ecosystem: Environmental > Terrestrial > Soil > Coastal area > Acid sulfate soil | place: Finland: Risofladan, Vaasa | collected...
GTCTCCTTAGATTTGAATGATTGCGGCAGTGCCAGCAACCCAAGTCAGGGAGCCAGTGCCAGAGTTCCACAACACCACTTTGCTGTTGGTATTGACCGACAGAACCTTGACCGGCAATGCAGTACCAGCCGTTGCAGTCAATGATTGAGTGGTGAAGTCCCAATAGATCGGGGTGTTGGTTGCGTTTCCGTCCACAGCGGCGGCCACGTTCGAATCGCATTGCACCGCGATACGCGCGCCGGAACCAAGACGGAAGTACATCAGGGTCATGCCAGCGTCATATTGAGGGACGTTGTTGTTCGGGGTGATGATGCCGTTGTAACCTTGATTGAACACGCTGAAACCTGCTATCGCGCCTTCAGTGGCCGCGATACCGATTGTTGCGCCCATCTGATTGCTGTTCAGAGCGGGTATGCTTTCGGTAATCGCCATGCCACCCCACATTGGCTGAGTGACGCCGGAAGCGATAACGCCGCCAGCCAGGTACATACGGGACGATGGGTCGTCCATGAATGCGCCTTGTACATAACCTTGAGTCTCGAGCAGAAACGAGTTCTGCGGAGCAGTGGTCAGGGCCGGATTGAATGAAATGTTTGCCATGACTTAGGCTCCTTTCTGGTTGCGATTGATTGTAGAGATAGCACCGGGAGACATGAACGTCCCCATCCAGGCCAAGGGGTCACCCGTGAATGTGGTGATCTTGCGGCCGGCTGAATCGGTACGCACCATCGGGATCAAACGTCCGGCAGTGCCTTCCGATGGGTTCATGGCGACGGTCTGCGCATCGGCGTAGATTTTGCTTTCCACGATGTCGAAGCTCGGGCCTTCCAGGGAGTCCAGCTTCACGTCCTTGAACTCGGTGGAGTGCTTCTGGAACTTGGCAGCGAGGCGCTTGCGGTAAGCCACAGGGTTCTCGTTGTGCAAAGGCGCGGTCACGGTATCGCCAAACATCTGCGCAACACTGTCTGCGCGGGCTTGTGCGGTACTCAAGGCATCGCGGTCAGCATTCGACAAAGGCGCAGTCACCGCATTGATGCGCGCTGTCATGTCCTCGATCTGCTTGCGCAAGGCTTCGTTTTCCTTGGATTGAGCATCCATCTTCTCTTCCTCCTTTTTCTTGTCTTCCTCAGCGTCCTTGCGGGCTTTTTCGGCCTCCAGTTTCTTCTCTTCCTCTTCGCCCTCTTTCACGCCTTCGTCCTTGCGCGCCTTATCAGCCTTTTCAGCTTCGGCTTTTTTGGCTTCGGCTTCATCGGCATCCTTGCGCGCCTTGTCCACTTTCATATCCTCGGGCGGTGTTGCGCCTTTGGCCTCGATTGCATCCATGCGCTTGACCAGTTCGTCAGCCCATGCAGGTACTTTTTCTTCTGCCATTTCAATATCTCCTAAATTGATTCCGTTTGGTTCGCCGCCCTTATCCCAAACACCCGCTTCGCAAATTGCCAAGTGGTCGAGGTAGGACGGCTTACCCTCGATTAAAACGCTTTTGCCACCATCCAATTCAATGGTTGCTGTTGATCCTGCATCCCGGAAAACCACAGCCGGACTCGTAGAGATGTGCGTTGTTGCCATGAGCATCGCCGCATCATCGTCGTACACCTTCGCAATCCCCCATACCTCGTCGCCCTTGATATAAGGCAGGATCACTGTTCCGATTGCCCTTTCGCGGTATTCTTCGGTATTGAGGATTGATTTGTCTGGATGCTCGAATATCAGCGGCAGCCCATTGCACCGCTCTACGAATTCATCAGATAGAAAGTTCTCGGGCGGACGGTACACATACTCATCCAGCGCGCTACGGTAGCTCGTGCCTGTGCCGGTAATGCGCACATCAAATAACCAAATGTTTTCGTATTGCTGCGGGCTTTGAAGATCGCCAGCCTGGATGTGCTTGGCAATGTCCAGCTCGTTACCGCTCAATAATGAAATGGTCTGCGCAACCTCGGCATGGATACCGGGCAGGCTTTTCCCATCCGTCCAGATCGAGGAGATGTTCTCGTGATTCAGCTTGACCTTGAACGGCGCACCTACGTTTTGCAGGAAGCAGGTATAGACCATGCCATCGGATCCGCTATTGCGCAGAATGACCCGTTGACCATCCGGGCAAGCGCCGATCTCTTCGATGCACTCACGAACGGCGGCTTGCTCGGCCGTCTCGCCTGCTTCGATATGGCCGCCGGGCTGTTCCCAGACTCCATTGTCGGTACGGTTGACCAGCAGATAAAGCGGGCCGGGAGCGCGAAACAGGATTCCGGCGCATTGCTTTGATTCGGAGTCTGAACGAACATTCTCTATTTCAGCGTCTGCAAAATTAAACTCTTCGTTATCTGCGCGTGGCTTTGCCGGAATTTTGAAGCCCGGCATATCCGGCCCCAAACGACTAAATGCCCTGCTTTCGTTAGATTTTCCCTCTTGCTGCTGTCGAGTTAAATTCTTACTGATTGCCGACCCACTTAATGCTTGACGCGCCTTTGCATAAAGATCTTCATTGCCTTCGGTCTTTTTTGTTTCCGGTTCCTTTGGATTTTCAGCTGTCTCGGACGGTTCAGATACTCCCTTTGTTGTTCCGCGCACACCCCTCTCGTCCAGCTCTTTCTCGATGTGTTTTTTTACTTTTTCATCTACTTGTGGATTTTTTAGAGCAGCCAACAGTTTCTCATGTGATGTTGACTCTAACTTCTTCTTTAATTCAGAGGGGGCTATTTTCTTTTTCTCTGAGGCGTGTCCAGATGTAGGGGCTTCTTTCTTGCCATTTAATGCACCCCCAGCACCTCCGATAACCTCCCCGCCTTTAACGAGAATGTGGGCCCCATTAACCGTCTTCCATTCCTCGCCCTCGGCATCCGCACGGCAATCCTCGAAGTAATCCGCCATATCCTTTCGAACGCCTGCGTAGAACTCGTCAGCCGCGACAAACTCTTTGCCTACACTCTCGGGAATGCCAAGCGTACTATGCCCGTGAGCAGCGGCTTCCATGGCCTTGTGCTGAGCTTCGCTGACTGAGGGCATGATTTCCTTTGGACGTAAAAAAACCCGCTAGAGCGGGCTAGATGTGTGTTTCTGTTCAAGCCACTTGCGGCCCTTTTCGGTCACCATCTCGGGCGGTAATTCGCTGGGCGACGTGAAGTAGACCGCAAAGCAACGGCAGAATACTTCCTCGCCTGGGGTGGACATTTCGTCCGTATAGCCTTCGCCCTTGTTAATCAGCCCTTGCTGCATGGCCCAAGATCCACGAATCGCGTAAAACTTGCCATCGCGTTCCTTGTGGTCTTCGCGGTAATCATAGCCAGCCTGTCTCCAATAACTGCGCCACTTCATCGCAATCGCCCCGCTTTGATTCGCTATTTGGTTATTGATCGCGCTGATGAGCTTGTGGCCCTGGTCAATGTTCAGACGCCGGACTTCGTAATTGGTCTGCACCAATGACTTTTTGATGTTCTCTTTCACCTCGGCTATATCAACCACTTTCGAGCCGCCCGCCGGGATGGACGTCGCCCAGCCGCTAAATCGCTGCAAGGTCTTCTCGATAGCCTGTTTGCGATTGATCTTGATGAGTTCGGCAGCGGCAAGAATGCGCCGATCAAGCTCGGGCCGCAATGAAGGCTCGATAATGGACAAGGTAAAACGTGATACACCGGGATGATGCTTTAAGGCGGCAGGCCCGACCGACCGGCGATATACAGCCTGCAACGCCTTGGTGAGCTGCTTCTCCAGTGATAATTGCGGCGGCAATGCCTTGTCAGCGGCTATGGCAATCTTAAGCACCCATTCTGCCATGCGATCCTGGCTAACATAGCCATTCTGGATTAGGTCACGAATGGCTTGTGCCAATATCGCCAGAAAGTCTTTCATGCTTCGCTACTAAACGGCTTTGGTTCCCTCGGCTCTTCGATAGGCGTGGGCGGGACATAATTCGCAATGGCCTCGCCATCCAGATCCAAGTGTTCAGAGAACATCAGCTTGCGACTGTTCATCACGTCAGCCAGCCACAGCGCAGCCGTTGCCTTGTTGTCCGGGTCGAGCGTGGGGGCCAGCACCTCAAAGCAGGCAATCGCAGCCTTCATAATCACGTCGTCTGTCTTCACTTTCTCAGAATCAGGCTCGGTCAGCAGATTCGGCCATGTCGCCTTAAATGCGTTTTTCCAGCCATAAAACGCGGTCTCGTAGGGCATATCCCTGTAAGTCTCTGGATATTTGCGCTGCATTGAGGCGTAGAACTCTTCATTCCATGCCCGGCGCATCACGATCTCATCGAAGAACTTGTACAAGGGCCGCATTTCCATGCGCACCGTGTCAATGAACGCGGCGATGGTCTTTGCATCTTCCGTGCCCTCACCAAAGCCTTCCGCCAGGGTTTCGAGGTTAATCATCGATGCGGGCATGTTCGCGGAAGCCGCGATGTTCTTCAGAATGTTGTTGCGCGAGAACTCGGCGGCGTCTTTCAAATTCTTCAGGTCTACGGATTCGACCGACTCATCAATACCGATCGACACGACATTGCCGGTCTTCGCACCCTTAATGGCTTCTCGCTTGAATCCGAAGAACGACCTGGCCCGCTGGTCGATCACCGAGCCGGGGGATTTGAGCTTGGCAATCAGCAAAGCAGCCTTTTCAGCCACGGCTTGATCGGTAATCATGGTCTGGATATACGACTTCAGCGGATACAGGCATCGCTGATACACCGACCGGCCTACAAAGCCAAAAGCAGAATTACTCCACTCGATGTAGATTGGCTGCTCGTTCATCACGATACAGGCTCGGCTTGAGTGGTATTTCATCGATCCAACCGATATGTAGGTCGGTTTCTGATAGTCGGCCGCGTTAGGGTTCTGGTCGAGCACCAGACTCCCAGCCGTGTTCAGTGGGTCGAGCACGTTGTAATACAGATCAAGCCCAGCCACCTTGTCCATCTGCAAAGGGGATGTAGTCGGCAGGTTTTTCGCGCCTACCGCAATCGAAGCCACACCATAGATACGGCTGGTCTTCATGGTGTTGTGAATCAGCTTGTCAGCGCCGATATGCCCGGTCTCGTCCCATTCCTTGTTGAATGCTTCAATCAAGTCACCCTCCGGGGCGCCGGGGATGCTTATCTCGCGCTTCTGTGACTGTGCCCGGGTAATCGGTTCTTCGGCCAGTTTAGCCCCGAGCGGATGGTACGCAAATATGGTTTTTGCCAATTCGTACGACGGGCTCGATCCCGGCTGTATGTCATCGCTCACCAGTATCTGCATCAAGGTCGGGGAAAGCGTAGAGCCAATCCCCAGGGTAGCTTGACCGTCATTGTTGTAATCTGCCATCGTTTCTCCGTATTACAATCTATCCGTCAATACCCAGCGCTATCTCCCAATGCTATAGCTACGGAATAGCAGAACGTATCGAGCAAGTCCATGCCGTGTGGCGTCTTTACGCCCATGCGATAACCGCATACCTGGCTCAGAAGATGGTTTCTCGTCTGCCCTCTGAAATTGACTGTCTTGTTGTGGGCGTGTTTGCTGAGTTTGACGTCACCCTTAAATACATATCCGCTGACGCTTAATGCGCGCCCGTCTTTGCCCATCGCGGTCAAATCACCATCAATCGGATAAGCGGGTAAGCCCTTGCGCTGCGCCTGCTGAATCAGGACGATGCCGCTTGCCTTGTCCTCGATCCATAAGCCGACATTACCTTGCCGAGCGTTGGTCATCTTGGCTAACTCATCCACCCGCTCATTAACTGAGGGCAGCCATTGCTCGAGCAACGCGCCCTCGATCTGGAGAATGTCCCAATCCAGTATAACGAGCGGATGACCCAGATACTTGTTGCGCGCACAGTACAATACCGCGGTCCCGTCATGTTCGAGGCCGTCTTTAAGAGCCGTGTCAATGACCGCAAAGACCTGATCGGCCTTGGTAGGGTAATCGACTGCCTCGCCATTGACCAGCATGGACAATTCTGCAAAGAACGCCGTGCCGCGCCAATCAACGAATTCAGCACAGAACTCCTGTTGATAGACCAGCGGGGCATTCTCAATCTTTAACCGGGCAACTGCCTCCGCGCTCAGTGTCGGGTTTTCCCATGTCGGCGCGTGTCGTTCATCCCATCCCTCGGACTTGTCCGTGCATGCCACATAGAAGTAATTATCAGGGTCGATGCCTTTCGGCGTACCGGCCATGATTGCCGATCCATTGCGATCCAGCAGTGTAGGCTTAATCGCCTGTTCCCATATTTCCCGAAGTCCGATTTTCTTCAGGCTTCCTTCATCAATGATTACAATATCGTAACTGCGAGACCGGCCCGCATCTTCATTGTCCAAAGACCAGAATTCAACCTGGCCGCCGGTATCCGTGCAAATCAGTCCGTCAATCTTGCTCGAACTCTCCCGAATCGGGCGAAGTGTCTGGTTAATTTGCCTGAAGGTCGGGATATTCAGCTTGTAGCTTGGGCTGAACCATCCAACCCTTAATCCCTTTGCTGCGGCATGGCTCCCGATCTCTTCCAGCCCGGTCGTCTTGCCTACACGTCGTCCAGCCCGTAATACCGTTCGCTTCCCGCGATTGGCAAAGAGCTTTACCTGCCCAGCATGGAACTTTCGGAACTTGATCTGTGCATCATTCATCAGGGGCGTTCACGAATTCGATTCGGCGCGGCTTGTCTGGATCAACTTCTGGCGTCTGTTTTGCCGCAATAGCCAACAAGTCCATTCCAAGCCTTGCGTGAGTGTTTACAACCATCCCTGCGGCCATGTAACCCTTGAGACCTTCCGCATCCAGGTCTGCATCCTTCGCGCCCTTGGCTCGCTTGTGTGCTAACTCAGAGACACGCTTGGCAACATGAGCGCCGGAGATTGCCGCATCGCTCAAAGCATCCTGAATTGCCATCAGCTTTGCTGCGTATCCGTGCGCGGATATTTGAGCGGCTATTGGAAGCTCTTTTAATGCTTTGTTTGTATTAACAATTTGATTCGCTACGGACTTTATTTTTTCCGTGTGCGCGGATATTTGCTCACGCGCTGCACTTTCGCTGACTCCAAATTCCTTTGCGAGTGATCTAAGGCTCTCCCCGTTAAGATGCCGTTTGGCGAATTCCGCCCATTGCTTCTCCGTGAGCTTCGACCTGCGGCCCATACTTAGGCAACTGGAGCAGCCTCGGCTGGTGCAGCTTCCACTACCGGAGCCGGAACAGCCTCATGGCCGCCGAAGAACTTAGCGATGGCGTGATAAATGGCGGACAGTTCGCTTTCGGTCTTATCCTTGATTTCGGCAGGCAACGCTTCGATTTCGGCCTTGATCTTGGATACCTCGGCTTCAGCTGCGGTCAATTCTGTTTGTAGGCTCATTGTGATTCCTTTCGATTATTTTCCGGCTGGACGCTTATCCAGACCTTTTTCAGCCAGCAGTGCCATCACATCATCGACATGAAGGCAATCGCACATACAGGCAATTGGATCACTCGTGCTCGGTTCGTGCCCGGTCTGAATGTAACCATTGCAGTAGTCATTGCCAGCAGTAGCATCGCGAAGCGTGCCAACTGCATCGATTTTCCCGCTCAGCATGCCAACAATCTTGTCGCCGTTCTTTGCTTCTCTTCCATTGCGATAGTGCATTTTGTCTCCTTTCTAACGTCTCCGTGATAACGCGCTGTTATTTTTAGATGCCGCTCTACATCTTTGCTTTCAAATAAAAAACCCCGCCGAAGCAGGGAAGCTCGCCGTGCAGCGAGTGGGGAGAAACCTCAACAAAACTTGCAACTGCTCCGTCCACCAGGACTTGTTTATTCGCCGCTATCAATAGTGGCGCGTCAATTGCAAGATTTCTTGGGGCTACGCTATCATCCCAATGTCAACACGGTGTCTTTCTATTTCACCGTGCTCCCGATGATGCACGATGCACAGCATATCGCGCCCCGCCCTGTAACCTCGGCCGGCAGCCCAAGCATCCTTGGCAGCCAATGTCCTGAATGACTCCCATGTTAAACCGGAAAACTCTTTCTTGTTGCTGGTGTGGATATGTCCAGTGTAAAAGTATCGATGCAAGGTCGATCCCCAATCTTCCGCCCTGCCAGTAAACATTGACGTGGTATGCCTGCCCGCCACGCATCAAAGCCACGCATTGAATAGGTATCCGGTCGCATAGATCAAATTCAAACTCGAATGTCTGCGATCCGCGGGCCATGATTTACCTCGGAAATGCAAAAACCCACCGCGAAGGGTGGGTATGATTGATTTTATAGGTAGTTGGTGCCGGTTCCCCCGAACTTCACCTTACTGACGTAGCGTTGGGCAGCTTTACCTGTTCACATCCTACGGTTTTCGGTTCACACCAACAAGACTTGCGACTGTTTCAGGTAGCTAACCTGCCTGACTCACCGGGATGAACCGCCGTACACGTTGTATGGCCATACAGAGCGCGACTGCATTCGGAATGACCGGGAAAACCTATTCTACTCAGACAATCGCAAGACTTCTTAATGCTTATTTTGGAGCGCACTAAGCTATCAGCAAGTGCAGGGTTCGTCGCGCTCCCAGTGTGCGATAATACTATTACACGCGGATTATCTCATAGTGGATATGAAAGTCAAGCGGTTTCTGGGTAGTGGTTCAGTTTGAAATTTATGCACCTTGCAAATCGCATCCTCGATCAGTACCGATTGGCTATTAGGCTGTTCGCGCATCCATTCCACCAGCCAGCGGGGCAGTTTCATCCCCACCGGGATCTTTTTCAATTCCGGCGGGGATGGTTTGCGGCCTGAGCCTCTTGGGTTTGAATCGCTCATAGATACCCGGACTCAGTGTCACACCCACACATCAAAATCTTGCTGTTGTACCATTTCGCAGAGCAGTTTTTCCTTTCCTTATCCCATCCCAAAAGTTTCTGCTGGCATTTTTCTGCTGCATCTTGTGTGCGGTGTATATGCCCGCATGTTTGATATGGGCTCGGGCTTCTGTCGCCGCAACGAACCGAATTTCCGACTGCTACTGTAAATTTTCCTGTATTGATCTGGTTGCTCATATTCGCTGCTCCTTTGTTTTCCGGTTTCCCTTCACCGTTCAAACAGTATAGTCCTATTTCAATTAATGTCAAGACCTAAATCAAATATATTTTAATCCTAAAATCTCGCCTCGTCTGACAATTTCCTGATCGCCGCCGCACCAGCATCACGTTCCAGCGCAGTCAACGACTGCACGGCATCCTTTACCTTCTCGATGATACGCTCATCGCAGCGCAATGTGAGCTTACCCGTACCCTGACACTCGGTACAGGTGCAAGCTGCCAGCGTAGGCGCATTGATGATCTTCGGATGGCCTTTGCCATCGCAAGCTGGGCAAATGTCGTTCAGCCAGTATTTGAGCGATTCGTCTGCGACCTGTTGCGCATTCTCGGCCCAGCCGCGCTCGAGTGCTTTCTTGAAGATGCGCGCGCGCCAGACGGTAACCAAGTCGGGCAGGCTGGCGTGGTCGTTCGCATACTTCACCCGGAACAGCGCAGAGCCTAGGTCTGAACTGAGCGCGAATGCCATGAGCACATCTGTCTGGCGATGTAGGTCATCGTCTCGAAGTGATGAGCTATTGACTGACCTCGCGTACCGTTCGCCTATGCTAACCTTTTCATCAGTACCCATCACTATTTCCATTTATAAAATTTGCAACGAGTACCAAAAACCCTGTTTTTAGCGCACTGTTTGAACTTCGCGCCAAACGCCTCCACGACCGTCTCATGCTTGCAGCCTTTGCACGACCTGGCTTCGTTCTGCTCGGCCACTTTTGCGGGATCGCCCCACTGGTGAGATGGAATGGTCATTTGTAGTCCTTACATGGTTTACCGAATTTATGCCCTTTATGGCATACCCACTCCGAATAATGCCCGCAATGTACATCAATCTGCCTAAAATGGCGATGGATGCAGGTCATGCACATTTCTTCGCGGCCTTCCTCAATTCCTGAATCTTGGCCTTGCAATCAGCGCAACATTTTCGGGTTGATCAGTTCAGTGTGACCATGGCTTCCCTTGGGACGTTCTTTTTACGCTCGAAGCAATAGCAGGTATCAGTTATGCTTTCGCTCATTTTATCCCTTGCATGGATTTCGTTTCGGTTTTGTCAATTTGTGGCGCGCAATCAGCGCATCCTCTATCAACCTAGGCATGGACTCTGGCTGGGCGCGCAGCCATTCCACCATCCAGCGTGGCAGTTTCATCCCCACCGGAATCTTTTTCAATTCCGGCGGGGATGATTTGCGCCCAGATCCCTGTCTTGCTCCACCTGAATTATTCGGCACGGTAGATTTTCCCGTTGTCGCACAAAAACAAATCGTTTAAATTCAACTCGCCATCGACATCACGAGGAACATCTTGCTCCGGCACTTCTTCGGCCATGAACCCGAAATGATACTCAGAAGTACAATACACGACCATCTGTCCTTCAAATTCTTCATGATGCCAATGCGCACCTAGATCTTGCACAGGCCATTCTGGGCGCTCTGCACGATCACAACTGCGAGCTTCTTCGTATTCGTTACCATTAAAAATAATTTGAGTTGTTGTCATGATCTCTACTCCTCTGTAATCCGGCATTTCCTACACCGTGAAAAAATAATATCCTTAAATCAAATAAGAGTCAAGTCTTTTTTCAACTATTTTGCAGTTCTTTTACAGTTTCACACAGACTAAATATTTCGGAAATAATCATAGATTCAGCTCTTTCGCGTAAATATTTATATGTTGTACTCTCTTTTGCCGCACCGCTCAGACCAGCGATTGCAAGATGGTAATCTTTTCCCCATCCGCCGACTTCACCACATGCATCAACGATAACTTCATCATTGATTCTGAGCTCTTCTCTCATTCCGTTATCGGCCAATTCGTATTCTATTTCCGCTCCACATACAGTAAAATTAATTTTTGACATGATCGCTGCTCCTCTGTAATCCGGCATTTCCTACACCGTGAAAACATAATATTCCTATTTCAAATAGAATGCAAGCCTTTTTTCAACTATTTTTTCAACAAAAAACGCTCGATTGTTTGCAGGGCTTTCCCTGATTTTACCATTGCTGGGCTGAAACGCATCACGCGCCAGCCCAGAATGGCGGCTTCGTTGAGCTTCTCAAGGTCGGCATCCTGGGTGTGCCGGCCAACGGCGACCGCTTTACCATTTTTCCCGATCACCGCCATGCGGTTGCCGCCGTCCACCTCGATCAATAGCATGGATTCTGGCAACGCGAAATCCGCCCTAAATTTGCGTGTTGGGTGGAATTGGAATTCAGGGATGGCATGGATGCCGGCCGCTCGAAGATGCAGGGCAAGCATGGCCTCGCCGGGCGACTGTTTCATTCGAGTAACCTCCTAAAAGTCACGGCCAGCGCATCGTATTCATCCATGCGCTCTACTCTGAATGGGTTGATGAATTGCTCGCTCTACGCTCCATCCACGTAAAATACGGTATTCAAGCGTGTTTGGTTTGATGCCAATTAAAGCCGCCCATTCTGCAACTGTGGCACTTTTGCCATCATGCTCAAGTATTCGATTAACACACATATTGTTGGCTTGCTGCTTGCTTGTAGCCCAACGGCAATTATCTTTTGAGTAATCTTTAGTGCCATCCTTACGGTCAATAGAAAGATGTTTTCCTGGATCTCCCATGTCGGCCAAAAAATTCTCGAATATCATCCATTCATCACAAACTTTAATACCCTTTTCAAAATAATTTTTGCGTGCCTTACCTGTGCTTTTCTCCGAGCATCTTTTTATCATGCCAACCCAAATACGATAAATCCTGCTAGTAGACTTTCCGTGAGTCGTCATACGTTCACTGGTGAAGCGTGGCGATGCACACCCACAACTTTTATGTCTACCGGCACGCAATCCAGTCCCGGCAATTGTTCGCTTTGAACCGCAATCACAAACACAAAACCACATTATGGTTCCCAGCCGACTACCGGCGTAATCTAACACCAACAACTTTCCGAATTTCTGTCCTTTAATATCCTTAATTGCCATCTAATAATCTCCTGATAGTAATTGCCAATGCGCCAAGTTCATCTAGTTTATGAATTTTCCACATAGCCATTCTACCATGAATTCCGTTATGATTTGAAGTATGGCAGTCCTGACACAAAGCTACGCAAAGCCAAGGATTGTCCTGTTTGATGTGATGCGCGTCTGAAGGCCCGGGTGCGTTACAGACCGAGCACGGGAGCTGCTTGATGGCTTCGATGTGAGCGCGTTCAGCGCGGGTGTATGACTGATTCACAGCACATTCCTCCGCGTCCGATAGGTACAAATATCCCTCGCTGTGCTGATCCCACAGCCAAACTCAGCAGCCAGTGTTTCGTAGCCGATGACGTAGGCTAGATACTTAGCGCGCATCTGGCGTACTTGGTCGTTTGTGAGCTTGGCGCGGTGATGGATCACGGAAACATCCTTTCCTGGGCCGTGGCCTGCATCGCTCTTTCACACCCAGCTTTGAAATAATCAGGATCAAGCTCGCACCCAGTAAGCTCAAATCCTAGATTGTTGGCAGCGATTACGCTACTCATCGAGCCTAGATGCGTGTCAAGGATGCGCTGGCCGGGCTTGGCGTAGTTCGTTAAAAGCCATTCGTAGAGCTTTACGGGCTTTTGGGTGGGATGAATTTTACCGCCAGTGCGATTATCGAACTTAAATAATTTAGCGACTCCATCAAAACTTGTCCAAGCCATTTCCCAAGCTGAAAATGTTTCCCAAGGCTGAACTTTATCCCAACAAATAATTCCTCGTGTTGGCGGAAGCACAAAATGATTCCCGCCCCAAATAATTTGATTTGACGATACGCGCATCAACTCAACAAAATACTCTGGCAAAGGCGCACAATCCCATTCATCAATACATCCGTTCTTATATGCTCTATTCTCAAAAATACCTTTTTTACCACCAGTTTGCTCTCCAAGCTCTTTCATCCCATAAGGCGGATCGCAAATTGCGAGGCTGAACGCCTTGTCCGGCAAGGTTGCCATGTAGGTCATGCAGTTCACATTCCAGAGCGTGGCTTTGCCGATGATGATTGGAGCGTTCATTTGAGTTCCCTTGTCGGAGTGAGTGAGTTGGTTGCCGGCCGCCGTAATGGACAAGCATCAGAGCGCTTGAGTGGATCTCCATCCAACCGACAACCAGCAAAGATATTAAGCGAAATTGCGCCAGAATACAAGCTCATTGTGATGCCATCAGTTCAGCCATTTCCGCGACCCTTTCCGTTGTTTCACTAGGCCAGTAAGTTTTCACGATATGCGCGCACATGGCCGCATATACCTCATGGAACGTGCCATCGTCCATTGATTCAAACGATAAACTGCGCGGCGTGAGTTGAGTAATCATGCCGACACCGGGAACCATGAAGCCGAATTCTTCGCACTCAATCATCGCCTCGCGCTGGATGCGCTTCAAAACTTTATGCGCGTCCATTCCGGTAAATGATTCGATATTCTCAGCAACCAGGTTACCAAAGCCGTGCGCCAACCCCCAAAATTTTGGATTGCGCGGCTTGGTTATCACACCTGCCACGATATCACCTATGGCATAACCGCGTTCGCGTAGCTTGGATGATGTGTAGGCGTCAGCCGGGACAAAGCCTCCACGGATAACGCGCAGCATGAGCTTTGATGGCTTAGCTTTGCTCATAGCATTGGGCAGCGGCTAGGGCAAACATATCGCGCTCGATCCCGGAAAATGCGAAGGCAATGATGATTCTCACTCCGCCCTCTCAATCGCATCCGCGATGTTCTTACCGATCACCGGCGAGAACGGATACTTTCGCGCTAATGCGGCATCCAGCTTCTGCTGCTCACGGCGACCAGCCAGTTCACACGCCCTGGCGAATTCTTCCAAAGTGCGTGATGACATGAAAAGATCAGCTATTTGTTTAGTTGAGAGCATGATTACCTCTTGGTGATTTTAGTTATGCTATACAACCCACATCAATCGCAAATACTTCAACTGGACTGTTACCAAATTCTTCGTGAAGTACGGTTTCTTTTGCTACACCTCTCCATTTACGGCGCAGCGTTCGGCTTTCGTCATCGCGCTTCGGGTATCCAAGGCACAGGTGTATTTCGTCGTAGTGCTTACCGATCAGGCGCTTTCGCCAGAAGTCAGTCGCAAGGCGAAGCTCTACGGTTTTTACTCCGTCCCGTATCTGCTCCCATCATTTGCGCTTCAGGTTCAATCTTAAAATTCGCATTTCAATCTCCAATAAAGCCAGCCCAACACGTCGGTCAAGCGGGACTGCCGCGAAGCGTCAGCCCCTTACCTTGATGTTCCCGAAAGCTCAACCAGCGTATAAATCTCATCCAATTCTTTTTCTTCCATTTCATTCTCCTATTTGAGTTATGCTTCGGTTAGGGTGGGGGGAAGGTTCATGGCTATCCAGCAGCATCCGTTAAAATCCAATTTGGCGAGTCATCTATCCATACAGATGGGTAATAACCGGCTTTCAACACAAAATCCTGCTTTGCCTTTCTTCCAGTGAAAATTATCTTTTCAACCTTATGCTCAAGTGCTGAAATAACTTCCTCTCCTTCGTGTTCGTGGCGCATGGTGGCGCAAATAACCGAATGCCCTCTCTCGTTAGCAAGAGAAATAACCAAATCCCAAAATTTAGGGTCTCGTGTATATGTTTCATCAAAATCCAAAACTAGTAACACTTCATTCTCCTAACCGTTAGATATTCCCGAAAGATCAGTCTCAGTTATCCTTTAAACTTCAAGTTTCTTCCATCCTGATTTAGTAACCTCGTATCGGGTTCCGTCAGACATGGTTTTGATTTCGCCAATATTATTAATCTCCAATACTGCCGGTTGATTTGCTGCGTTAACGATTTGCTTCATTTCGCTTTGCTTAATCACATCCATATTTTTCAGCAGCACTGTTTTGTTATCCATGGCGGAAATGTGGCTATCAAAAAGTTTACCTAACATTTCCATCGCTTCTGGATTAATTTGGCTATTAAATTCAATACTCATTTTCATTCTCCTTTACATAATTTGGGAAAATTCCCGGCTTGCTCAACCAGCGTAGAACTCGAATCAATGCGCATGCTCACCCCCAATGTTTTCACGTTGCTCTCTTTCCATATCCACAAGCACTGCGAGATTCGCTATTGGTGTTATCATTCTACATCTCCCGATGCGGCACGTTTACGATCTACAAAAGGATCAGTCTTGGGTACACTAAGCGACTTACTCGCTTTCTTGTGCTGCTTGGCGACCTTTTCCCGTAATGCTTTCACCTTGTCAGCAAACCGGTTGATCTCGGATGATCGGCCAACGTAATAAGCGCGAGCTTCTGGGTCTGCTTTGCATTGCGCTATCACCTCATCAATTACGGCTTGATCTTTCTCTCCGGTATGCTTTAACCAGGCTAATACTTTCTCTCGGTCAGTCATGGGTTACCCTTTCGTTTCTGTTCCCGGCATATCGCTTTGATGCGTGATTCTGATATTCGACAAACTGTCGCTAGTTTCTTTTGCCTTACGCCTGCCTTGAATAGATTATAAATGGCAACGTTTCTATTTATCAACAACTTATCAATCAATAAAGTACTGTCGGCAAGCTGTTGTAATGATATTCCCATAAGTTACAATTTATCACTTAAACATTTGTCAAGGTAAAAAAGGGACTGCTGACAGTCTCTGTAGTTATTAAACAAGCCATGTCATTGACCTCTGAGAAATTAAATATATTTCTGTGGAGGCTCCCCAAAGGGAGGAATCATCCGTTCATTATCAGGTGCCCTGTCGTGGGCTAGACGCTTTTGTCATTAGACATTAACCTGTTTCGCGGCATACGATGATTCAATTCTGCCAGCTCCGGCTTGCTAGTTAGAGCTATCTTACTATCTGTTCTGAGTGCGCCCGATGTTAGGCCATTAGCTAACCCGCTCTGAGGATAGTCCCAATGAAAAAGCCCCCGATTTTTAGTCGAGGGCTTTAAATGTAATCGCGCTCTGACTGGAGGAGGGCGGCAACCCTTCAACCAGCCGTTGCCGCGACTATGAATATATTATAGCTTATGTTTTGAATGAAGTGTCAACTTTTTTTAAAATCCAATAGTGCCAAACATCACCCTCTCGCTGGCATTCGATCTGGATACCGTTTTGGCGAAGTTCGGCACAAATACTATTAACGGCACACACCGATGCTTTACTGATAATGTCTCGTGTTGTGTGTCGCTTACCATCTTGGAGCAGTTTGTAGACGCGCTGGAGTCGAGCACTTTTGTCTAGAATTGCGCTGTGCATGGTTAATCCTTCCCCGCCCAATGCACGAATAGGCCGATTATCAGCGCGAGAGAGCCGATAATCAGGATTAGCAGAATATCGTTAGGGGTCATGCGGGTTGCTCCGGTGCTATTCTTTTTTTGAATGCTTCAATCGCATCCATAAACTCGGCATCAAATTTAGCGTGTGATGTTGAACGCAAGAATGAACTGCATTGTGATTGATGATTTTTAAATGCAATTTCTTTCCTCATCTTGATTATTTCTGGCGCACCAATTTCGTAAACTTCCGAGGTTCGTTTGAATACAAACTCTCTAATCTCGCCATTACCAGTCCAGAGGATAGGCTCACCATTCGATAGTGCATGGCATTTAATATCCAGCTTGCCTGCCTTAATAACGAGATAGTTAAAGGCTGATTTAATGCCGCCTCCGTATTCGTGATATTCAGGGGCGGAGAATTTATCGCCAACTTTTATGTTTTCCAAGTTCATGCGAATATCTCCTTAGATTGTACAAATACCCATACCAGACTTAGCTCATGCCTGGGTATCGCTGGTGTGGAAGGGGAGCTGCAATGAAAC
>Ga0307376_10002771_pt1 | contig 16795 bp, 13 predicted proteins | sample TR2MG_FD_202536 | JGI IMG/M metagenome (GOLD analysis project Ga0307376, IMG submission 202536) | Soil microbial communities from Risofladan, Vaasa, Finland - TR-2 | ecosystem: Environmental > Terrestrial > Soil > Coastal area > Acid sulfate soil | place: Finland: Risofladan, Vaasa | collected...
CTGCGGCAGGAAAGCGTTCGCCAGCAGGTTTCGGCGCTCCCGCTGACCGGCCGGGGTAGCCGAAACGTCCTGAAGTCCTTAATCCACGCGGTCAAACAGGCCGCATAAGTGCGAAAGTCGAACTTAGACTCCATCGCCAAAAAGCAATCGATGCAGCCAATACCGTCGATAAGGCGAACGGATCACCTCGTCCCAGTCGTACGCTGCAGCGGGCGTCGAGCAGCGACCACCCAAGACTCCCGACTATCGATACCGTTCACATGACGTCACAGGCCCAGAAAGATGGAAAGGGACTGAAGATCGGACACAAAGACGCGGTCGCCTTTGTGGTGCGGGAAGCGGGCCGTCACCCCATTCTCTTCAGGTCGAGTTTCAGTTCAGCCGCCTTCCTTTTTGGTGACGATGTCATCCTTCTCTCTTGGGATGGAACGGTGGCGACGATCGAACGTATGCTGCATCGGAACCAGGCGTATCCGTTGAACGACATTTGGATGTCTTGTCTGGGGCTCTATCACAAGGGAACCCTCCTTCCCTACAGAACCCAAGATCCCTCTGTCCTCATTTCCTCCAGCGAAGGACGAAGAACGCTGTCGCTATTCCGGAGACTCACTGAGAAAGTTTGCGATCTTCTGCGCAAACTGGGAGCGGGCGGTTCGACGGTGGAGGCCGAAATGTGGACACTCGACAGCTTCTTGGACGAAGCTGAGTTCGCGTTGGCAAACGACGACATTGCTGCTGCTACCGCCCGGTGCGAGGCCATTCTTTCAACTGTGCACAAGATCCTCCTCAAACGCGCTCCGCAGGGCCAGGCAAGCTCTGCGCGGGTGTCGATGCTGGAGGTCCCAGATGTGCCCGCCGAACGCCGCGACGTTATATCTATACTATTCGTAGAGGACTATCTGGCCGAGCGGATACTAGTAGCAGACTACCTCCGGGAAGCGGGATACGAATGTATCGAGGCGGGCAGTTCAGAGATCGCTATGCGGATACTCGTTGAGCGGGACTTCGACGTCATCATCACCGATCTTATGATGCCGGGTCGTATGATGGACGGGAGCGTGGTCGCGCTGGTAGCGAAAAACGGGGGATCACGAGCCAAGATCATTCTTGCGACCGCCTTTGGCTTCGGCGGATCGGCTCGCCGCGTCCCGGCCGACAAGTTATTGACAAAGCCCTTTCTATGCTCGGAACTCGTCCAGGCGGTCGAAGAGGTGCTTCAAAAGGGGCCCAAGAAGAGCATGGAGAGCGACAAGTGAAGGCCGCGCCGACGCACTGCCCCTCGCGCCTCATGCGGCACGTTCGCCCAGCGGAGACAGACTATGAGACTCAAGTCATTTTCGGTGCAGAAGTATCGCAGTATTACTGCTGCAAAGAAGATCCCCCTCGGGAAGACGACAATACTCGTCGGTCCGAATAACGAGGGAAAGTCCAACATCCTGCGGGCCCTCGTCACCGCCATGAATATCCTGGTACGAGAACGGCATACGCGCATAGGCTACCGCGGTTCCCGCGCCATCCGCATGTACATGGGACCCCCCGGTGGGTACCACTGGGAGACGGACTTTCCTGTTGCGTTACAGGATAGGACACCCAACGGGCAGACCTCCATGACTCTGGAGTTCGAGTTAACACCCGATGAGATTAACGATTTCCGCGAAACCATCAGAAGTCGTCTCACCGGAACCTTGCCAATTCGCATCACTATCGGACCGGCAGAGGCAAAGGTGGAAGTCGCCAAGCAAGGGCCTGGAGCAGCCGCACTGTCCAAGAAGTCCGAGCAAATCGCGCAATTCGTTACCGACCGAATCGATTTTCAGCATATCGAGGCAATTCGTACCGCTAGTTCAGCAGAGAAAGTTGTGTCAAACATGGTAGCCCGGGAGCTTGACCAACTGGAAGACAACGCAGATTACCGCGGGGCCCTAGCGCGGCTTGATGAACTGCAGCAACCCATGCTGGACACTCTTTCCGGTAGCGTGCAGAAGACTCTTAAACAGTTTCTCCATGATGTCCGCAGCGTTTCCATCTCCGTGTCCTCAGATGCTCGCTATCGTGCCGTGCGAAGAGCATGCGAAATCGTAGTGGATGATGGAACGCCAACACTGCTGAAGTACAAAGGGGACGGTGCTCAGAGTCTTGCGGCGCTCGGACTTATCAGGCACGCCACTGAACGTGGGGCCAAGGGGAAAGGTCTTGTCATCGCTATTGAGGAACCAGAGTCACACCTGCACCCAAAAGCGATCCATGAGCTCAAGCAAGTGGTTGACGAGCTAAGCGACCGACACCAGGTGTTAATTACAACGCACAACCCGCTTTTTGTTGACCGACGTAATATCCGCAACAATATTATCGTAAGCAACAACAGGGCAAAGCCAGCTCAGTCGGTGGAGCAAGTTCGTGATGTTCTTGGGGTAAGGGCCTCAGATAATTTGCGCCATGCCGAGATTGTTCTTCTCGTGGAGGGTGAAGATGACAGAACAGCGCTAAGGTCAATCCTGTCCCACAAGTCACAGATCTTGGGCGACGCCCTTTCTCAGGGGACATTGGCGATCGATACTCTCGGAGGTGGCAGCAATCTGGCGTACAAAGTGTCTTCCGTCAGAGACGCCATCTGTCTCTGCCACGCGTTCCTTGACGACGATAAGGCCGGACGAGATGCATTTGAGAAGGCTAGACTCGAAGGGCTGGTCGCTGATGCCGAGGTCAACTTCTGTATTAGAGAAGGACTGAACGAGACGGAGATCGAAGACCTTTATGACACCTCTGTCTACGAGACCCTCCTTCAAAACAAGTACGGAGTCAGCATCAAGTCTCCGAAATTTAAGGGAAAGAAGAAGTGGACCGATCGAATCAAAGCGTGCTTTCGTCACTGCGGAAAGCTGTGGGATCACCGCGTTGAGGTAGAAGTCAAATCTCTTGTGGCACAGGCAGTCGCTAAAGATCCCGCCAATGCGCTGTGTCCACATCACGCAGCCACATTGGACGCTCTTATCCAAGTATTGGAGGCACGCGTAAAAAGCAAAGAGAAGGCCCAAGAAGAGCCTGCACTCGAGCGCGAATAGCGGACGGCGCCGTTCCTCGCAAGTGAGCCGTAGGCTCGCCGACACGGGCGGCTGGGGCAGTGTATAATATAGATTAGTGAGTCAGCGGCGGCGGGGGCTGTAAGAGGTGGGCTATGAGGTGCTGTAAGAGATCGATCGCGGGCGCTGCGGGGGTGATCGGCATGCTGGCGGTCGGCGTGTGGGCGCAGGGTATAACGGCCCCGAAGAGTCGGACCGAGGCGAAGAGTGACACCCCCCCAACACCCAAGAAAGATACCAAGCCAACAGCTAAGAAAGACACCAAGGCCCAGCGACGGCTGACACCCGAGCAGGCCAGACAACTGGAGGAAGCCCAGAAGCTGCTCGTGTACGCGACGCTGGAGACCAGACGCGTCAACGTCAACCTCAAGGACAAGGACCTCGAATCGGCGCTGAAGCAATTGGGCGAGGCCGGCAAGTTCGACGTGCTGATCGACTCGAAGCTTGCAGAGATGGGCTATGACCTGCGGGACTACTCGGTGGATCTGAAGCTTAGTAAAGTGAGTCTCGGGCGGCTGCTGAGCGCCATGCTGAACAGCGTGCCCTTCGGCGAGCTTGGCTACAAGATCGGCCCGGGCCATATCTACATCACGTCGCGAGACAAGATCCGGCAGCCGTCATCGCTGGAGACCAAGGTGTACACGGTCGGGCGCTTGATGCACCCGATCCCGAATTTCTACGAGCCCCCGGATTTCGATGTGTCGGTAGGCCAGGGCGGCGGTGGTGGGGGCGGGGGCGGGGGCGATGTGTTCGGCGAACTCGACATCCAGGCAGACCAGCAGGAGACGGCGCAGAGCCGATCCGACCGGCTGCTCGATATGATACAGAAATCGGTGAACGATCGGTCGGACCCTCAGACGGTGGCCGTTTGGTACGCAGACGGGGGGGCGGCCAACATCAGTTACTTCTCGGGGAACCTGGTGGTGACCCAGACGTATGTGGGTCACAAGAAGATCGAGCGCCTGCTCGACAAGCTCGGAAGGTGATGGATGCGTTCGCGGGTGCCCCGTTCCTTCCAGGAGCGGGGGACGGACATTGGGGTGCCGCCCGAGTAAATCGGCTTCTGTAGGGCAGGTTTCACCTGCCAGCCTTCCCGGACGGCAAGATCGATCCCGCTGCACCGAGATCCAACTCGCGTCAATTTGCTTCGTCAGGTCTGAATACCCGGGGCCTTCGTCGCGCGCAATCCCGGCGCGCCGGGACGCGCCCTACGATTGGGCCACCCGGCGTTTGAGGAACCGTGATGCGTTTCGGCATGACGCTGATGTTGGCGTTGGCAGGGCTGGTTGGGGGAGTCTGTGGCTGTGCGCAGCTCAAGACGCATCCAAGCATAGAGCGCGTTGCTGAGCTTGAGGCGGTCGAGCCGCCGCCCTGTCCGGTGAGCGGAAGGCCGGCGAACCTGCTGGTTCGGATCGTGCGGCCGGACGGGCCGGTGTACTTCTGCCGCGCAGAATGCATCAGCCGGTCCGAGCAGGATCCGCAGGGGTATCGGGATCTTGTTGAGATGCAGCGGCAGATGCTTACCGTGCGCCCGCGTGTTCAAGTGACCTGCCCGATCAACGGCGATCCGGTGACGCCGCGGCGGCATACGGATCTGTTCGGCGAGCGGGTGTACTTCTGTAGCTCGTGTGACTCGTGCAAGGATCTCTATGAGGCCGACCCCGAACAATACGCGGCCGCGCTCGAGGCGAGCTACACGTACCAGACGCGGTGTGCGGTGACGGGACGTCAGATCGATCCGCGGCAGTCCGTCGAGCTTGCGCGAGATGGGCCCTACGTGTACTTCTGTTCGTCTGGCTGCAAGCGCATCTACGAAGGCGCCCCGGGGCGGTATGCCGACAACCTCGTCGCGCAGGGCGTCAATCCAAACCCGTAGTGGTCGGGTGGGACGTTTGTTTTGAGGGCGGGGGACACCATTTGGCGAATCATCGAGTCCCCCATCCCTGAAGGGATGGGCCACCCGACCGCTTGACATGCCCGCGCTGCGGTTCGACTGCGCTCACGCCGCAGTCGCTTGGGCATGCCACCCGAAATATCAGAAAAGACACTGTTCAAGAACCCGCCGCGGCGGGGCACACGACGTCAGTCCCCCGCTCCTGGAAGGAACGGGGCACCCGTCTTCATGCGAAATCCTGTAAAAGGATGGGCCATCCGTCCACCCGGCGCAAAGAACATGCCCACGCGACGGTTCGGCTTCGCTCACCGTCAACAGCGGCGTGGGCATGCCACCCGAAATATCAGAAAAGACACTGTTCGAGAACAGTGGCACCCTAGCGCCGCCTGATTCCGTGCAGCAGGAGGGTGCCGACGACCAGCAGCAGGGGTGCGGCCGGGCCTGCGGTGGCGCAGGCGGGGGAGTCGTCACAAGCGTCGCCGATCCCGTCGCCGTCGAAGTCTTCCTGGGTGGGGTTGTCGGTCGCGGTGCAGTTGTCGCAGTCGTCAGGTACGCGATCACCGTCGGTGTCGGTTTCGGCGTCGTCGGGCACGCCGTCGCCGTCGCAGTCCTCGGCTACCAGAAGGCGCAGCGTCCAGCCATGCAGCGTGCCGGCTGCGCCGGTCTTGCCGTCGCCGATGTAGAGCCTCCAGAACGAGCGGGCGTTCTCGCCGACGAAGGTGTCGAGGCTGTCGGGCAGCGGGCCGCCGACTACATCGCTCAGATCGCCGGCATCGGGGACGTAGTTGTCGGGGCTGCCGTTGGCCGGGTCGCCGACGACCTGATCGCTTGCTACGCCCGCGCCGATGCTTTCGGCGCCGACACCGCTGGCTGCGTCGTCGTCGAAGAGGATGGGCACGGTGGCCGAGAAGTTCGCGGTGTTGCCGCAGCAGGCGTCCTCGTCAGGCACGCCGGACAGGCCGGGATAGTGCATGAGCGTCACGACCGTGCCGGACGGGCTTTGCAGCTTGACGACCAGATCGCCGACGTTGGCGTGGGTGATGACCACCTCAACGGAGACGGCTGCGACGAGCAGATCGGGCCCGGTGTCGGGAACGGTGTAGACGGAGATGGTGCTGGCTCCCATCGAGCAGGGCGTTCCGATGTAGTCTCCGTCGGGGATGGCGGTGTCGACGGGCCACGAAACGAAGTCGAGCTGGTAGGTGCGGGCGAGCGCCGAGCCCGACAGGGCGAGCACTATCAGCGTGGCTGTCGTGATTGCCAGGATTCCTGCGTAACCTCTCAGGCGGGCGATGCACATGGGTTGCACTCCGTGCGGCGGAGGATGAGTCGGGGTTGCTCCGTCATACCCCGACGACGCGCTGCGTGGCCGCCGTGCAGACGCCGGGGTGATTGTACCGCCGAAGCGTGCCCCGTGCAGCCCGGTGCGCGGGCCGACGTACTGCCAAGTCGGCCGCAAGTGGGTAGACTGTCAGCCAATCATGGGCAGGAACCTGACAGATTGGGTGATTGTCATCACCGGGGCCAGCTCGGGCATCGGCAAGGCCACGGCTGTCGCCTGTGCGAAGGCGGGCATGGACGTGGTGATCAACGCGCGGCGAGCCGATCGGCTGGAAGATGTGAGCGAGCTGGTGCGCCACTGCGGGCGGTCGGCTCTGGCGGTGGTCGGTGATGTGACCGACGCGGGGATGTCGGCGCGACTGCTGGACGCGGCGCAGGAGCGGTTCGGCCGATGCGACGCGGTGTTTGCCAACGCCGGCTATGGGCTGGAGCGATCGGTCGTCGAGCTGGGCGACGACGAGTTGCGGCGGATCTTCGAGGTGAACTTCTTTGCGGCACACGATCTGCTGCAACAGGCGGCGCGGCGTATGCTGGCCGACCGGCGCGGCGGGCATCTGCTGATGTGTTCGAGCTGTGTGGGCAAGTTCACGCTGCCGTATCACGCAGCCTACAGCGCGACCAAGGCGGCGCAGAGCCATTTCTGCCGAGCGATGCGGCTGGAGCTGTCGCCGTACGGGATCGAGGTATCGTGCGTGTACCCGATTACCACGAGCACCGAGTTCTGGGAGGCGATGGCCGATCAGAGCGGTCAGGCGGGCAGCACGCCGGTGTTGCTGCGGTCGACGCCGCGGCCGTTCGTGCAGTCACCGAGCAAGGTGGCACGTGCAATCGTGAGGTGTCTGCGTCGGCCACGAGCTGAGGTGTGGACCAGCCGGTCGATGCGGATGGCGGCGGGGCTGTTTACGATGTTCCCGTCGTTTATGGACTTCGCACTGCGGGGGCGGGCTCGGCGGCACGCTAAGGGATAGTGCGTATTTGGGCACTGGCGGGCAAGCCGCCAGCAGCACCCAGGCTCATCGTCGGAACCGGAAGGGCTTCTCGGTCAGATCGATCGGCTCGCCATTGATCCAGACGGCGGCGGGTTTGGTGCGGGCGTCGAAGGGTTCGCCATCCCACAGAACCAGGTCGGCATCCTTGCCGCGGCCGATCGAGCCGAGCCGATCGGCGACGCCGCAGATGGTGGCTGGGTTGATCGTCAGACATCGCAGGGCGTCGTCGGGCTTGAGCCCTTCGCGGATGGCGAGCGCGGCGTAGACATTGAGATAGCGCAGGGGGGTCACATCGGCGTCGGCGGTGATGGCGACGCGAAGACCGGCCTCGACGGCCGCACGCACCGTGGCGAAGCTCTTGTGGTGCAGCTCGACTTTGCTCCGTCCGCCAAACGATGGTCCGACGATCACGGCGATCTTGCGCTTGGCCAACTCGTCGAGGATGTCCTCACACTCGGTGGCGTGCTCGAAGCCGATTTCAAAGTCGAACTCGTCGGCGATCCGCATGGCCGTCAGCATGTCGATCGCGCGGTGGGCGTGGCAGCGGGCGGGGTAGCGGTGGCGAAGCAGGTCGCCGATGGCCTCGTTGACAAGGTCGATCTCGAACGGGTCTTTGGCGGCGCCCTTCTTGCGGCGATGCTTGCGCTTCTTGTCGAGGTAGAGTTGCGCCTTGGTCAGCGCGGCGCGGAGGACGGCGGCGGTGCCCATGCGGGTGGAGGGCATGCGGTCGTGCTCGGCGTATACGCGTTTGGGGTTTTCGCCCATGGCCATTTTCAGCCCGGCGTCGAGCTTGACGATCTGGGCGTCGAACGATTGGGCCTGCGTCTTGACCACCGCGCCCAGGCCGCCGATGACATTGGCGCTGCCGGGGGTGATGAACACGCTGGTCACGCCCGACTGGGCCGCTTCGATCAGCCCCACGTCGGTCGGGCGGAAGGCGTCGATGGCTCGAAGCTGCGGTGTGACGGGATCGACGCGCTCGTTGACGTCGTGGTCGTTGGGCAGGCCGTCCTCGAGCAGGCCGGCGTGGCAGTGGGCGTCGATCAAGCCGGGGGTGAGCAGTTTACCGGCTGCGTCGAATCGCTCGGCCTTGGCGGGCACTTTGACCTTCGCGCCGACGGCGGCGATCTTGCCGCCTTTGATCAGGACCGTGCCGCGCTTGATTCGGGCGGCGGTGACGGGGTCGATGGTGGCGTTGGTAATGGCGATCATGGATACCTCCTGTGGTTGATCGTTCGGCAGAGCCGAGGTTTCAGCGTCCGGCGCGCGCCCTTCGGTGGCGAAGGGCCTGTTTGTACGTTCGCTCGGCCAGGTCGGCGATACTGCACACATTGAAGCCTACCAGGACGCTGTGCAGCTCGTCGTGGAAGCAGTTGTACCATCGGGCCGGGATCTTCTCGGCGCCGAGCATGGTGCCGAGCATCGCGCCGGCGGTGGCGCCGTTGCAGTCGGTATCCAGGCCGCCCATCACGGCGATGCCGATGGTCCTGGTGAAGTTGCCCTTGCCGTGCATCAGGGCCATGGCGACGATCATGGCGTTGTTGATCGTATGAACGGACGACATCTTGCCGCAGTGGCGCATGATTTCCTGCCAGGTGTCCTGCCAGTCGCGATGCTGTTTGGACCAGTCGATTGTCGCGTCGAGCGCTTCGTACAGCCGCGATCGTTGCGGGATCTCGCGCATGCCGGCGCGAAGGGCGTCTTCGGGCGAGTCGGTGCTGAACGCCGCGGCGGTGGTGGCGGCAGACCACATCTCACCGTAAATGCCGTTGGCGGTGTGTGACAGCGCCGCGTCGCTGAAGGCGAGCTGGGCGGCGCGGGCGGGCATGCCAGGCGAGACCAGGCCGAACGCGTCGGCGCGAATCTGGGCGCCGATCCATTCGCGATAGGGGTTTTCGAAGCTGGCTGACTCGGGCGGCTCGATGCCCCGCACCAGGTTGTGGTAGGCCACGCGCTCGGCTGTGTAGACCATGTGGTAGGGGAAGCGAGCCAGCCACTGCTCGGCCACGTGCTCGGGCTTGAAGTTGAAGCCATGCCGCTCCACCAAGTGCAGGCCGAGGATGGTGTAGTCGAGATCGTCGTCGCGAGCGGCGAAGCGGATGTTGTTCCTGAGGCAGTGGGGCTTTCGATTCATGCCGGCCGCTTTGCAGAACCTCTCGGTAAAGTAGTCGCTCAGCGGATACTCGCGGGCCTTGACCAGGGCGTCTTCGATCTTCTGCTTCGGCCAGCCCTCGACCGGTTTGCCCAGGATGCAGCCGGCGATGCGGCCAAGCCAGCCGCCCAGGACCTTGTCCTTGAGTCGGGTGCCGCCAGGCGCCTTGAGCACGCGCGGGCCGCGTGGTCGAAGCTTCTTGATGCCGGCCAGATCGGAGGGTTCCCTGCCGCGATAGCCGGGTGCATCGCCGAGCGCGTGGGCCTTCTCATACAAAGCATGGTACCGCTCGACGCTTTGCCGTTTGGCTTTGGTGAGCCGCTTGAACTCGGCTTGCAGTGCGGCGACGTCGTGGCCTCGGGTCTGCATCTCCAGGATCTCGTCCCTGGCCAGTGTTCTGGCGTAGTCGAGAGTGTCTTGCACGAGCCATCTCCTTCAGTACGGCGGGATATGTCTGTTGAGTGATTGTGCAGGATAACGATCGCGGTGAACCGAGACAACAACGCGCCGGCCGACCGTGGCCGGTGGTTCGGCCCGGGCGCGCGGGTCGAGCCCAAGACGATCAGCATGATGGGCTTCATGGCCAACGGACTCCCCCTTGTGATGGGTGCGTTCGATGGTGAGCAGGCGCTGTGGCCGCCATCGAAACCGTGACTTGGCCTGTGGTAAGCGCCCTCGTTGCGGCGGCAGGCGCGCGTGCCGTTCCGTTTAGCGACCACCCGAACCGGCGCACGGCGTGCAGATGAGTCCTTTAATCAACCGGAGCATCGATCCATTGTGGAAGGAGGTTTTCGGCAGGACGAAAGAGCAGCTCTGGTCCGCCTAGCTCATGTCCCGGGAGCCGGCGCCATGACCGTCTGACAGGAAAGTCTGGACTCCACCCATACACTACGTTGTAGACCCCGGCCGGCACATCCGACTGCCGTGTAGTGTTGCTACACACCCACGTGATTCACCGGACGCGTACGAAGAATGACAATCATTCCTCAGTTGCGAATGTTGCTCCCCTCGGCTTTCCGACAACTATAATTCTTAACGGAATCCTGCAAGTCATCGTGCTGTCTTCCACATTGCCGGTGATGATAACATCCACCGACCGGGCTTCGGAAAGCCCTTGCTTTGATAGAAAAATCTGAACCTTTCCCACCAACCCGTCGTCACGGTTCTCGGCAATCTGAGAAACTGAGACGTTGATGCCCTTGTCCTCACAAGTGGCGGTAATGGCTGAGACTTGCCCAGCATAGTCGGGGCTGAAGAGTTCGGTAGTAAACTCCATTCCGTTGGCTTGGTCAGGCAGGCACAGGGCAACAAGTCTTGGTGGGTGTGCGTATATCGCACCACGGTACTTCCCTGTAACAGGTACACGAACAGTAGTGGTCTTGCCATCAATCCTCACTGGAATTGCGATCTCGCTTTCAAACTGCCCTTGCGGCAGGCCTGAATTGAGGGCGGCCTCGAACGTGAACTTCTGAACCTGATGCGCTTCTTCCTCGTCGATCGCTCGCTCCAGCCTCGACTGGGATTTGGTCATGCGACAGGAAACCCACGAAGCATCACACTTGATCGGCGAAAGAACTTCGATAGCTTTGTCTTCAGCCTTCGCAGTCCAGTCTAGTGTGAAGTGGCGCCTGGTCTTGAGGAGACTTTGCACATCTCCGAAGTCGATACGCGCCGGATACGCTCTCAGTCCTGTTTCGCGGAAGTACTTGAGCCGAAACATTAGGGGAGGGATGGCATCACCCACAAAGGACACGCCAACAGCAACACTTCCCCTCCCACGAGAGTCACCGACGTCGATTTCGGCCTTGATCCGCATCAGTTCGCCGGGTGGAATCGTTTTCGAGTCCGGTTTCACTGCCATGCACTTGCAGCTCGGCACGATCTTATCAATCTTGAGTTGTTGGCCGGAAGTGTTCTTCCAGGATATGACAGCCTTGGTAACCTTCATGTCGGGAGGTATAGTCCCCAAGTCCCGCACAATGGGATCAGGATGACAGGCTGCTAGGTGATCGGTAGTATCTGACGATGTTCGCGTGGTAGCAAACATTACGGATGAGCTTACCATTAAAAGGAAGCCGAAGATCAGACCGCTCTTCAGTACGCTCATGCATGTTCCTCGTCAGACGCTCCGCGTTTTGAACGCCTCGAAACGCCGCCACTCAACAAGGCGGCCACCAGACCGATTCCAACCGGCAACGCAATCTGCCACCACCGAACACGGACGACCTCGGGAACTGGCTGCGGGCAGACGATCAGTCCCTTGCCTGTCCAATGATGCTCAAGCTGCTCGTCCGTCAATTCGCGAGCAAGCCCGGAAAAGGAAGGATCGTATGCCATGAGCCTATTATCCCTTATACTCCACAACACCACAAGATAGTGGCCGCGCTTGGTCCCACCATGTTCTCTCGTAAAGTGAAGGATCGCGGGATCCCGGAGTCGTTTGAGATCCGCAATCGTCCCTTTGAAGGCGTAATGACCGAGCCCCAGCGCCTCGGCACAAGCCGCAAGTTGTTTCATCGTGTTCTCGTTGAACTCATTAGGAGCAAGATGTCGGTCGAGAATCGCTGGATCGGGTATCCTGCCATGATACCTGCACACCACCTCGATGCACCCCCGCCCACATGCAATGCCGCGCCGCTCCGCATCGCCAGCCGACGCAGCAATACACAGACTGCACGAGAAGAAGCACACCACAATCAGCACGCCCCGGCCGTTACGCATGATGAACCCGCTCCTTCGATCGCCGCCTGAAAACACGCAGAAGACCAAGACCAACCAGCACCCCCGCGACCACCATTACTGCGTATGCAATGGGGCCGAGAGAGAGTTCCTTCGTCACGGCAATCGCCGGTGTCGGTTCCTCCCGAGGTTGCGGCGCACTTTCCACCGATTCCTCCGGCTGGGCGTAAACCTGCGTCTTACGTCCTCCGGCAACGCCTTGAGACTCACGCAACAACCGATCGTATTCTGCACGAGTCATGCCCTCCGTCCGAGTGGGCAGTTGGGTAGCCGCCATCTGTCGAGCCATAGCTTCCGGCAAATCGCCGACTGTGAACCCCACGCCCAGGAGATCGTCGTGAATGACTGTTCCCTTCGGGAACTCGAAATCAAACTTCTCCCCTTCCAATCCTGTATTCACGGCCACGCTATCCACTGAGACCGTCGTCGTCGAAAGAAGCCGGGACTCTTCCGAGACCTTGGGAAGAGAAGAGCCTTCGTGGTACTCATACGCGTGGTCGTACTCGCGCGTCACGAACTCCGTGGGATAATACACACCGTCACTTTCCACGAAACCACTCACGACGGTCTTTAGTCGAAGCCGACTGACACTTTCGCCGGTGTCGACATCCTTGAGGGTCACCACTTTCTGAATGCTCTTCGGCCAGAAACTCTTCTGAGGAAGAATTTCCATGGTCGTTTCTGTAACCACGTTGAGAGGCAACCCGGCGCCCGGAGAAAACGTTCTTCTGGCCGTCACCTCGACAACCAGCTCGTCGTCGACGAACCGCTCTTGCCCAACGGATAGCTCGACGTTGTCTGCGTCACCGTAGTCAGACAACGCGCTGTTCTCGACCCCAAGGAGTGTATCCAGAGAAGGCACCCTGTTCAGAATGGTATCCAGCGATGCTGGGGTGACCTGTCCGTTCCCCTGGTGGACATTCAGCCACTTCAGCCTCTCACCATTGTAGGCCACCATGGCTTCGTGAATGCGTGTTCCATCCCTGAAGGTGTATGCATCGAAAGCAACCTGGTCGCCCTTACGTCGAAAATCCCAAGCGCGAACCCGCTCCCGATCGAGCGACTTGTCGCCAGGAACGGGCATTACCAGTGTACCGTCCGCTCGCCTGAGGTGCTGTCTCTGGATCTCCTCCTCAGGCATCCGCGCAACCCGTTCCCTCATGGCAGCGTAGAAGGCATCTTCATTGACATCTTTAATCGCAAATTTGAGCTGGATATCGCTAATACTCTCCTCTCGTGCCTTGACACCCTCGAGAATATCCTGCGGAGTGAAGCTGCTGGCAAGGCCCGGCGCCGCGACCCCCAAACCAACGAACAGAAAGCTGATGGGAATCCACGTGGAAGAATTCATCATCTTGGGCTCCTTCGCTGCACAAATCAGACCGAATGCCCGAATCGCTTGAAGATAACGTACGTCCGTACGACCACACTTGAACGAACATTCGGAGCGGCGCACTCTGATGCGGGTTTACTTACCCACAACATCGGGTGAGCACATGCCGCACAAGCAACGAGATTCGATGCCCCATCCCACGACTCCAGGAAAGCCTATCATCGGGCTGATGCTGCCGTCAAACTGAACGAGAACCGACTTGGTCGCGAACATCGGATATGCCCGAATCGAAGCCGCGCCATAAACATCCAAGGCCCTCTTCAGCGTGAGTCGCCGAGCATTCGGGCGTCACACGCGGACGGTAATTTCCATCTACGCAAGAAAGCATCCTCCAGTGGAATAGGGCAGCCACCTACACGGCAGCCGTGCTCCCCCTCGCCGAACGAATGCCGGCGAGGGGGACGTGGCCGGTTTCAGCAGTTTGTTCTGCAGTTGTTGCTGCCGGTGCAACTGGCAGTTCCACTGCAGACGCCCCATGCCTGGTCGCAATGCGGATACTTATACAGACCGCATGCCCTGGCGCCACTATACGGGCAATAGTGGCACCAGCCAACGCAGCTATTATATGAGCCGCCGGCTGTGCAGCCCGCAGTACCTCCAGTGGTCCAGCAGAAATAACTAGGCCCTTGTTGTTCCTGCGTACAGGTGACGCCAGCGGTACTGCAGCTGCCCGACGGACATGACCCTGCACCCGACTCGCAGGTGCCGAACAGGGCACCGGCCGTCGAAGCCAATTCGTTCTCCGATAAAGGCGTCGGAGTGCCGCTGTTCGCTCCCGTCAACAACGGCATGCACACAGCGCACACAAGAACCGGAACCGCCAATGCAAGGAATCTTCTCATAGTCACGCTCCTTTTATCAGTAGTCTGCCTTCCGTGAAGGATTTCCAAACACACTACCTGCAATGGACATGCCCTGGATATGTTCCCAATCACCTCCTCCCATTCCCGAACTCTCTTGCCGACCAACTCGAAAGACCCCTACAACGCCCCGGAGATTACTGCATTGCGCGGCATTCCAGAGCGGCAGGCAAATCCCCGCTCCAGATCGATTGCACGATGCCGTCGCAAATCAACATCCCTACCGGCGTAGTAACGAACCACTGCCTGCCACTGCTCAGGCGCCCAAGAACAACTGATGAAGGGATCCCCGCATTGATTTCTTCGCCTTCAAATGGCGGGATCTCAACCAACGCTACCGAGGCGCCATTCGGTTGCCCGGCCAGTTCCATCGCTAATCGGCCGTAAGCCGGTAAGACACTATGGCACTTGGAGCAATCATGGCGATGCAATAGGACGACCCACTTACCCCTTAGCAGTCGATCGCCGATGTCGATATATTCAAGAAGTGGGAACGGCTTGCCTACCCAGGTTTCGGGCTCCAACAAGACGAATTCACTCTCACCAAAGATCTGGCCATCGTTGGTGAGGGCGGCTGGCTGGTAGCCGGCCATGGCCACGCCGCCGGAAATCCCGACGGCAAGCAGGAAAAGCGTTGCGACCGCAACCCGCATGCGGACTGCTCGTATCGGGCTATCCGCTCGCACTACCGGCCGGAACACCAGAAGGGCTGCTACGGCCGCCAAGTCCAGGACCAACGTGTACCACGGACTGACCTCGACCTTGCCGAAACACCCGCACGAGGCCTCACCGGAAAGACCCTTGTACAACGTCACGCATGAAAAGAACGCAAAGCCCGCCAACGCCGCCCACCACACCTGCCTTCGGTACAGACCGCTCAACAGCCACAGCGACAGGAAGAGTTCAACCTCCACCTGAGCCGTCAGCGACCAGCGGTAGGTAAAGATGGTGTCGTTCGCCACCGGCTCGGTGGCCAGTTGCCAACCTTTAAGCACCGCCGCCGTCAGCAGAATGCAGCCCAGAACCACTCGGACCACGTCGAACCCCCACGCCGGCACGGCCCTTTCCGACCGCAAGAGCTGCTCCCTGAATGTCCCCGGCAGCACGGTCACTTGAGGGTCTCCTCCGCCAGTCGGTCGACGGCACTGAGCAAGTTGCCCGCCAGTTGCTCCTGCTGCATTTGCGAGCACCGTGTGGCCTCAAAGGCCGAAGCGGCGAACGCGCTTTGGACCGCATCGGCCAATCCGCTGGCCGCGGCCGTCCAGCCGAGCTGCCTGCCCACCATCACCGACCCTGAAAGCCTGCCCTCGCAAACCGGGGCCAAGTGCGCTATCGTCGTTAGCGACCGCAGCAGTGGATCGGTCAACCGCAGGTGGTTAGTTCGGCCGCAGGCCTGCGACCAACTTTCGATGGCTTCGCGTCCTACCCAATACTCCCGATCATGTGTCTCGGCCAGCAGGCTGCGGACGTCGGCGACGGTCTGGTCGAGAAGTTGTCCCCGCCGTGGCGGGCGCTCGGATGGGCCTATGCGACAGATCGCAAAGGCCGTAGGCGTCGGCTCGGCCAGGAAGCGGTACTGCCACTCCGCGGCCGGATCCGCCGACCCCTGAGGCCCCAACACCGTTACCGCCTGGCCGTTGAGTCCGTAGGCCAACATCAGGTCTCCGGCATGAATGCCGTCTGCCACCAGTGCCGCCGCTTCGGCTGTGCTGGAGGGGGTCAACCATTCCGCTCGGTAGCCGCACCACTGTGCGGTCCGCTCGAGTCCCTCCTTGCGATGGATGTAGGCGGGCAGGTCGGCGCCGGCATCGGTGGGGTATTGCAGGCACCACAGATCGGCCGAAATCGCCAGAAGCTCCAGGTCATCCACGTCGACGCCGCGCGCTGCCAGGTAGTCTTGCAGGTATAGCAGCGGTGCGAAACGTTGCCGGTACCACTGGCTCTCTTTGATCGCCTCGGTCAAATCAACAGTGGACTCCGCTGCTGCGAGCACCGTCACTATGTCGTCTGACGGCACGGCAGCGACCCCAAGACCTTGCGTCGAAACAACTGCCCCGGCGCTCACTAAACGACCGTGACCATGCTGGGGCGTCATTTCGACCGAGCCTTGCTTGACATGGAGGTAGGTGGTGCTGCCGGTGGCCGTCACGGTGAAGATCGTGCCGGTGACGGCGATGTCTGCATGCGGGGTCACGATCCGGAAGATGCCCTCATCGGCTGTTCTGTTGACCGCAACACGAATCTGTCCCGCCGAGAGCCTCAGCAGGCAGCCCCCGTCCTGGCCCCAATGCGGCGTCAGGCGCGTGCCCGGCTCGAGCCTTACCTCGTGGCGATCCCAGATCCGTAG
>Ga0307376_10002775_pt1 | contig 16784 bp, 12 predicted proteins | sample TR2MG_FD_202536 | JGI IMG/M metagenome (GOLD analysis project Ga0307376, IMG submission 202536) | Soil microbial communities from Risofladan, Vaasa, Finland - TR-2 | ecosystem: Environmental > Terrestrial > Soil > Coastal area > Acid sulfate soil | place: Finland: Risofladan, Vaasa | collected...
TCCAAAACTTCTAGATAGCTGGTTACGCCTTTGTCATATCTCAATGTTGACAGGGCGGCAGCATTTTTCGCTGCCTTTAATTTTCTCTCTACCGCAGAAATCTGATTTTTGTAGGTTTGAACTTCATTCAAAGCATCCGCCACTTCCCGAAAAGCAAACAGCACCCTGTTTTCATATCGATATAAGGCCTGCCGGGTCCTTTCTTTCTCAATTTCAACCCGCTGAAGATTTTTATTAAAATCAAAAAGAGGCCCCAATAGGCTGCCCCCCACCGACCAAATGTCTCCATCCGTGGAGATGGATGATAATTCGCTGCTGGCCGCCCCGAAAAGACCTGTCAAGGTAATCGACGGAAACCTCAGTGCTTGGGCAACACCAATCCTTGCTGTTTGCGCTTCCAGCAAGTACATGGCTTCAGCAATATCAGGCCTGCGTTCGAGAATGTTCGAAGGTAATCCGCTGGGAATATCCGGAGGAGAAGTTTGTTGGTTCAGATCATCTCCCGTTTTTATTTCTCCAGGGAATTTTCCCATCAATATGCTCAGCACGTTTTCAGTATTGGCGATTAATCGCTGGTATAACGGAATGGCCCCGGCGGCAATTTCTTTTTGAATTTGCGCCTGGTTCAAGTCAATTTCGGGAATAATGCCTCTGTCAAAACGCTGTTGAATAATATCCAGACTGTAAAGCCGTGAATCAAGGGTCTGTTTGGATATTTTCAATCTCTGATGATAATCCAGCAACAAGAAATATGTGCTGACAATTTCGGAAATCAAACTGATTTGAACGGTTCTTAAGGAATACTCGGACGCCATCAATTCTGATCTCGCGGCTTCGGTGGATCTGCGGTATCTGCCCCAGAAATCAATGTCCCAGCTCAATACCGGCGCGATATAGGCAGATTTGTCTGTTGTTGACGATCGTGATACACCGGTAAAATTCCCTGTCCTTGCGCTACCTTCTAAATCCAATCGAGGATATTGATCCGCTTTGGTGAATCCAAGAGCTGCACGGGCTTCTTCGATACGGCTGGCAGCAATCATTGCATCTTTATTATCCGTCAATGCCGTAACAACCAATGAATATAGAACCGGATCATCAAACAATTCCCACCATTTCAAGTTGACCACTTCTTTGGATTCTGAATCGGAAAATCTAAAATTATGCGGTGTTTCGACAACAGGTTTTTTGAAATCAGGACCCATTGCACAACCTGTAAGGGATACAACCATCATCAGCATACCGATTTGAGCCAATTTTTTCATTTCAATAACCATCAGGATTCTTTTGTAACAGGTTGCAATTGAAGATCTCGTTTCTGCTCATATTTGGCAATTTTGCCGATGAAAACAAACAGCATGGGATAAAAGAAAACCCCAAACAGTGTCGCGATAGACATTCCGCCTATCAATGCCATGCCCATAACGACTCTTGCCTCAGCTCCGGCACCGGAAGCGACAACCAACGGCAGGACACCCAAAATAAAAGAAAACGCCGTCATCAATATGGGTCTGAAACGCAGCTCCGCGGCTTTTACTGCCGCATCGAACAAAGAAAGGCCTTTGTCAAATTCCAGCTTGGCAAACTCAACGATCAGAATGGCATTTTTCGCTGCCATGGCGATGAGCATCACCAGTGCAATCTGTGCAAATACATTGAGTTCATAGCTTTGGCTGAACTGCCGCGAAATAAATAATGCGATGAATGCACCAAAGATTGCAAAGGGGGTTCCCAGCAGGATACTAAAGGGCAAGGACCAGCTTTCATATTGGGCGGCGAGAATAAGAAATACAAACAACAATGAAAACGCGAAAACAATGGAACCCGTTCCGGAAGCCTTCTTTTCCTGAAACGACATGTTGCTCCACTCGAAGCCCATATCCCCCGGAAGAACTTCTGCAGCCAATTCTTCAAGGGCATCAAGAGCCTGGGCCGAAGTATATCCGGGGGCCGGGCCACCACTGAGCTCTATGGCTCTGTATAAATTAAATCGATTGGTATAATCCGGCCCGACGATTTCTTTGATATCGACAAATGCCGCTAAAGGAACGCTTTTGTTCTCTTTATTTTTAACGAAAAAAAGATTTATCTGGTCTTCATTTTGTCTGTACTTGGGTTCTGCCTGAATATAGGCTTTGTAAAGCCTTCCGAATCTGTTGAAATCATTTACATAGGACCCTCCCAGAAAGGCGCCGACGGTGGTATATATATCATTGAGGGAAATCCCCGCTTTTAGGACTTTATCCCGATCGATTTCCATATATCGCTGGGGAACGGTTGCTCGAAACGTTGTAAATATAGAAGCGATTTCAGGTCGTTTCATGGCAGCCTGAACAAAGTTTACCGTGTGTTTGGCCAGATAATCCGGTGTATTCCCCCCTTTGTCCTGAATCATCAGTGTAAATCCGGAACCACTCCCCAATCCGGGAATGGCCGGCGGTCCAAAGGCAAACACCTGCGCTTCATTCATCGCCAAATGAAAATCAACGTTTAATCGTCTAACGATCTCCTTGGCGGTTTTCTCCCGTTCACCCCAATCCTTAAGGGAAACAAAAATAAAGCCCGCATTGGAGGACATGCTGTTTGAAAGCAGACTGAATCCGGTAGCTGTGGTAATATGTTCCACTTCATTGTATTTTCTGATAATTTTTTCGACTTTTTTGGCAACTGCGTCGGATCGTTGCAGGGATGCGGCATCCGGCAATTGTATGTTTACCAAAAGATACCCCATGTCTTCTTCGGGCATAAACCCGCCCGGAACCTTTTTCCCTATAAAACCCGTGCCAATGGTCACGATAAGGATAAATATCAATCCTCTAACTATTTTGCCGGTCACAATACGGGTAAACCCCATATATGCCCCGGTGGACCTGTCAAAGGCTTTGTTAAAAAGACGAAAGAACATGCCCAAAGGACCGCCGTACGGTGTCTGCTTTCGAAGCACCAAAGCGCACAGGGCGGGACTTAAGGTTAAAGCATTAATAGATGAGAAAACCACAGAAACGGCAACCGTAATGGCAAACTGTTGATATAATCTTCCCGTTATTCCTCCCATGACGGCCACCGGGATAAACACCGCCACCAAAACCAGCGTGGTTGCAATGACCGGCGCGGTGACTTCATTCATGGCATGAATGGTGGCCTCTTTTGGATTCATACCGTTTTCAATGTTGACCTGGACGGCTTCCACCACCACAATGGCATCGTCCACAACAATGCCGATGGCCAGAACCAGGCCCAGAAGGGAGAGGACATTGACGGTGAAACCGATCAATGGAAATACAATAAACGCACCGACCAGAGAAACGGGTATGGCGATGGTGGGAATCAGTGCCGCCCGCCAGTCCTGAATAAAAATGAAAACCACCAGAATAACCAGCGCCAGGGCGATAAAAAGCGTCTCGATGATTTCATCGATGCCTGCCGTAATGGCCAACGTGGTATCCAAAGATACATCATATCGGATACTCTCCGGAAAAGATTTGGATAGTTCCTCCATCGTCTTTCTGATCTCTTTTGCCAGTTCCACGGCGTTGGAACCGGGCGCCTGATACAGGGCGATCATGGAGCATTCTTTTTCATTTAATCGGGTAAATGCATTGTAAGTCTCAACGCCCAGTTCGACACGGGCGACATCTTTGATCTTTACCTGAGACCCTCTTTCGGTGGTTCTGATGACAATTTCACTGAATTCTTTTTCAGATTGCAGGCGATCCGGCAATCTGACCGTGTAGGTAAATTCCGTACCCGGAGGGGCCGGTTCTGCACCGAATTTACCACCCGGTACAACGACACTTTGTTCTCGGATGGCATTTACGATCTCGGGCACCGTGATACCCAGGTGGGCCAATCGGTCGGGCTCTATCCATATGCGCATGGAATAATCACTGGCACCAATTACGTTCACGCGACCGATACCTTTAATACGGGCCAAAATATCTTTAATGTTGATCAATGAATAGTTTCCAAGGAAATTTTGGTCATATCTGCCGTCTTCTGACGTGAGCGTTACCAGCATCAATATGTTCGGAAGGGATTTTTCTGTGGTAACCCCTAATCTTTTGACCTCTTCAGGGAGCTTGGCTGTTGCAGCGGCAACCCGGTTTTGGGTAAAAACAGTGTTCATGTCCGGATCGGTGCCGATCTCAAACGACACTTGAACGGTCATGGTACCGTCATTTGCGTTGATGGATTTCATGTAGATCATATTGTCCACACCATTGATCTGCTGCTCCAACGGCGTGGCCACCGACTGCTCCACACTGACGGCATTTGCTCCGGTATAGGAGGCCCGAACTTCCACCACCGGTGGTGTAATGTCGGGATACTGCTCCGTAGGAAGCCCTTTCAGAGAGACGACACCCACGATAACCATGAATATGGCGATGACCATGGCCACAATCGGACGTCTTACAAAAAAATTACCCATATCTGATTACATGCCCTCTTGGTTTGTTGATTCGATTTCTTTTACAGTGGGTTTTACGACTGACCCGTCCTTTACCTTCTGCAACCCTTCGTACACGACGTGTTCACCCGGCTTTAACCCTTCGGTGATCAGCCAGAATTGTTTGATCTTCGGACCTACTTTAATTTCTCTTCTTATAACCTTATTGCTGCCATCAACCACGTAGACGCTGTAGCGCCCCTGCAGTTCCATAACGCATCTTTGCGGAATCAGGATGCCGTCTTTAACAACTGTAACCAGCGCCTTTACCTTGGCAAATTGCCCGGGACGTAACAATTCCTGGGGGTTGGAAAACGAGGCTTGAACCAGTATGGCGCCGGTGGTGGGATCCACGTCTCTGTCAACAAAATTAATTTTTCCTTTGTGATCGTACAGAGATCCGTCTGCCAGAATCAGTTCCAGGTTTTCTTTTCGGGCATTCTGAACAGTCGATTCGACCTTCGATAATAAATGCCGGGCCACCTGCAAATATTGTGTTTCCGTAATGAAGAATTCCACAAGAACGGTGTCGATACGGGAAACCGTATTTAAAATAACCGGATTGGGACTTCGGCCGACGAAATCCCCTACTTTGGCTGTTGTCTTTCCGATAATTCCGAATATGGGTGAATAAATCTTGGTATAACCGAGTTGGATGTTACTGGCCCTGAGATTCGCTTCGGCAGCTTTCACCGATTCGATGGAAGCCTCATATTGAGCTACGGCGGCATCCAAATCACTCTGGCTGACCGCCTTCACCTTTGCAAGCGGCGCGATCCTGTCCAAATCACTTTTGGCTTTCGCCAGCCTTGTCTTTGCTTCCGCGACCCGGCTCATCTTTGCCGCAACATCGGCCTCAAACGGCTGGCTTTCCAAAGTATAGAGTAGCGCGCCTTTTTCGACCCGCGAACCTTCCTCAAAATGAAAACCTTCCAGAAAACCTTCCACTCTGGCCCGTATGGCAATATCTTTGAAACCGTATATCTGGCCGACAAATTCCTGGTAGATGGGAACGTCTTTTGCTTGTGTAACGACAACCGTTACATCGGCCGGGGGGGGTTGCTTTTGTTGATCCTCTTTTTTGCTGCACGAAAACAACACCAACAGCAAAATGCATAGCAGGCGTAATGTTATTGTTTTCATTTTTTTCTCTTTACATGGATAAAAGGTTAAACCCTAAGTGAGCATTAACAGAATGACGATGTATAATGGTTCGGTAGAAGGACTCAATAACAAGGCAAAAGTGATAAGCCATGAAGCTTATGGATTCAGATCAGCCAGAAATATATTCTCGACCGCTATCACTGTATGGTTGATCTACCACAAACTAAACTTGTGCATACATTTATGTGCAGAACCATATTTATTAATACATCTGTCCGATTTAATCAAGTCATAATATCGGTGAATCAGGGTGCGGTCCCGGTTGAATCGTGGATCGGGGCCTTTTCTTTGCTACCCTCATTGATCGCAAACAAACCGGGAGAAATATTATAAGTGTTTAGTTTTTTATATATTTTGTAGATGCAAATGTATTTTCATAACGCTTCTATGGATGATAGATCAAAAAATGAATTGCAACGCAGATTCTGTTTACCGATCATTTCTAAAACCCTTCTCGATTTTAACGAACCACTCGACACATAATTCCCGGCGCTTAGGTTGTCGTATAAATGGATAAAAAAGGATTGATTAATCAGTGACTCTGCGATAATCTTGGATAAACGGCAAGGCGCAGGCCGTCGAAAAAGCGCAGCATACATGTGTAGTATGTGAGCATTTTAAGGCGGTATGGAACGCAGCCATTGGGCGTTAGGTGCATTTTTGAGATGGCTTCTAAATTCGGCAACATCCAACGCAACAAAAACAAACGAAAATATGCTTGGCACAGAGAGGAGAACTTCATGAAAAAATTGGGTGTATTTCTGGTTGTGTTAGCAATTATTCTGTTGGTGGTGATTTCTTTTAAAAGCAATGCCCTGGCGGCACAGGTTATAAAAGTCAATAAATTAAATGGAGACGTTGCCATTGATGGGGGCGAAAATGCCGGATTCATCGTTGGCGCACAAGTATGCTTTCCTGCAGCTTCAGGTGATCAACTTGTCTGTGGTACGGTTCTAAAGGCTTCAGCGTCTGAATCCGTGGTCAAGGTCGACCGGCGATATGCAACACGGATCATGGGAGGCGCCGAAGCACTGCTCTATAAGGACACAGAAAAAATAGTAGCAGCGGAAGGCGAGGAGGAAAAAGGAGAAAAAGAGGAAAAACCAAAAACAAAACCGAATAAAGATTGGTTTCAATAAGATCCAATATACCGCTACCTTAATTGATCCCAAACAAAATGGATGGCTCAATCAGGGTTCTAGTAAATCCGCTCGAACAGCATTTCAGCCATATTCTGGTCAAGCACTTTTAAAATTTTATATTCTTCCAGGGCCGCGGTCTTATCGCCATTGTTGAGGTAGATAATCCCCATATTATAATGTGCCGGGGCAAAATCCGGATCAACCCGGATCGCCTGTTTAAAGACTTCCATTTCTTGTCTGCTTTTACCCAGTCCGCCATATGCAATCCCCAGGTTGTATAAGGTCGGCGCCGAATCCGGATTGATCTTCAAGGCTTTTTTACAGGATTCAACCGCATCATCGTAGCGACCCAGCCCATTGTAGATCAATCCCATATAATGGTGCGTCGGTGCATGATCGGGATTGATTCGCAGAACCTGCTTAAACGACTGCTCTCCATTTTCAAATTCTTCCAGCTTACCGTATAACATTCCCAGGTCAAAGTAGGAGGCTGTATGATCCGGATCAGCTTCGATGGCCTGATCATAGGCTTCAATGGCGTCCTCATAACGACCCAGTTTGCGATAGTAGCGCCCCAGGTTATAATGCGCGTCGGCTTTTTCCGGATCGATTCGAACGGCCTGCTTATACGCCGCTATGGCGTCTTCCGGTTTATCCAGCCCATCATAGCAGCTTCCCAGCCCATACCACGCAATCGTATCGTCCGGACTCTTCTCCGTGGCCTCTTTATAGTAATTGAGGGCGTCTTTAAATTCTCCTCTGATGGAAAAATTAAATCCTTTTTTGCACAGTTCTTCGGCCAGTCTGGGTGTTTTCTTCTTGATATCGCAGGTCCATTCCGACAGTGTTTTTAACGTCTCATTCTGTTTTAAATCGAGTATCCCTTTGCCGGAGACCGCAAAATTGAGATTCTGCCCTTTCACCGCTTGAAATGAAACCACTCCAACCACCTTGCCGCTCATATTTACCACAGGACTCCCGCTGGAACCCGGAGAAATCGGTGCCGACAATTGGAAAACCTTTCCCACAACCGGCAGCTCCCGAATCGCTGATACAATGCCTTCGCTCACCGTCTGTTCAAGCCCCATGGGGCTCCCCACCACCATAACGCGCTCACCAACAGACGGCTCCGTTTCACTGACGGCGACCCAGTGAATGGGCGCTTCCGGCATCTTTACCTGCACCTTGATTAGATCCGAAAGTTTATTTTCAGCCACAACCAGCTCGATGGGATGCTTCACGCCGTCGTAGGTTTTAACATCGGCAGCATACGCACCGTCGAGAACATGATAATTCGTGATCAGATGACCTTTTTTATCCACAAAAAAACCGCTCCCCAGGTTGGTCACGTTCCGGTTGACATCGTAGGCCGCTATGGTCACGACTGCCGGCTGTATCTTCTTTACCAGCGGTATAATGTATCCGGTTGACACTTCTGTTTCGGCAGCGTATTTCCCACAGCCGGCCACCACCAGAATTACAAAACCCGCAAGCAGTATGGTGCGTTTAAATTTCATTATTCAACACGGGACCGGCCCAGAGCGTCCCGGATCCGTTCCATGGCTTTTTCAACGTTTTCATAACTGTTAAAGGCGCTGATACGGATAAAGCCCTCGCCGCATTTACCGAATCCAGGCCCCGGTGTTATCACGACGCCGGCCGTTTTAAGCAGAAGATCGAAAAACTCCCAGGCATCCCTTTTACAGTTTATCCAGATATACGGTGAGTTTTCACCGCCGACAAATTCAAAACCCAGCGCTGCCATCTCTTTTCGGATCAGGGCTGCATTTTTCAGATAATAGTCTGTCATTTCGATGATCTGGGCTTTTCCTTGTTCACTATACGTCGCTTCGGCAGCTTTCTGAACCGGATAGGAAACGCCGTTGAATTTGGTCGATTGTCGCCGGTTCCACAGCGCATGTAAAGAATGCTTTTGTCCGCTGCTGTCATAAGCCATGCAGCGTTTAGGAACCACGGTATAGGCACACCGGGTACCGGTGAAACCGGCGGTTTTGGAAAAACTCCTGAACTCGATAGCCACGTCTCGGGCCCCCTCTATCTCGAAAATCGAACGGGGAAGGGTTGGGTCCCGGACAAATGCCTCGTAGGCCGCATCATATAGAATCAGCGCCTTGTTTTCACGGGCAAAATCGACCCATTTTTTCAAAGTGTCTTTGGATATGGTCGCACCGGTTGGGTTGTTTGGGAAACACAGGTAAATCAGATCCACCGGCGCTTCAGGGAGGCGTGGAACAAATCCGTTTTCAGGCAGGCTTTCCAAATATAGAATGTCGTCGTATCTTCCATGGTTAAACTCCCCGGTTCGACCGGCCATGACGTTCGTGTCCAGGTACACCGGATACACCGGATCCGGAATCGCCAGACGGATGTCCACGGCAAAGAGTTCCTGGATATTGCCGGTATCGCATTTGGCACCGTCGCTGACAAAAATCTCATCCGAATGGATATCCGCTCCCCGGGACTGATAATCGTTGAAAGCGATGGTTTCCCTTAAGAAGGCATATCCCTGTTCCGGCCCGTATCCACGGAAAGTGACATCCGAAGCCATTTCCTTGACACCCGCCTTGAATGCTTCGATGCAAGCCGGCGGCAGCGGCAGGGTGACATCACCGATTCCCAGTCGTATGATCTCGACATCCGGGTTTTCTTTTTGATATGTCGAGACCCGATTGGCAATCTCAACAAACAGATAAGAAGATTGAAGTTTTAGATAATTTTCATTGATTCGGATCATGTTTTGACCTTTCATTGAAATGCGTGTATTATTTTTTATAACCAGCGGATTTAATATCTTAAACCTTTTAAACCGTCAACCTGAATGAATTTTTTTGATGGGATGTCGATATTTTTGTAAACAGAAAAAAACCATCTTTCTCGAACTTTCACAACTTAAAGCAATTAATTTAAAAAGGCCTGCAACCTTTTGGTTTTATTTGCAAGCCTTTTATGTTTATTTGAAAACGACGACCCGATTCGAACCGGTGAGCAGCGGGGTTGGCAACCGCTGTTTCGTTTCTTTAATCCCTTCCAACACCACCGGTTTTTATCAACATGAAGTTATCTGTGACAGGTGGATATCCAAATTTTTTACCGCTTTTAGGTTTATGGTCAAAAAAATAATGTTTAATCCTTTTTTTTCCGACGGTCTTTAATGAAAACATAGATCAGATATGCCGCCCCGGCAATACTCATAAGTTTGAAAATCCATAACTCACCCAATATGTTTTCCATAATACTGATACCCCGCAGTTTATTAAGAGACCTTTGCAAAACGCGCCTTTTGGACCGATTCCTGCGTCAGGGCTCCATTTAAGATAAATCCTTCCGTGCCAAAATCAGATTTAAACATCGCCCAAGATGCGTTTGCGAAAATAATAGCGTACGAAACTCGATTTTTATATATAACCGTGCATATCATATAAATGATACCATTGCAATTTATCCAGAACGTTTAGCCCGGGCTCCCATTTGTTTCAATTTGTGGCTTAGGGTAATTCTCAAACGTATGGCGAGGGGTGTTTTGAGACTTAAAGCAAACAATAAAAAAAAGGTTTATAAGTAAATGAATATACCGATAAACCCTTAATAATATTTTGGAGGCGGCAACCAGATTCGAACTGGTGAATAGCGGTTTTGCAGACCGCTGCCTTACCACTTGGCTATGCCGCCATTAGACCCGGATAATGGTCTGTTTACACATCACTCCAAAAAAAAATGGAGCGGGAAACGGGATTTGAACCCGCGACTTCGACCTTGGCAAGGTCGCACTCTACCACTGAGTTATTCCCGCTCAATAGTCTTGTTTTCATAAAGAAACTATTCGATTTTGTCAATAGAAAAAATTTACAGTTTGAGAAGACCTCTGAACTTAATAAAATAATCTGCACCCGACCAGACCGTTAATGCCAAGGCAATCCATAAAAATATGAACCCGATTGCATGAAAATCGATGGTAAAATACGGATAATGTATCATCAGTGGAATAATGGACGCAATCTGAAATCCGGTTTTATATTTTCCGAGGCTGGATGCGGATAAATCTTTACCCTTTTGAGCGATAATATTTCTCAAACCGGTTACGGCAATTTCCCGTCCGATAATAATACAAACAATCCAGGCCGGGATCCATTGGAGAGAGGCCAACATGATAAAAGACGTCGACATCAAAACCTTGTCGGCAATGGGGTCCATTACCTTGCCAAAGTTGGATACCAGTCCCCTTTGCCTTGCAAAAAAGCCGTCCAGAAAATCGGTAATGGCCGCTGCAGTGAAAACCAGTGCGGAAATAAATGAACAGAGTCTGGTGGGGAACAAAAGCAGCATCACAATGACCGGCACGGCAGCAACTCGAAACAGGGTCAGGCTGTTGGGATGGCTCAGTATATTTTTGATTTGTCCCCGTTGAAACATGGTATCACTTTTTTTCTTTAATCTATTTTTTTGCCGTGTTCCAGTCGTCCAGGAATGCCTTGAGCCCTTTATCGGTCAAGGGATGGGCCGCCAATTTGCTGAGGACGTTAAAGGGAATGGTGGCGATGTCGGCACCCATTAACGCCGATTCCAGTACATGCAGCGGATTGCGAATACTTGCCACGATGATTTCAGTATCGAATGCGTAGTTACTGTAAATTTCAACAATCTGCTCCACCAGCATAAGGCCTTCCTGGGATATGTCATCCAGACGACCGATGAAGGGGCTTACATAAGTCGCCCCGGCTTTGGCCGCCATAAGCGCCTGCAACGGCGAAAAGACCAGCGTTACGTTTGTCTTGATCCCTTCTTCGGTAAGTATTCGTGTCGCCTTTAAACCGTCCACCAACAAGGGAATCTTTACCACGATATTATCATGGATTTTTGAGAGTTCACGGGCCTCTTTAACCATACCTTCGGCATTGATGCTGATAACCTCAGCGCTGATGGGGCCGTTCACTATTTCGCAGATCTCTTTAATAATCTCTTCAAAGTCCCGGCCCTCTTTGGCAATCAGACTGGGATTGGTTGTAACGCCGTCAACCATCCCCATGCTGTGTGCTTCCTTAATTTCGTCGATATTTGCTGTGTCTATAAAAAATTTCATCTAAAAACCTCCTGTGCGATATATTGATTTATGGTTCTTCTCCAATTTAGTTGGAGAAGAGGGTCCAAGGATTCAAGGGTTTCTTTTCTAAAGACTTTATCAGCGCCTTTAACATTCTTTCTATTTAAGATATGAAAAGCATCCTAATGTAATCCATGGTTGTCTTTCTTCCTTTGGGAATTTTGCTGTTATTCTATATAGTTCTGAACAGAGTTCGTATGACTTTTATCAGACTTTCAACTCTTTGTAATTTTTTAGCATTTTTATCCGCCTGTTTTGTGGCGGGTCACTCGACCCCTTGAATCCTGGACCCTTTGGGATCACACCGGCTCAATTGGAGATGACACACTTATTTTACCTCAATTAACTACAACTAATCGGGAGATGATCCTTATTTCTTAATTATTTATCTGGTTGCAGTTGCCGCAAAAAACGCTGTGTGATCCGGTGAATCTTGATGACAGCGGTTTGGGAACTATTTTTTTGAATCGTTTTTTACAAAATTATCCCTGCATTCTTGGCTGCAAAAATATAAATCCTGTCCGTCGATTTTTAAATCTACGCCGTCTCTTCTGGTGAAATATACGCCACAATAGGGGTCTTTAACCATGACGTTGTCGATCTCGCCTGCTTTTTTACCCGATACCGTTTGGTGCGACGATGGTTCTTTAAGGACCCAGGATTTCAGAAACCTGTAACAAAGGTATACAATACCCAATAGGATTAATAATCGCATCGATACTCAACAATCCTTTGCTCATTTTCATCAAGGACATCCAGCAGCGCTTGCATCTCTTTTTTTAAAACAGGATGAACGATCGTTGGATCTATATCACAGATTGGTCTTAATACAAAACGTCTTTTGTGCATTCTGGGATGAGGAACGATCAGTTCGGATGAATTCGTCACCAAATCATCGTACAAAATGATGTCCAAATCGAGGACCCTAGGACCGAATCTTATGGAACCGTCCACACGTCCGGCATCTCGTTCTATGGATTTAAGTGTTTTTATCAGCTCAAAAGGGGCAAGGGTGGTTTCAACCTTGACCACGACATTTATAAACCAATCCTGGTTTTTGTAATCCACAGGATCGGTTTTGTAGAACCGCGACCACGCTTTTTCCACTGCATTTTGGGTGTTTGTAAGGGCAGAGATCCCGTTCTTGCAATTCAACAGTTTGTCTCCGATGTTGGAACCGGCCCCAATGTATGCGGTATGAACGCCCATGGTTTAATTTTTACAATCGTTTTTCGATTCCATATAATCCGTCAAAGAAAGATGCCGGAGTCCGCCGCTTGAAAATCAGGAATTGTCTTTCCATGCATCTTCAAAGAGTTCTGCCCTGTAAATGACTCGGGCATCCCCTTCCAGGTAAATGTCCTGATAGGTGGCATCTCTTTCTGTGTAATAGATCTTGAGATGTCCACCGCTCCGGGTCAAAACATTGATCGGAGCGTCGATCTTCATCTTTCGAGCCATGATGAGCGCACCCGCAACGGATCCGGTCCCACAGGCCAATGTTTCATCCTCAACACCACGCTCGTAGGTTCGAATTCCAATGGTATCCTCTGTTATGGGGCAGATGAAATTAACATTGGTCCCGGCCGGAGCAAACATATCGTGAAATCGGATCTCCCGTCCCATTTTAACAACCTCGACATCGTCAAAGGTGTCTGATATCATCACGACATGGGGCACACCCGTGTTGATGCTCGAGACGGAAATTGAACGGTCTTTAAGTTCGAGGGTATAATCCGTTTTGAGATCTGACGGATCTGTCATTTTTATTTTAACGCTCTCGCCGGCAACCCGGGCTTCAACGATTCCGGCCCCGGTCTCCAATGACATCTCCGGTCCGGCAATACCGTTTAAATATGCAAAACGCGCAACACACCGCGCACCGTTTCCGCACATCGCTGCAACACTGCCGTCGGAGTTAAAAAACCGCCATTTGAAGTCCGCACCCTCCGTGTTCTCCACAAGGATGAATCCGTCGGCCCCTACGGACATTTTTCTACGACACACCTTGACAATAAAATTTACCAGATCGGTTTCATCGACAATTTTATCGCGGTTGTCGACGATGATAAAGTCGTTGCCGCTGCCGCTCATCTTATAAAATTCTATTTTTTCCATATCGTTCAATCACCTAAAAACGGCGGGATCGATTCGCAGACGACCAGATCCTGGTAACTCTCGCGATTCCGAACCACATGAAAACTGTCATCCTTTACCATGACTTCGGCCACCCTTGGCCTGGAGCAGTAATTGGAACTCATGGTAAAGCCATAGGCCCCTGCGCTCATCACCGCAAGAAGATCGCCTTTTTTTACATTGTGGATCTTGCGGTCCAGGGCCAGAAAATCCCCGCTCTCGCAAATGGGACCCACGACATCTGCCGTGATCAGGTCGTCTTCAGCGCGCACAACCGGTTCAATGGCATGAAAAGCCTTGTACAATGTGGGACGCATCAGATCGTTCATTCCGGCATCGGCAACCACAAACTCTTTGACCCGACCCGATTTCCTGAAAAGAACCTGTGTCACCAGTATTCCGGCATTTCCGACGATAACCCTGCCGGGTTCCAAGATAAGTTTTAGATGGGTACCTTTAAGGGACTCGACGATCGCCCGGGCATATTCACGGGGATGGGGCGGTGATTCATCGTCATAGGTTATTCCGAGACCGCCCCCCATATCCAGATATCTGATTTCGATTCCCATATGGCGCAGTTCATCGATCAAGCGCTTTATGCTTTCCAGTGCTTCAATAAAAGGTTTTGCTTCTGTTATCTGTGACCCGATATGACAGTCGATACCCACCACATCGATATGGTCGAGTCTGCTTGCAATTTTATACCCTTCAATGGCCGTCTCTGCATCGATACCGAACTTGTTTTTTCCCAGGCCGGTTGAAATATACGGATGCGTTTTGGGATCGACGTCAGGGTTCACCCGAATGGCAACCGGTGCTTTTCGGTTTAAAAGGCCCGCCCTTTCATTGATGAGATCGAGCTCTTCAAGGGATTCTACATTGAACATCAGGATCCCCGCTTCGAGGGCAAAGTCTATCTCATCCATACGCTTTCCGACACCTGAATAGACGATTCTGTCAGAAGAAAAACCAGCTTTTAACCCGCGATACAGTTCGCCGCCGGAGACAATATCGAGTCCGCTGCCAAGGGTTTCAAACAGCTTCAAAACTGCCTGATTCGTATTGGCCTTTGCTGAATAGCATACGAGTCTATCCAGACCTTCAAAGGCCTCATTAAAAATTAAAAAATGGCGCTTTAGCGTCGCATGACTGTACAAATAAAACGGCGTTCCGACATTTTCGGCAATCGTCCGGATTGGAACATCTTCACAATACAACTCGTTGTTGCGATAGGTAAAATGATGCATAATACCTCTTTTTGTTCATTCACATTGACAAACTCGTAAAAAGTCTTTTGTGAGCGATATCGAATCATTTGTGGAAAAATTTTTCTAAGAACCATCCCCTTTTATATTTTGATCCACAGTTTCTTTTACCGGCGGCCTGGGCGGCCCCTTCTTGCCGCACCCCGAAAGAAAAAAGGCCAGCAGAACAACAACAGAACATATTAAAATAAGATTTTTTTTAAACATCTTGGTCATCAGCACTCAAATAAACGCATAAAAATCATCAACCTTCTATTTTTGAAGCAAGTTCTTCTTCCGCCGCCTTTATGGCAGCCCTTACATTTTCTAACGCCGTCCCTCCCAGGGATTTTCTCCGGTTTATCATCTGATCCAAGGTTAAGATTTTGAATACGTCTCGTTTAATATGGGATGAAAAGGATTGTAATTCTTCAAGGGTCAGTTCATGAAGTTCCTTTTTTTTATTCGAGGCATACGCAACCGCCTCACCGACACAGCCATGGGCCTGACGGAACGGTATGCCGGTGCTTACGAGATAGTCCGCCATATCTGTTGCATTCAAAAATCCCCGGGTTGCCGCCGTGTTCATTGCTTCCATGTTAATCTTCAATTTCGGAAGCATTTTTATATAAACCTCAATACATTGTTTTAAAATATCCACGGTTCCGAACAAGATGGCTTTATCTTCCTGCATGTCCCGGTTATACGACAACGGCAAAGATTTCATCATCGTCAATATGGAAACCAGATCTCCAAAAACGCGTCCTGTTTTTCCGCGAACCAGTTCAGGCACATCCGGGTTCTTCTTCTGGGGCATGATGCTGCTGCCGGTGGCAAAGGAATCTGGAAGTTCAATAAAACCGAATTCCGATGAAGACCATAAAATAAGCTCTTCCGACATTCGGCTTAAATGAACCATGCAGATGCTTGCAGCCGATATAAATTCAATGATAAAATCTCTATCTGACACGGCATCCATGCTGTTGGCCGATATTTTTGGGAAATCGAGAAGACTCGCCGTATACACCCGGTCTATGGGGTAGGTGGTTCCGGCAAGGGCGGCACTCCCCAGCGGCATCACGTTGATCCGTTTTAAACAGTCATCGAACCTTTCGACATCCCTTGAAAACATTTCATAATATGCCATGAAATAATGGGATAAAAGAACCGGCTGGGCCCGCTGCAAGTGCGTGTAGCCGGGCATGACAACATCGATGTTGATTTTAGCAAGATCCACCAAAACCTTTTTGAGCATAACCAGTCGCTTTACGGTATTTGAAGTCTCATCCCTCAGATACATCCTCACATCCAGAGCTACCTGATCGTTTCGGCTCCTTGCGGTATGGAGCTTCTGAGCAGTTTTCCCCACTTTTTCCATGAGCCGGGTCTCAATATGCATATGGATATCCTCCAGGCTGTTGTCAAATTGAAACTCTCCCCGGTCGATCTCCCTTTTTATCAGACCCAGCCCTTCGATCAACGTTGTGGCGTCCTCTTCGGAAATAATAGACACCTTTGCAAGCATGCGGCAG
>Ga0307376_10002777_pt1 | contig 16777 bp, 11 predicted proteins | sample TR2MG_FD_202536 | JGI IMG/M metagenome (GOLD analysis project Ga0307376, IMG submission 202536) | Soil microbial communities from Risofladan, Vaasa, Finland - TR-2 | ecosystem: Environmental > Terrestrial > Soil > Coastal area > Acid sulfate soil | place: Finland: Risofladan, Vaasa | collected...
AGGATCATAGAAATCTTGGACATCGCGAAATATGCCCTGGGGGGGTAATACAACCGAGGCCTCTTAATGCCTCGATTCTGTTGGGCTGGAGCCTTCCTGACCTTCGTAATTCGTAAACCCCTGCTAGTCGCCTGCGACCACCGGTTCAGGCCTGGGGAATGGCCCGACATCCGTAAGATCCTGAGTCGCTTGGTGTCCAGGGATCTTTCCGATTCTTACTAGACGTAATGCCGGGTCAGGCCCTGAAGATCGCCAGGGCGGTAGTTGCTCCCGCTAAAGACGGGGTTGACCCGCGGCAAGGGGTGGCCGTAGGTGAAAAATAGTCGAAGCGGGAAGCTGCCGCCTCCATGCCAGGTTGGTAAGCTTCACTGACATTTGCAGAGGGGCAGAACAAAAATGAGCACCAGGGACGCTACCGGCCAGGAAATGGAATGCCTTTTCAATCCCAGGTCCATCGCCATCATCGGGGCGTCCATCGATCCGGACAAACCAAGCGGCAGGCCGCTGGCGGCTCTCTTGAAGAGAGGCTACGCCGGCCGCATCTACCCCATCAACCCGCATCACAGCGAGATATGCGGGGTTAAGTGCTATCCTTCCATATGTGACGTTCCCGACGAGGTGGACATGGCCATCATCGGCATTCCTGCGGAGCTGGTACCGGATGCCGTTATCCAGTGCGGCCGAAAAGGAGTGAGGGCTGCTGTAATCTTCACTTCCGGATTCGCCGAGGTGGGACCTGCCGGTCTTGCCCTGCAGGTAAAGGTAACCGACCTGGCAAGGGAAAAGGGCATGAGGCTCTTGGGGCCCAATTGTTTCGGTCTGATCAACCTGACTAACTCGGTGATGGCTTCTTTTGCCGACATTATGAACCTGGAACCTGTTTCTCCCAGGACCATGGGCTTCGTTACCCAGAGCGGGGCCTTCGGTAGTATGATCTATATTCAGGCCCTGGAAATGGGGGTGGGATTCAGCTCCTTCGTCAGCGTCGGTAACGAGGCCGACCTGGAGTTCAGTGACTTTATGGCCTACCTCCTGGACGATGGGGAAACCAAGGTGGTCGGCGGCTATCTGGAAGGGCCAAGGACGGAGCCAAGCTGCGAGCCGTTGCAGAGAAGGCATTACGGTTGCAAAAGCCCGTAATGATCATGAAGGTGGGCCGTACCGGTGCCGGGTCCAGGGCCGCCTCGTCCCATACGGGTTCCCTGGTCGGGGATGACGAGGTTTACAGCGCTTTTTTTCGGCAGATGGGGATCATCCGCATTGAAACTCTGAGCGAGTTGACCTCGTTTGTCACCATCTTCCGAAACGGCCGCCGGCCGGCCGGGAGAAACGTAGCCATCCTCTCCGGGTCCGGCGGTGCCGGGGTGGTGCTGGCCGACAAGTGCGAAAGCCTGGGCTTGAGCGTCCCCGAACTCACCGGCGAAACCCGCCGCCGGCTGGAACAGTATCTGCCATCCTTCGGGTCGGCCAGAAACCCGGTGGATTTGACCGCCCAGGTGGCGGTGGATCCGGGCCTGCTCGGCAACTGCCTGCGCGCGATGGCCCCGGATGACAACATCCACATATTTCTCGTCAACCTGGCTGTCGGTGACCGCTCCGCTCCTGCCGTAGTGAGGGATGTGATTGATTTCTACCGGTCTACCGACAAGGTGGTGGTGGTGCTCTCGCGGGCGTTGCCCAGCGCCGTGGAGGCGCCCGTGTACATGGAGCAGCTGATTAAGGCGGGAATACCGGTCCTTGCCGGCGGTCTGGAGGCGGTTCAGGCCATAGCCAGCCTGGTGTGGTACCAGGACAAGGTGCGGCGGGCAGCCGTCCCGGCCGGAGGTGGGGGAAGCGCGGGGCAGCCGGCGGAAGCCCTCGAACTGATCGCTTCCGGCAAGCAACTGGCCGAATACCAGTGCAAGCAGGTCCTGAATGCCTACGGCATCCCGGTTACCCGCGAAGGTCTGGCCCGGTCAGCGGAGGAGGCCGTAGGCTTAGCCCGCCGCATCGGCTATCCGGTGGCCCTGAAGGTGCAGTCGCCCCAGATTCCGCACAAAACAGAAGCCCGCGGCGTCAGGCTCAATCTGGCCGCCGACGACCAGGTACACCGGGCCTACGGGGAAATCATCCGTAGCGCCGGGGAGGCAGTGCCCGGCGCCGAGATCCACGGCGTCCTGGTACAGGAGATGCTCGGTGAGGGCGTGGAAGTGATCATCGGCATGACCAGGGACCCCGTCTTCGGTCCGGTTATCATGTTCGGCCTGGGCGGCATCTTCGTGGAGGTTCTAAGAGATGTTTCCTTCAAGGTGGCCCCTCTGACCCGCGGGGACGCCGAGGAGATGATCAGGGAGGTCAAGGGCCATCGTCTTTTGCAGGGTATGCGCGGCCAGCCGCCGGTGGACTTCGCGGCCCTGACGGAGGTGATCATGAAGGTTTCCCGCCTGGTCACCGATCACGCCGACCGCATCGCCGAGTTGGACATCAACCCCCTGCTGGTCTCCCCCGGCGGCGCCGTTGTGGCCGACGCCCTGATGGTAAAGTCCGGCGTTTAAACCACCCCCGCCGGCCCCATCGTCTTTTCATCACCCGTACGCGGCCGGGTCAGTCCGCTTGAAGCGTTGGTGATACGCCTGCCGGGCCATGGCTGGCCACGAACCGGCAGTGGTTGTCATAATTCGCATTAGGAGGTCAAACAAATGGCAGTTGAAGGAATCAGGACTATCTGTGTAGTTGGGGCCGGAAACATGGGACATCAAATTGCGTTGAATGCGGCCTTATCCGGCTTCAAAGTTCAATGCACGGACGTAAAACCAGAAATACTTAAAAAGGCGGAGGACTTTGCGGCGTCCTACCTGCCGGACAGGGTCGCCAAGGGTAAACTAACCGAGGAGCAAGCTAAGGCAGCCCGAGACAATATCTCGTTTACGGGAGAATTGGAGGTAGCCACCAGGAATGCTGACCTGGTTATTGAAGCGGCACTGGAAGTCCTTGCCTTAAAGCGTAAGATATTCAAACAGCTGGACGAACTATGCCCTCCACACACAATTTTGGCCACAAACAGCTCGGCTATTATTAGTTCAAAGATTGCGGATGCCACTAAGAGGCCCGACAAGGTTATCAACATGCATTATTTCAATCCTGCGCTGGTTATGAAGCTTGTTGAAGTGGTCCAGGGTCCCCATACTTCGGATGAAACCACCCAAACGGTAATGCAGGTATGCGAGGCGTTGGGCAAGATACCTGTCCATCTTAAAAAGGAAATTGATGGCTTTTTGGTTAACCGGATTCTTGGTGCCCTAATGAGGGAAGCAATGTTTCTAAACGATATGGATGTGGCTTCCTATGAAGATATCGATAAAGCCGTTGTGTATGCCTTGGGCCATCCCATGGGGCCGTTCCGCCTGATGGACCTTACCGGTATCGATCTTACCTACACAATGAGTATGGAAAGATATCGTGCGACGGGCGATCCTGGCAATAAGCCTTCTCCGGCGGTCGTGGAGAAGTATGTCCAGGGCGAATGGGGGCAGAAGACCGGTAAAGGCTGGTATGACTATACAAAGAAAGGTTGATGGCCAAAAGCAGCCTGGCTGACGGTTATATCCAAGAAGGAGGAAAATGTCGTGAACGAATGTGTAATCGTAGACGGGGTAAGAACGCCTAATGGCAGGGCACATAAAGACAAAGGATGGTTTAGGAACAAGAGGCCGGATGAATTGCTGACGGCAGTGTATGATGCACTGTTTGACAGAAATAGGGAGGTGAAACCTGAGGATGTAGAGGCCGTATTCGTTGGGACGGCTAACCAGTCCGGCATGCAAAGTGACATCGCCCGCTATGCCTGGCTGGCCGGGGGGTTCCCTGAATCTGTCGCTACAAACTGCATATGTCAACAATGTCCTTCCGGAATGGCTGCCATCGAACATGCGGCAAGAGCCATTATGTGCGGAGAAGGGGATATCTATATTGCGGCCGGATGTGAGGATATGCTGAATGTGCCGATGGGGACGGCAAGAGAATTACCGCCCAGGCTTGCTCAAAGGTATAACGTTATGGAGCTCCCGATGGGCATGACGGCGGAAAAAGTAGCGGCAAAATGGAATATCTCCCGTGAAGATATGGAAAAGATGGCTTTCTATAGCCATAAACGTGCCGCAGCTGCCAGGGATGCAGATAAATTTAAGAAGGAAATTGTTCCTGTTGAAGGGCACAAGGAAGACGGCACAACGTTCATGGTTAACCAGGATCAGTGGATTAGAGAGAACGTTTCCTTGGAAGAAATGGCAAAAATGCAGCCGGCTTTCAAGCCGGATGGCGTTGTTACGGCTGCTGTATCCTCCCCCCTGACCACGGGTGCCTGTGCCCTCCTGCTCATGAGCAGGGAAAAGGCCGACGAGTTGGGTTGTTCATACCACCTGAAATACGTGGCCGGAGTAATGGCCGGCTGTGATCCCACGATGATGGGCATCGGGCCCATTTATGCCGTCAGGAGATTGCTTGACCGGGTTGGTATGAGCGCAGATGAGATTGATGTAGTGGAAATCAACGAAGCATTTGCCAGTCAATCCCTGGCCTGTTTAAGAGAACTCGGGCTGGAAACAGATATGCCGTTTAAGAAGACAAACCTTTTCGGAGGGGCATTGGCTCTGGGACATCCCCTGGGCGAATCCGGGGCAAGGATCGTAATTACTCTCAATAACATTATGCAGACCGAGAAGCCAGACGCGAGATACGGGCTGGCGACCCTATGCGGTGGCCTCGGCAACGGAAACGCCACCCTGTGGGAAAGGATCAGGTAGCTTGAGCGGGGGAAACCGATAACCGGTCTCCGGGCTATGAAAGCATTTGTTCCCGGGTCGCCAAGGACGCCAGCCAATAGCCCGCCCGCCGGCGACAGGAGCTCCGGTTTGTCAAAAGCGAAGAGAATACTCCTTCCGGGCGGGAGGCCGGGATACTTTCCCGGCCTCCCTTCGGGCCGCAAATTGACGGCTGAACTCCCTGTTGCCGGCTTGAATCCGAAAAGAGCCGTGTCGACTTGGGTACCCCGGGCCGTCACCTCCTGTGATCCGGACCTCTTTTCTCTTTATCCGACGCACAAGTGTCCGGCCAACGGAAAAAGGCTGCCGGCCCCGGCGGGGGACGAGACGGGGGACCAAAGAAGACCGGGAGGTGGGTGTAATGAACCTGGTGGAACTGGCTGATGAGAACTACAGAGAGTTCGGCGAATATCCGGTGGTGGTTTTCGAGGAGAGGGAATACACCAACCTGCAGATGCTCGTGTACGCGAGGAAGCTGGCCAACGGCTTGAGGGGGCTGGGGATCGGCCCCGGCCCCGGCGACAGGGTGGTTGTACTGCTGCTCAACTGCCCGGAGGTGCTCATAAGCTACCAGGGGATACTGAGGGCGGGCGGTATCATAGTGCCGGTGATGTTTCGTCTGGAAGCCGGGGAAATAGCCCATATCCTCGATAATTCCGGGGCCGCGGCCATAATCACCGGTAAAGACCTGGTGCCCAAAGTTGACGCCGCCAGGAAAGACATTTCCTCCCTCCGTCACATTGTAATCATCGAGGATGACCAGGTGCCGGGAACGGTCAACTTCTGGCCGTTGATTGCGGCCAGTCCGGATGATCCCATCCCCGTCGACATCAAGGAAGACGATCTGGCGGTGATCCTCTATACGGCCGGTACCACCGGCACACCCAAGGGGGTCATGCTGCTGCACAGGAACCTTTATTCCAATGCGGTGAGCAGCGCCGCCGCAGGGGATCCCGAAACCAGGCGCGGCAACGGTCTGTGCATCCTGCCGCTTGCGCACTCCTTCGGGTTGACGGTAATGAACATCATGTACAAGTACGGTAATCTTACCGTAATGATGCGCTGGTTCGACATCGAGGAGGTCTTCCGGCTGATCGAGAAATACAAGGTGCGGGGCTTTGCCGGGGTGCCGGCGATGTTCGCCATGATGCTGAACAGCCCGGCAGCCGGCAAGTACGACCTGTCCTCCCTGAAGGCCTGCGCCAGTGGTTCGGCTCCCCTGCCGGTGGAAGTACTGATGGCTTTTGAGAAAAAATTCAACTGCACCGTGCGGGAAGGGTATGGCCTCTCCGAGGCGGCGCCGGTGGTCAGCACCCAGTTTTATAACAGGGTCAAGAAACCGGGGTCCATCGGCACTCCCATTGACGAGGTGGATGTACGGATAGTTGACGGCAACGACCGCGACCTGCCGGTGGGCGAAATAGGGGAACTGATTGTAAGGGGGCCCAACATTTCCCCCGGCTACTACAAGCTGCCCGGGGAAACGGCCGAAACCTTCAAAAACGGCTGGCTGTACACCGGGGACATGGCCAAAATGGATGAAGACGGGTGCCTCTATATCGTGGAGCGGAAGAAGGACCTGGTCATCCGCGGCGGTTTCAACATCTACCCGCGGGACATCGAGGAGGTGCTGCATAAGCATCCGGGCGTGCTGGACGCTGCCGTCATCGGCGTGCCCGACCCGGTCATGGGCGAGGAGGTGGAGGCCTTTATTGTACTGCGGGAAGGGTGTGAGGCGGGCGAACAGGAGCTGCTCGCCCACTGCCGGCAGTACCTGGCCAAGTTTAAGTGCCCCAGGCGGATCAACTTCACCAGCCTGATTCCCCGCAACGCCATCGGCAAGATCCTGCGCAAGGAGTTGCGGCGGCTGAGGTCAGAGGGTAATCCGTAGAAAGCTTGACAGGCCTGTGCAATTATGAAACAGAAGGCGGTGGCTTTGGCAGACCGGGCGCACCGGGTGCATGCCGGAGGGCCCGAAGGCATCGTGGCATTGTTATTGCAACGGAGAGAAGAACGACCATCAAACGCATTAAGGAGGACAGGTAATTGGCCAGCAATTTCATCTATTCCACCCGCGACCACAAATTCATTCTCAAGGAATGGCTGGACATCGGTAAGATCCTGAATTTCCCCGTGTACAGGGACTTTTACGATCCCGGCGACGTGGACGTACTGCTTGACCAGGCCCTGAAGGTCGCCAGGGAGGTAATTGCGCCCACCAACGACGACGGGGAGAACATCGGCGTCAAGCTGACCGGCGGGCATGTTACCGTGCCTCCGTCATTGCACAAGGCCCATAAGTTCATGCAGGAGAACGGCTGGGGGATCAGCGACCCGGAAGAGGAGGGCCACATGCCGATTGTCCTGCGCGCCGCCTGTTCGGAATACTTCGGCGCGGCCAACCCGTCATTCACGCCGTACACCGGCCTGGCCGCCGGGGCTGCGCGGTTGATCGCCAGTTTCGGCCGGCCGGAAGACATGGAACTGTTCCTTCCCCGGATGTACAGCGGCGATTGGGGCGGTACCATGTGCCTCACCGAACCGGGGGCCGGTAGCGACGTGGGCGCCTCGGTCACCAAGGCTTATCCCACCGCGGACCCCTGTATATACCGGATCAAGGGCACCAAGTCCTTTATCACCGGCGGGGACCATGACATCAACGAAAACATCATCCACCTGCTCCTGGCCCGCATCGAGGGAGCGGCGCCGGACACCAGGGGGCTGTCGCTGTTCATCGTTCCCAAATTATGGGTCGATGAGAACGGAAACATGACCGGACCCAACGACGTCACTACCGTGGCGGTGGAGCACAAGATGGGGCTGAAGGGGTCGGCCACCTGCATGCTGAGCTTCGGCGACGAGGGCAGCTGTCGGGGCATACTGCTGGGCCGGCCACCCGATGAAAAAGGCGTGGCCGAAGGCATAGCGCAGATGTTTCAACTGATGAACTCGGCCAGGCACGGCACCGGGCACTCGGCTCTGTACGTCGCCACAGTGGCATACAACAACGCCGTGCAGTACGCCAAAGAGCGTGTCCAGGGCCGGCCGCTGTCCAACCCCCGGGGCCCGGCGGTGCCCATCATCCAGCACGAAGACGTGAGGAGGATGCTGCTGCACCAGAAGGCCACCCTGGAAGCCATGCGGGCCTTGGTTTTCAAGAATTGGTACTACATCGACGTGGTCCAAAACAGCGACGACGAGCAGGAGCGGGAGACGGCCAGCCGGAACATCCAGGTTTTGAATCCGCTCGCCAAGGCCTACTGCTCGGATATGGCCTGGCAGCTCATCGCCGACGCCATCCAGGTTTACGGCGGTTACGGCTTCAGCGAGGAATACCCGGTGGCCCGGCAGGCCAGGGATTGCAAGATCTACTCCATCTGGGAGGGCACCAACTACATTCAATCCATGGACCTCGTCGGCCGGAAATGGCGTATGGAAAACGGCAAACTCTTCCGCGGCTGGCTGGCCGAACTGGGCGGGTTCATCGAAGGGAACCAGGGCGCAACCGGTCTGGAACGAGAATTCACCCTGCTCAAGACGGCCTTTGACAGTTACCAGGAGATTTACGCGACTATCGGGAAGTACTTCCTTGGCCAACTCAGGCTGGTACCGGTCTATTCCACCAGGGTTCTGCACTGCACGGCCGTCCTTTACTGCGGGGCCATGATGGCCGAACAGGCCATGGTAGCCCTGGGCAAAATCAGCCAACTGGGAGAGGGGCATGCCGACTATCCCTTCTATGCAGGCAAGATTCAGAGCGCCAGGTACTACGTGCGGAACGTGGTGCCTGTTGTGAATAACCTGGCGGAGATCATCAAGGACGCGGACTCATCGGTTCTGGATATTCCGGAAGAAGCGTTTTAACAGGCCGCCGGATCTGGTCCCTGTTTCCCCTGAATTATGGTCAGTCGGGTTTCTAAGTATTGGCTCTGTCGCGAGGCTGTGGACAACAGCCTCGCTATTTCTACGCTGCTCGCCCAGGCCGGTGTCTATTGCACAAACGCCTGCCGCTTTCAGCGATCAGCGCTGCCGTTTGAGAGGACCACCGAAAATGGCGGGCCGCCGCCGGGCCGGAAACCCTACGGATCAATTGGAGGCCGGTTCCGCGCCTCGGTCAAGAGCGTTCAACTTTTGCACATTGCTGTTCCAATGTGCATCAACTCCTTCCTCCCTTGTCCAGCTTTACGGCCGCAGGGCATACACTCCGGGCCTGGCATGAAACTTGCTCCTATAAATAGTTGCCGGAAGCGGAGCGAAGACGCCAGACGCGGTGTGCCGTCTCAAGGATGCCTCCTTAAACGGCACCCACAGACCTTTGCTGACGGTCAGCATCAAAAGCAAGCACCACGGATAGGCCGGTCCGAGACAGCGCGCGGTAGGATGAACGGTTAAGCACTTGAAACAGTTTGAAGCGCAACGCGACGGGAATGTTATGTCGGTGCCGGCCCGGCCAGGCAGGCGTAGGCGGATTTTCCATTGTTCCGTACCCGTCTGCGTATCGAGTTGGCGCAGAAGGGAGATAGTTTCGTGGAAGTCATGTTTCGCCATTGTGCCGGGGTCGTGGTCCGTAGGACCGAAGTCACGGCAACCGTATCCCATCATCCCGCTGAGGCGACCGAGACTAGGATGTCTACCCGGACCTTTGGCGTCTTGACAGGTGAACTCGCCGTCCTGCGTAAATGGTTGCTGGCGGAAAAGGTTACCCATGTGGCTTTGCGAGCTACAGGCAGTTATTGGAAGCCCGCTTTCAATATGTTGGAAGATACCTTTATCACGTGGGTAATAAACCCCGTGTTGATAATGTCCTTTCCGGGGCGTGGTACCGATATAGAGGACTCGTCGTGGCTTGCCGCACTTTTGCAGCGCGGCAAGTTGCGCCCGAGTCGTATTCCGAAGAGTGTCCAACGAGAATTGCGGGATTTGGTGTATTACCGCAAAAGCCTCATTGATGAACGTGCCCGTTTAACCGTCCGGATCCGGCGAGCGTTGGAGAGTGTCAACACAAAGCTGGGCCGTGTTTCCTCCGATGGGCTGGGTGTTGCCTGGCGTGACCTGTTGGCGTCTTTTTCGGAAGAAACCGGGCCCCGGCACCCGGCTCAAGCGGCTGGTCCCGATGTCCGGGCTTTGCTCGAGGCACGGGCCAGTGCCTCGACGAGAGTGATCACTGACAGCTGGTGCAGGCTTCTGGGTAAGCAATTGGAACACCTTGTCTATCTCGATCGCGAGATCGAGGCTCTGGACAATGAGGTTGCCGCCCAGACCCGCCCTTTCGGAGAATCCCGAAAACTCCTTTAGGCGATCCGGGGAGTAGAACCGGCGGCCGGCCCGTAGGTTTCCCCTTTCCATGTGTCCCTGCCTCCCGGCAACGGGCGGGGCTGATGGGGCCAATCCGTGCGCGGGTAGGGTCCCCGGATTGTGCCGCGGCCGGGAGACCCTTTTCCGGCGGGATGTGTCCCCGGGGTAAGTTGATCCTAACCACTCAACACGACACTACTGGATAAGGACCCGGCTTGGCGGATGTTTGGCAGGCCTGTCCTTTGAACACACTCCACGACAGAAGTCGCGGGATTCCTGGGAGCTAATCGCAACTCCAACCGTTTCATTGATTCCTGCTTCCTGGGACCGAGCATTCCGAAGAAAGTCTTACCGATCCTCCACAAGCCAGCCCCGCCGTTCCTGCGGTTTACTCCAGCCTTACCGTCCGCCGGCCGAAGGGTTCATCCCGCCACGATCCTCAGGCCCTCCGCCAAAAGATTCACGGCCGCATTGTGGTCGCGCTCATGCACCGTGCCGCACACCGCGCACTTCCACTCCCGGTCCGACAGGGTCAGCATGGGGTTCTTCTCGTGGCACACGTTGCACAGCTTGGATGAAGCGAAGAACCGGTCCACTATCACCACCGTTCGGCCGTACCATTTCGACTTGTACTCGATCATGCGTCGGAACTCACCCCAACTCGCATCCGAAATGGCCTTCGCCAGCGCCCGGTTCTTTACCATGTTCTTCACCGCTAGGTCCTCAAGGACAACGACTTGGTTCTCGAACACTATCCTCTTAGACTGCTTATGAAGAAAGTCCCTGCGCTGGTTTGCAATCTTCTCATGCTGCCGGGCCACCTTTAGCCGCGCCTTCTCCCGGTTCTTCGAACCCTTCTCCTTCTTCGCCAGCCGCCGTTGCAGCTTCGCCAGCTTCTTCTGCGCCTTGACGAAATACTTCGGATTCTCAATCGGCTCACCCGACGACGGAACCGCAAACAGCTTTAGCCCTAAGTCCAAGGCTATTTTGCCTTCCACCGCCGGTAGTGGCTTCACCTCTACCTGACAGAGAATTGAGGCGTAGTATTTTCCGGTCGATGTTCGCGTTACCGTCACGTTTATTATCGATTCCGGAATCTCCCGGCCGTCCTCTGCAAACTCCACCCATCCCAGCTTCGGGAGCTTTAGCCGATTCCCCTTAACCCGAATGTTGTTGTTCGTAGAGTTCGTCTGATAAGTCTGTTGCGGCTCGCGCCTACTCTTGAACCGCGGGCGACCCGCTGGCGCGGGTGCCCCGGCCCGTCCCTCGAAGAAGTTCGTGAACGCCCTGTCCAGATGCCGCAGGCTGTTCTGCAGGGCAAACTTGTCGGCTTCTCCCAACCACTTGGTGGCAGGCGACGCTTTGATTATTGTCAGCATCCGGCACGATTCCGCAAAGCCGAGATACCGCCCCTCGGCCTTGTAAAGTTCCTGGTGCCACTCCAGGAAATGGTTATAAGCCCACCGGGCACATCCGATGGTTCGGTTGGCCATCGCTATCTGCTTGGGTTTTAGGTAGATACGCACCTTGTACGCCTTATCCGCCATCCCTTTTTTACCCTCCTCCTTGATAATTCCCAACGGCCCCTCCGTTGCCTCACCGAATGCGGCCAAGAGGCAGGTGGGGTTTACGGTGCCCCCTCCCAAGCTGAGTGAGGCCGTGCCCTTGCGAATCGGCATGCCGTTCACGTTGTGCGTACATTGTATCATACGGACATCCGGCAGACAAGCCCTTTTTTAACATTTTTTAGATGAACTGGCATAGAATTTACCGCCCTTACCCATGTCTGAAGACACGGGCGTGCGGGCGGAACCTGTCAAGGGCTGCCGCCGGCCAAAGCCTGGAACAATTCCCGGATAAAGTTTTTCTTTGTAACGGCCGATACCGTAGACAGGGATCTCGGCAAGGGCACGCTTTGGCCTGATCTGCCGGACCATCACCCCTGCCGGACCGGGGTTGGCTCCTGCCCGGGGGGGCAAGGCGGGCCGGCAGGGCTCGACCGCCTCGGCAAACCACCGGGAGGTTGGCCAGGTCTTAACATAAGTCTATGATCTAACCTGCACCCTTTTCACAATCCGGGCATTGTAATTACCTGTCAAATCGCTGCGTAACGATATCTGAATATTCCAAAACCGCACAATATAGCCCAATGAGTAGGGGGGCACAATTGATGATAAACGAACACCGGGGATGTTCCCAAAGGCAACGGCAAGGTACATAGGGGTGGAAGCCGGGAGACGGGTGCTCCTTTGTGGCCAGCATGTCTTCTCAATTATGGTTTACTAATGAGAGTCCCAATTCGGCATTTGAACGACTGTAATGCTGTTCTTGTTGGTGACCGGGCATGGATCCATTTAAACTAAGGGGGATGGTCCTGATGATTAAGAAGAATGAGCTGGAAACCATCAAGTCAATCGCGCCATTCATTGTAAATTCCTTTACCGACGGCGGCATTTTTCATGGGACCGATTTACAGTACTATACGTGGAAGATTGCTTCCCAATTGTTCGATACAGACATAATTACGGCCGGGGAGAAGTTTGATCCAATTGGCGCAGAGTCGGAAGCGATAGCAACGGGTAAGGTTGTAAGTCGGCGTATGCAGGATCAAGACGGTGACTTTCGTGGCAGAATAACGTCATTTCCTGTCTATGATGGGGATATTGTTGTTGGGACCCTGAGTATTATTCAAAGAATGGTGCACCCATTGTTGCGTGGGCTTACGGCTTTGGCGCCGTTGCTGACCGGACTTTTCCCCGAAGGCGCCTTTATATGGGCGGGCGATCTGAAAAAAATGACACTGCGCTTTTCATCGGAAAAATTCGATGTACCCATGTTTCATTTGGGCCAGCGACACGAGGATGAAAAAGTGTTTGAATGCATCAGAACCAAGAAACCTCTTTTATTTACTGTTCCTGAAGAGCAGTACGGGCTACCTATCCTGTCTTCAATCAACCCTATTTTCGATGAAGAGGACGGAAATACTGTCGTAGGTGTTTATGGTATGATACTGCCAAAGAGAGCATCGTATAGAATGCGTAAAATGGCCGAAACGCTTGCTAAGAACACGGTTCAAATGGCATCGGTACTTGAGCAGTTGGCCGCAAGCGCCGAACGGATATCGGAAAACGGGAATCAGCTTAACAATAGCATTAAAGAAATTTTTGGCTTGTCAGAAAACATAAATGAGGTTATTGGCTTCGTCAAGCAAATTGCTGATCAAACGAAGTTGCTCGGCTTAAATGCCGCAATAGAGGCGGCGCGGGCTGGTAGTGTCGGTCGGGGCTTCGGGGTGGTTGCAACGGAAATAAGAAAATTATCGGATGAATCAAAAACAACGGTAAACAGAATTATTGGTCTGACCGGTAAGATAATGGAAAAGGTAACCGAAACAAATAGGCATAGCGAAGCAACCATGCTGTCAAGTGCCGAGCAGGCCTCAGCTACCCAGGAAGTTACAGCCAGTATTCAGACCCTTACAGGTATGACGCAGAAGCTTAGGAAGTATGCCGGTGAGTTATAGTGGCATATATGATTCCGCTGCAAAAAGTACGATTTGCCTGAAGGACCACCCAAGTATAGTGGCGCGCATGCACCTGAGTCCCTATATGGGGTATCCGCCGCGTGAGCGAAAGGGTTTTCGCAGTAGAATCATATATCTGAAGGCGGTACATGGATGGTTGGCCGGACGACCCTGCGCCGGAATTCCGTTCCGCCGCCTGCCGCCCTTGTTACGCCGGACATACGACAGAAAATAATGGTGGGGCAATTCGTAGATCCAAGTCTCTATTATGTTTATGCCCATTACGGCAAATGTGACAATGCTGTTCAGCCATTTGTATTGATTCACCAGCCGTCTTCCGGTAACATTCATCTCCGTCCGAAAAGTTCCGGCCAACAAGGAAGCATATGAGCGCAATATCGCACGCCGCACGGTCCCGGTGCCGCCGGTGCGGGGCTATCCCGCGGGGCCCCGGCCGTCCGTGCCCTGGAAGGCTTCGCATATCTTCTCCTGGAAGTAGGATTGAGCGGCTCTCCTAGTGAAGAAAAAGATTATCCGGCGAAGACGCCAAAACAGTCAACGGTGGTCATAGCTCCCTGGGCGGACGTCCGTCCCCGTAGGTAAGGCGTCCGCATCGCCGTGCTTTGGCCGGGGGTAATCTTCGGCACAGAAGGACCACGGATTTTTCCCGGGGTTTACGCGGGAAAGGCATCACTTTTGTTCGGGGGGCGCACGAGAGTTTAAGTATTAAACATTTCCGTTCTATTTTAGAACACCTTACTTATTGCCGGGCTGGCTGGACAGCCCCCGGGCAAGGTCGGCGGTACTGGCATAGTAATTGCATTTCCTAGGGGCAGCGGCAGCCCGGGAGGAACCCTGGGTCGTGAGCCTTGAAAGGCAGCTCGCTGATCAGGTCCGGAAAGGCTTTTCCCTGTTGCATCGGCCGGGTGGGTTGCGGGGCGGGAAGGCGGAAGACAGAGCTTTATATGAGGGGGAAAGCGGATGCGAATGGTGGTTATTGGGCGGCAGCCGGCGGGAAGGCCGCCCGGGGGAGGTGCCGCGACTAAAAAATGACAAAATCTGTTGTGTCTGTCGTTAAGTTTGAGGATGCCTATCGTGACGTTAAGCGGGTACTGGAGTTGTGCGACGGGTTGCAGGGATTCCGGGCCGGTGACAGGATCCTGATCAAACCCAACCTGGTGTCATGGGACTTTGAACTGCCCTTTCCTCCCTTCGGGGTGGTCACTACCAGCAGCGTGATGGAAGCCCTGGTCCGGGTTCTGGCCGAGCATGGGTTTAACAACCTCACCATAGGCGAGGCTCCCCTGCCGGGAATCAAGCCCAAGGGGCAGGCTATTTTCGAAGTGCTGGGCTACCGGAAGCTGCAGGAAAGGTACGGCGTAAAACTGGTTGATTTCAACGAGGAAGAGTTCGTGCCGGTCGACTTCGGCGAGTTCAACCTGCGCATTGCTCAAAAGGCTCTGGAAGCAGACAGGATAATCGACCTGCCGGTTCTCAAAACCCACAACCAGGCCAAGGTGTCTCTGGGTATCAAAAATCTGAAGGGATGCCTCCACGTAAGTTCGAAGATGCTCTGCCACGGCGTCGAACCCGGTCTGGAACAGAGCTTTCCACGGATAATAGAGAAGCTGCCGGTGGCTCTTACCCTGATCGACGGCGTCTTCGCCCTGGAGAAGGGACCGGCCCCTACCGGCAAAGCCTTCCGGCGGAATTTACTGATCGCCTCGGGCGACACTTTCGCCGCCGATGTGACCGGCGCCCAGGTTATGGGTTATGCGGCTGCGGATATTGCGCACCTGCGATTCTTCGCCGCCCGGCACGGGAGGAGTCTGGACCCGGCCGACATTGAGTTCAGGGGCGAAAACCCGGCTGACCATGTTCAGTTTGTGGACTACGACTGGGCATGGACTGCCGAGGACACCGGTCCCCGGGCCTTTAAGCGCCTGGGCATGGAGGGTCTGGCGGTACGCAAGTACGACGAGAGTCTGTGCACCGGTTGTTCGGCGCAGTTCAACCCCATGCTGATCCTTCTGATGTCGGCATTCCAGGGCCAGCGTTTTCCGGATGTCGAACTGGTCAGCGGGAAAAAACAGCTGGCCCGCGAAGGATTTGAGAAAACGGTTTTGTTCGGTCGTTGTGCCTGCGAGCTCAACCGGGACAATCCGGCGGTCAAGGAGGCCATACTTTTGAAGGGCTGCCCCCCCAGTCTGAAAAGCATGGTGGAGGGGCTGGCCAAGGATGGTATACAGTGCGTTTACGATGAGTATGTGAAATACCGGCACCACCTGTTCGACCGCTACAAGGACAAGGAAGGGTTCGACCTGGGTCTTTACACGGTCAGGTAGGTTCCCGGGGCAGGGTCCGGTCCGGACGCGAGGCGTGACCGGCCGGAAATTCCGTAATCCGCCGGGCAGGTGTTCCGGCTGGAAGTGAAAGGAGCGTGTATCCATATGATGGACTATCCTCTCTGTTTGAGAAGTATTTTGTACCGGGCTCAGAACATCTTCCCCAAAAAGGAGATAGTCTCCCGGGATTTCTCCGGCATTTTCCGTTACAACTACGGCGAGATGAGCCGCAGGGTATGCCGGCTCGCCAACGTTCTGAAAGATCTCGGCATTCGCCCTGGGGAGAAGGTCGCCTCCTTTGCCTGGAACAACCACCGCCACCTGGAACTGTATTTCGCCGTACCCTGCTACGGCGCGGTGCTGAACACCCTGAACCTCAGGCTGTTCAGGGAGCATCTGATTCATTGCATCAATTTCGCCGAGGACCAGGTTATCTTCGTTGACGAGGACCTCGTTCCCCTGATCGAAAGTATCCAGGAACACCTGACCACGGTCCGCGCCTACGTGGTTATGACCGACAAGCCTCTGGCCGCTACGAAACTTTCACCCGTATATTCATACGAGGAACTCCTGGCGGCCCAGCCCGACGAGTATTCCTTCCCCTACCCCGACGAGTGGTCGGCGGCCGTGATGGCCTATACGACCGCGACTACCGGTTTGCCCAAGGGCGTGGTTTACAGCCACAGGGGCCTCTACATGCTTAGCCTGACTAACCTGACCGGTGAGTACGGCATCTTTGAAAAGGATGTCGACCTGCCGATTGTCCCCATGTTTCACGTCAACGCCTGGTGCCGGCCCTACGCCAACACCATGGC
>Ga0307376_10002781_pt1 | contig 16766 bp, 17 predicted proteins | sample TR2MG_FD_202536 | JGI IMG/M metagenome (GOLD analysis project Ga0307376, IMG submission 202536) | Soil microbial communities from Risofladan, Vaasa, Finland - TR-2 | ecosystem: Environmental > Terrestrial > Soil > Coastal area > Acid sulfate soil | place: Finland: Risofladan, Vaasa | collected...
ATCGGAACATCCCACCGAATCGGTTCGGTAAGTTGCAAATCATGAATTGAAAACGGCGTGGAAATTCCACGCCGTTTTTTACGTCGCCAATTTGGCTGAAAAGGGGTTTTTCTACAGCGTCAACGTTAAAAACCGCAGTTGACCGCTTATCACCCTCAGGAATTCCCCGTGAATGCTTGCTTGAGTGCCGTCGATCAGGTGCACCTGTTGGGCGAGCGCGTCCAGCTGCGGTTTCTAGGTTGAATTGAATTCCTGATAGACAATTCCGAATAATCCGATTAAATATCGCGCTTGCGCCAAAATCAGGGCCAGGGATAGCGCCTGTTCAGGACCGCATGTATATTTGACGCGCGTCGACAAGCTTGGGTAACAGCTTTTTTACCCTGCCGCGCGACGGCACAAATCGGCAGGAGCAGTTCAATGGAAGACAGCTTGCAAGGCAATCATGTTGATGGAAGACTACGAAGTGGACACCATAACGGTGCGTCGCGCCCTGAAGGGATTGCATGGGGGAAATCCGCTGGTGCGGCTTGAGAACGGTAAGGAAGCGCCCGGTTACCTGCGTCAGTCGGGCCGGGTCATGCCGTGCCTCATCCTGCGCGACCTCGATATGACGGCGGTGATGCTCACCACTTCCGAGGAGTTGCAGGACGGGTTGGCCAGCTTTGATCCCGGCGCGACCGGCTACGTCGGCAAGCCGGTTGACTACCCGCAGTTCGCGGAAGCGACGCGCGCCACCGACCCCTGCCGGACGTCGAGCGAGCTGCCACAATGAGCCCCGTCATCGTGCGAGTTCTACTAGTCGAGGACGACGTCGTTGATCGCCTCGCCTGCTGCCGCGCGCTGGCGGCGCAGCCCGGTTACGTATTCGAGGTGGAGGAGGCCGACACGGCGCGCGCCGGCCTGCAGCATGCGCGCGCCGAGGCGCCGGACCTGATTTTGCTCGACTACCGCCTGCCGGACATGGACGGGGTGGAGTTTCTCGACGAGCTCGCGGCGGATACCGGGAAAATCATGGTGCCGGTGGTCATGCTGACCGGTGCCCAGGACATCGCCATTGCGGTGGACGCCATGCGCCGCGGTGCGCGCGATTATCTGGTCAAGGACGACAAGGGCGACCACCTCAAGCTGCTGCCGACAGTGATCCATCGCGTGCTGCGCGAGAGCCAGGCGCATGCCGACAAGCGCGCAGCAGAAGACCAATTGCGCGCCGCCGAAGCCAAATACCGCAGCCTGGTCGAACAGATTCCGGCGATCGCCTTCACTGCCGCGCTGGATGTGCCGGGAAACCTGCTCTACGTCAGCCCGCAGATTGAACGTCTGGGGTTTTCTCCGGACGAATGGCTGGCAAACCCGGACGGCGTGCTCCACCGCATTCACCCGGACGACCAGGCGCGGGTGCACGCGGCCTTCGCCCGCAGCTACGAATCGGGCGAGCCGCTGCGCTGCGAATATCGCCTGCTCGCGCGTGACGGTGCGCCGCATTGGTTCCTTGACGAAGCCCACGTGGTGCACGATGCGGCCGGCGAGCCGCTGTGCTTGCAGGGCGTGCTGATCGACATCACTGAAGACAAGCAGCGCGAGGCGGAGCTCGAGTTTCACGGCAGCTATCTTGAGTTACTGGTGGCGGAACGCACCGGCCAACTGGAAAAACAGACCGAGATGCTCAGATCGGCCAACGTCAACCTGGTGAAAGAAATCGACGAGCGCTGGCAGGCCGAGCGGGCTTTGCGCGCCAGCGAGACGCGCTTCCGCCTGCTGCTCGAATCGGTCGATGAGGGTATCTATGGACTCGATACTGAGGGACGCTGCACCTTCGTGAATAAGGCCGCGTTGACGATGCTCGGCTATGCCCGCGACGAACTGCTGGGGCGCGAGACCCACAGCCTGATGCACCCCACCCATGCCGATGGCAGCGCCTACCCGGCCGGGGCATGCCCGATCTACGACGCGTTTCGCACGGGCCGGCCGTCCCGGGGCTTGGTGGAACTGCTCTGGCGCAAGGACGGCAGCTCCTTCCCCGCGGAATATTCGGCGCAGCCGATACGCGAGGCGGGACGCGTGACTGGCGCGGTGCTGGTGTTCCGCGACGTCGCCGAAGCGCAGGCCCTGAGGCATCTGCTTTCGTACTAGGCAACGCACGACATGCCCGCCGGCCTGGTCAATCGTCAGGAGTTCGAGCGCCGGCTGGATCGGGGGTCGACCAGCCACTGGGAGACGGTGAGGAATACGCGCTGCTCTATCTCGATCTCGACCGGTTCAAGATCGTGAACGACACCTGCGGTCACCCTGCGGGCGACCAACTGCTGTGACAGATCACTGAGCGTCTGCATGAACGCCTGCGCGACCGCGACACGGGCGGCGACGAATTCGGCGTGCTGCTCGAACATGCCCATTGGACCAGGCGCTGCGCATCGCCACGGCGTTGCGCGATGTGGTGCAGGACTATCGTTTCGCCTGGGAGGGCAAGCCGTTCCCGGTCAGCGTGAGCATCGGTCTGGCACCGTTGTCCGCAATCGTCGGCGGCGTATCCGCCACACTCGCCGCCGCCGATGCCGCCTGCTACGCGGCGAAGGAGCAGGGCCGCAACCGGATGCACCTCTACCAGCCGGACGACGCCCTGCTCGCGCAGCAGCACACCCCAAATGCAATGGGTGTCGCGCCTGACCCATGCCCTCGACACCAACCGCTTCCGCCTCTATCAGCAGGTCATCGCGCCGCTCGGTCAGCACGGCCAGAGCCGCCCGCACCACGAGGTGCTGCTGCGTCTGCTGGACGAAGAGGGGCGGATGAAGCTGCCGGTGGACTTTCTCAAGATCGACGGCAACTTCATCCGCACCATGGTCGAGGGCAGCCTGACGCGGGCCATGGCCGATGCGATTAACCGGGCGGCACACGTGATGGCGATCGAAACCGTGGCTGATGGCGCAGAGAGCGCATCGATTCTTGCCCTGCTCAGGGAGCTCGGCGTGGACCACGCCCAGGGCTCCTGCCGCTGCCAGAGGCGGACGCGTCCGTACCTGGCGCCGATGGGTACGGACGCAATCCGGCACACCGCCCGTGACTTATCTCCAAGCGCAAGGACAGTAACGAGTCAGGCCTTTTCGCCGGTCGCCAGCAACAAGCCGCCCCACGGCAGCGCAGCGGGCATGGCCTGCTCCAGGCAGCGGGCCGTGCGTGTGGCCGAAGGCGGAAAAATAGCCGAGCGCAATTTCAGCTTGCGCTCGGCCTTGTATTCCTGCCAAAAGGAAAAGACGCCATTGATCAGGATGACGCCGACGATGGCGACCCCCAGCCACGCCATGCCCTGGCCGGCATCGAAATATTCGGCCAGCAACGCCAGCGCCGCCCCACCCACAAAATGATGGCGAAGAAGTGGGTAAACCCGCGGGCGACGCGCAGCAGTAAACGCTCGGGTCTCGCCTCCTCGACATGGTTCGGGCCGAACTCTGCGGGGCGTCGCTGCGCCTCGGCCGAAGCCAGGCCAACGGCTGAGGTATGCAGGCTGGCACGAGACTGCTCCGCAGTGAGGCTCTGGATGTGCACAGGGAAATGGGCGACGTTGCCTGCTGTTAAGCATGGGCGGCATAACGGAATGTTTGCGTCTTGAAATATCCGGATGCGGAGCTAAGTTGAGTGTGTAAGTGTAGCCGCTATGGCGACTAAGCCTTTATCCAGAAAACCTGCTTTAATCGGAGAAAAAGTCATGACCAAGCTTACGCGTTACGATCCGTTTAATGTCGCCCGCGTCGATCCGTTCGGCGACATCGATGACCTGTTCAAGGGTTTCTTCATGCGTCCTGTTGTCATGGAGGGTCAGCCCCAGATGCAGATCAAGATGGACGTTAAGGAAGATGGCAACGCCTATATCGTGCACGCCGACATCCCAGGCGTGAAGAAGGAAGACATTCAAGTCAGCATCGAAGGCAATCAGGTTTCGATCAGCGCCGAATCGAAGACTGAAAAGGAAGAGAAAAAGGGCGAAAAAGTCCTGCGTTCCGAGCGCTATTACGGCAAGGTGGCGCGTAGATTCACCCTGGCGAACGACGTGGATGAAGCCAAGGCCCACGCCAAGTACAATGATGGGGTGCTGGAACTGACCTTGCCGAAGAAGGCCACCACGTCGGCCAAGAAACTGGCGGTCCAGTAATTTCCCGCAACGCTGGCAAAAGCGACGCCCTTCCCTTGGCGTCGCTTTTTTGTCTGCGTGAAATGGATATCCAGGCCGGCATCGCCCATGATCCGATGGCATGCGTCTCGACTCGGCAGCCAATGACCACTCAGTTCCGTTAAGGAGACGCTGATTAATTTGTCATTGCGAGGAGCGCAGCGACGCGGCAATCCAGAAATGCCCGCTTAATCGATACGCTGGATTGCTTCACTGCGCTCGCAATGACGGTCATATCGAATTAACAGTGCTTCCTTAAGTTTTTCAGACGGAATCAAGTCATGGAAATCCTGCTCCTAGCCGCACTGATTGTGCTGAATGGCGTGTTCGCCATGTCGGAAATTGCGCTGGTGATCGCCCGGCGCGCGCGCCTGGCGCATATGGCCGAAAAAGGCAGCCTCTCGGCTGCCGCGGCGATGAAACTGCACGACGAGCCAACGCATTTCCTGTCGACGGTGCAGGTCGGCATCACCTCGATCGCCATCCTCAGCGGCATCGTCGGCGAGGCCGCGCTGGCCGGGCCGCTGGCGCTATGGTTGCAGTCGGTCGGGATGGAAACGGAAGCCAGCCGCATCGCTTCGACCGCGCTGGTGGTGGTCATCATCACCTATGTCACGATCGTTGTCGGCGAACTGGTGCCCAAACGCATCGCCCAACTCGATCCCGAGCGCATTGCCTGCCGGGTGGCGCGTCCAATGCAGCTGCTGGCGCAGTTGGCGCAGCCGTTCGTGTACTTCTTGTCGTTGTCGACCGATGGCCTGCTGCGGTTGCTGCGCATGCGCCCGCCCGATCAGACGGACATCATCGAGGAGGAAATCCACGCCCTGCTGCAGGAAGGCTCGGACTCCGGCGTGATCGAACAGGAGGAACGCGAGATGGTGCGCAACGTGTTCCGCCTCAACGACCGCCTGGTCGAGTCGCTGATGGTGCCGCGCGCCGACATTGTCTATCTCAATGTCGCGCTGTCGCTGGACGACAACCTGCGGCGCGTGGCCGGATCGGAGCACACGCACTTCCCGGTCTGCCGCGGCGGGCTCGACGAGGTACTGGGCGTCCTCAGCGTCAGGCAGCTGCTCGATGCGATGCTGGCCGGCGCGCCGCCCAGCCTCACCCAATCGCTGCAGCCGGCCGTGTTCGTACCGGAACGCCTCAGCGGCCTCGACCTGCTGGGGACGTTCCGTGCGTCCGACACCCACCTGGTGCTGGTCGTCGACGAATACGGCGAGATCAACGGCCTGGTCACCCTGCACGACGTGCTGGAAGCCATTGCCGGCGAATTCAAGCCGCGCAGGCTGGACGAGGCGTGGGCGATGCGGCGCGAGGACGGCTCCTGGCTGCTAGACGGCCTGATCCGCATCCCCGAACTGAAGGACAGGCTGGGGCTGAAAAGCCTGCCGGAAGAAGACAAGGGCCGCTACCACACGCTGAGCGGTCTGGTGATGTGGCTGTCCGGGGCTTTGCCGCAGACCGGCGATGTGCTGATCTGGGAAAACTGGCGGCTGGAAGTGGTCGACCTCGATGGTAAGCGTATCGACAAGATTCTTGCCACGCCGATTGCGCCCGCCGAAGCCGCGCCGCCGGACACGCCTGACGGGTCGGGTTGATGTCCTCGCCGCGGCGAATCAGGCCTTTTCGCCGGTTGCCAGTAGCAGCCCGCCCCACGGCAGCGCACCAGAGATGGCCCGTTCCAGGCAGCGGGCCGTGCGCGTAGCCGAAGGCAGAAAAATGGCCGAGCGCAATTTCAGTTTGTGCACTGGCAAGCCGGTGAACAGCGCGCGCACTTCGCCAGCGGTATGCCAGCGGGCGCCGCGATAGGCGCCGCTGCCGCCCCCCCGGCCCTTTTGCCAATACAGCAGGCTGCTCCGGTTGAGCCAGCCGATGGCAAAGCGGTGACGCGTCACCCGTACGGTCTCGGCCACGGCCTGGCGCTCGTCGTCCACAAAACAGAGCGCGGCGATCGACAGCACGCGATCGAAGCTGGCGTCGGCAAACGGCAGCGCGCGCGCATCGCCTTCCCCCCAGTTCGATGCCGGGCTGCCGTGGGTGCGCGCGTAATCCAGCCAGCCGGCATTGAGATCGAGCCCGGTGGCGACGAGCCCGTCTGCCGCGGCGCGGCGGGTGAACCAGCCGGTGCCGCAGCCGACGTCGAGCAGGCTGTCGCCCGGTTGCGCCGCGAGCAGGCGCGCGGCCAGCGCATATTCGGTTTCGCCGATCCAGCGCCCGCGCGGGGTGGCGTACCAGGTGTCGTAGTCGGCGGGGTTCATGCTGCTGCCGCCAGCCGGCGGGATTGTCGTTCGATGCCGATGACCGCAATCAGCGCGGCCAGCAGGAGGGGCACCACCGCGAGGTTCAGCGTCACCCAGCCGAAGCGGTCGTAGAGCCATCCTGCCGACAGGGTGGCCGTCGCCGCCAGGCCGAAGACGGCGAATTCGTTCACCGCCTGCACCTTTAGCCGCTCGCCGGGCTGGTAGGCCTGGGTCAGCAGCGCGGTGCCGCCGATGAAGGCGAAGTTCCAGCCGACACCGAGCAATATCAGCGCCGACAGGAAATGCATGAACTCGACGCCGGACAGGGCCAGCACGACGTGGCCGAGCAGCAGGACAAACCCGGCCTGCATGATGCGCGGCGCACCGTAGCGTGTGATCAGGATTCCGGTGAAGAAGGACGGCGCGAACATCCCCACCACGTGCCACTGAATCACCGGCGTCACGTCCGACCCCGGCAGGCCGCAGCCCAGGATTGCCAGCGGCGTCGCCGTCATCACCATGATCATGACGGCATAGCCGATGGCGGTGCCGAAGATTGCCACGCGCAGAGCGGGCTGGGCCAGGATTTCACGCAGCGGACGCGCGACGCCGACGTGGGTGACGGCCACTTTGGGAAGGTGCAGGCGGGAGAGCAGAAGCAAGGCGATGAAACTCAGGACCCCCTGCGCCAGATAGGAACCGACAAAGATCTGCCCGCCGATCCAGTCGCGTCCCCATATCCCGAGCTGGGGGCCGAGGAAGGCCGCGACCACGCCGCCGGCCACCACCAGGGAAATGGCCCTGCCGGCATGGGCCGACCCTGCGGCCTCGACGGCGGCGAAGCGGTAGTAATTGGCGAAGCCCTGGTAGCTGCCCAGCAGGAAATGCCCGATGACGAAGACGACAAAGTCGCTCCGGTAAAGCGCCAGCGCGCACAGCAGGCTGCCGCCGACGCCGAGCAGCGCGCCGAGCAGAAAACCCGGCCGGCGGCCCGACCGGCGCATGAGCATGGCCGCCGGCAGCGAGGCGATGGCGGTGCCGATCACCATCGCCGCGACGGGGAGCGTCGCCAGCCCCTTGTCGGGGGCGAGCATGGCGCCGAGGATCGCGGCGAGCGCCATCGACAGGACAATGGCGGACAGCATCAGGGCCTGGCTCAGCACCAGGATCAGGATGTTGCCGCGGGGTGAGGCTGGCATCAGGGTTGGCATGATTCTAATTTGGGTGGCTTGTTGCGGGCAGCGGATAACGCGCATGTTTCCATCGTTATCCCCCAATGACGCTTTTCAACAAAATGTAGCTGGCGACGAACAGCAGGAACACCGCGAATCCGCGCTTCAGGGCGTCCTGCGAGAAGCGGTGGGCGATCCGGGTGCCGGCGAAGCTGGCCACCACGGTGACGGCAGTGAACCCGCCCATCAGCGCCCAGTCGATGGGCACCGCGCCCATATAGCCTGCGAAGCCCGCATAGGACTTGACGGCGACGATGGCGAGCGAGGTGCCGACCGCGATCTTCATGGGGATGCGCGAGAGCAGCACCAGGGCGGGGACGATGAGGAAGCCGCCGCCGACGCCGACGAAGCCGGTGAGCACACCGACGCCGACGCCGTGCAGGGCCATGTGCGCCATGCACGGGGAGAACAGGCCGGTGCAGGGCAGCACTGCCGCATTGCCGGAGAGCGTGGTTGTTGCCGCCCCTGCGGCATTAAAACCACGGCCTACCCCTTGCGGGTGCATCGATACATTTCCGGATGCGGGAACGGCGAGCCGGGCCGGCTTGAGCATGCGCCAGGCCGCCGCAACCATCACCAGGGCGAACACCACGAGCTGGATGACGACGGGGGTCACCACGCCGAGGCGCGCCCCGGCGTAGGTGCCGACCACGCCGAACAGGCCGAACACCGCCGCCACCGACACGTCCACGTTGCCGCGCTTCCAGTTGTCCAGCGCAGCGATCGTGGCGGTCACCGCAACGATGCCCAGACTCATGGCGATGGCCGACTTGGGCGCCACGTCGAGCAGATAGAGCAGCGCCGGGGTGGCCATGATCGAACCGCCGCTGCCGAACAGACCCAGCACGATGCCGGTTGCCGTGCCGGCGAGGATCACAAGGATGTCCATATCAACTCCCGGTCAAATCAATCTAAAAAACTCACCACAGAGATATGTCCCGCAGGGACGGTATCCCTTGGGACACAGAGGCACGGAGAACAGCAGGAAATCAATCGGTTGCCGATCGATCAACCAGCCCTCACCCATCGGGTGGGCGCGCGCGCGTGGGCCTCGAAGCCGCCCTTGGCTTTCCAGCCTTCGATACCGTCCTGCAGCACCTTCACGTTGTCGTAACCGAGCAGGCGCAGGGCGAACACCGCCTGCGCGGATAGCGAGCCGGAATTGCAGTACATCACCGCCATGCGGTCTTTCGGCAGTTCGCTGCGTCGTGCCACCGACTGTCGCCAGTCGATGTTGACCGCGCCGGGGATGTGTTCTTTGGCGAACCGGTCGGCATCGCGCGCATCGACGATGAAGACCTTGTTCCAGTCATCCTGCGGGATCTGCTCCGGCCAGATCAGGCTGCTGCTGTATTCGGCGAAGTCCATGTATCCGGAAAGCGCATCGACGACGGCGGGACTGTTTTCCGCATGGGCCGGTGCGGCCAGCAGGGCGAAGCCGGCAAACAGTGCAATCAGGGTTTTGTTCATGAAGGTTTCTTGGCGAGAAAGATTATGAGAAGTTCAGGATTCGGCCAGCGGCAAACCCGCCGCCTGCCATTCCGGCGTGCCATCGGCGATCTTCTGCGCGCGGTAGCCGTGCTCTTTCAGTAGCGCCACGGCCTCGGCGGACATCATGCAGAAGGGGCCGCGGCAATAGGCGACGATTTCCTTGTCGGCGGGCAGCTCCTTGATTCGCTGCAGAATCTCGTCGAGCGGCATCGAGCGCGCAAACGGCAGGTGACCGCTTGCGTATTCGTCAGACGGGCGCACGTCGATCACCACCACGTCGCCGCGCCGCGCCTTCTCCATCAGCGAGCGCCGCGTTTCGGCATTGAGATTTTCCGGCGCGGCGAAAATCTGCTCCATCGCCACCTTGAGCTCGACCAGATGCTCTTCGGCCACCGTGCGCAGATTGACCCAGAGCGCACTCACGTCGTTGCCGGACAGGCGATAGGCGATGAAGCGCCCGTCGCGCTGTGCCTCGACCAGTCGCGCCGCCTTCAGCACCTTGAGGTGCGCGCTCGCCAGCTTGATGTCGATTCTGGCTTCGGCGGCCAGGGCCTCAACGGTTTTCTCGCCCTGTGCCAGAATTTCCAGCAATTCCAGCCGCTTGGGGCTGGAGACGGCCTTGCCGATGCGGGCGACCTGTTCGTAGAGCAGGTCCTTGGTGTGTCGTTTGATCATGCTTCATATATTCTAACGATTATTAGAATGTGTCAACTGACACAAACCAACCATGGCCTTGAGCAGGCATCCAGCTTGCAATAGCTGTTGATGTTTGCCTTCTCTGCTCAGCCGGCGCGCGGGGTGGAGACGGCCCGGCTAGCCGCGGTAGATGCAGCCCGAATCGTGCGTTTCCATCACGCTCACCTGCGACAAACCGGGTAGCACAGGCCTGATCTGCTGCCACAGCCACACGGCCAGGTTTTCGCTGGTGGGGTTTTCCAGCCCGGCGATGTCGTTGAGGGTGCGATGATCGAGCGCCGCATGAACCGGTCGCCAGGCCGCCTCGATGTCGGCGAAATCGAGCACCCAGCCAAGCACCGGATCGACTTCGCCGCTGACGGTGAGTTCGACCCGGAACGAATGACCGTGCAGACGCGAGCAGGGATGGGATTCGGGCAGCGCGGGCAGGCGGCGCGCGCATTGCAGGTGAAAGATGCGGAAGACGTCCATGCGGCATTCTCGCGCAAGTCGCAGGTGCTGACCATGACGGCAGGCAGCGGAATTAATGCGATCGGTGGTCCGCAGTCCCGGCAATATCCTTGCAGCTTATGAAAACCAGCGCAGGAAGGCCGCCGCCGTCAGGGCTGGCGCCCAGCGCGGCCAGGCCCAGGATGGTGCACTTCACGCGCACGCGATTTATAGATAGTCGATCCGCACAGCAACCTGCTGCCATTCAACCCAGCGCGCGGATCGACTGCATCGGTGGCACCCGGATGATATGCCGTGTGGTGAGCCAGCCGCTCATGCCGACCAGCAGCGCCCCGCCCAGCGGTAACGCAAGCCACAGCCAGGGGTGCAGGCGCAGCGGCAGTTCGAACAGGCGATCGGCGATCAGCGCCATGGCGATTTCGGCACAGGCGCTGGCGAGCAATCCGGCCAGCAATCCCAGGGCGATGAATTCGCTCCATAAGCCCTTGGCCAGATAGGCGCGCTGGGCGCCGAGGGTGCGCAGCAGCACCGCTTCCTGCTGCCGCGCGTCGAGGCTGGCCAGCAGCGTGGCGACGACAACGGCCATGCCGGCAGCAAGCAAAAAGCCCAGCAGCAGCTGGATGGCGCCGATGATCTGCGCGAACACGGCTTCGATATTGGCGATGAGCTTGTCGAGCGCGAGTACGGTGATGCCGGGGAAGGCCTTGACGAAGCCGGGCAGCACGCCGGTGGCGTCGGGCGGCACGTAGACGCTGGCGATGAAACTGGCGGGCAGGGCGTCGAGTTGGCCGGGAGCGAAGATGACGAAGAAATTCGGTTGCATCGAATCCCACTTCACACTGCGGATGCTGGTGATGCGCGCGGCGATCGTCTGGTCGCCGATCTGGAAAGCGAGCTGGTCGCCGATCGCAAGATTGAGCCGCTCGGCCATTCCGGATTCGACCGAAAGTGCTGCGGAAGGGTCGCTGCGCAGCAGCGGGGCACCCGCCGGCGTGCCCTTTACGGGTGCTGCGGAAGGGTCGCTGCGCAGCAGCGGGGCACCCGCCGGCGGTGTCAATTCCGCATCGGCTTTAGCCGATAGCGGATTGCCTACCTTCGGCATACCCTTTACGGATGCTGCGGCGCTGCGCTCGCCGTGCCACCGCCCGGCCAGAATGGTGTTATTGGCGGGCAGGGTGGCGGTCCAGGTGAGGTTGAGTTCGCGCCGCAGGGTGTTGCTGTCGCGCGCGTCCTCGGGCAGCGTCTCGGCGATGGGGGTGCCGTTCTTGCTGACCAGGCGGCCGCGCACCATGGGGTAGAGCGCGGAGGCCTTGAGGCGATGCTGCGACAGATACGCGGCCACCGCCTGCTGCTGGTGTGGCGCGATGTTCACCAGAAAATAGTTGGGGGCTTGCGGCGGCAGTTGCTGCTGCCAGCCGGCGATGAGATCGCTGCGCACCAGCGCCAGCAGGGCCACCAGGAACAGCGCCAGGGTGAAGGCGCCGAGCTGCAGGGTGCTGTCGAAGCGGTGGCGCAGCAGCTGCGCAAGACCGAAGCGCAGCGGGCCGTGGGCCATGCGCTGCACGCCGCGGCCGGCCACCAGCGCCAGCCGCGCCAGCAGGATCAGCACGCCGACCAGCGCGGCCAGCGCGCCGACAAAGACGCCGACCAGTTTGACGTCGCCCGCATACCAGGCAATCAGCCCCAGCAGTGCCGATCCGCTGACCGCAGCGCCGAGCCACGCCGTCACCGGCAGCGGCGGCAGGTCGCGCCGCAGCACGCGTAGCGGCGGCACCCGGATCAGGCGCATCAGTGCCGGCAGGGCGGCGCCCGCCAGCGCCAACAGGCCGCTGGCGACGGCGACGCCCACCGGCGCCAGGCCAAGTGACGGCAGTCGGGTGACGGCGTCGGGCAGAATCAGCCCCGCCAGCGCCTGTTGCATCAGTGCGCCGATCACCACGCCGACGAGGCTGCCCAGCAGCCCCAGCGTCAGCAGCTGGACGGCATAGAGTGTGCGCAGCTGCCCGGTGGTGGCGCCGAAGCAGCGCAAGAGCGCCGCCTGGTCGTAATGGCGCAGCGCGTGGTGATGGGCGGCGATGGCGATTGCGGCCACCGACAGCAAGAGGCTGATCAAGGCGGTGAGCTGGATGTAGCGGTCGGCGTTGGCGAAGGCGCCGCGCAGGGTTTCGATGCCTTCGCGCGAGCCGATGAGGCGCTGGGTGCTGTCGAGCGTTGGCTTCAATGCCGCGCCGAATGCGGCGAGTCGATCGGGCTCGCCCGCAAACTGATACAGGTAGGTGAGGCGGCTGCCGGGCTGCAGCACACGGGTGCGTTCGACCTCGTCGGCGCGCAGGAACACGCGCGGGGCAAGGCCGAACACGCCGCCGAGCTGGCCCGGCTCCTCGGCCACGAGGCCGGCGATGCGGAAGGTGGCTTCGCCGATCTGCACGCTGTCGCCGACGCTGGCGGACAGCAGCGGCAGCAGCGACGGCTCGACGTAAATCGCGCCGGGCGGCGGCTGAGCCGGACGCGGGACGCCCGGTTCAAACGGGCGTTCGGCGATACGCACCACGCCGCGCACCGGATAATTGGCGTCGACCGCGCGCAGCGTGGCGAGCTGGAAGGCGTCGCCACGGCTCACCATGCTGGCGAATTCGAGCGCCCGACTCGTGGCAAGCGAACTGCCTGCAAGCGTGCCGGTTGCAGCGGCGGGGGCAGGCCAGTCCTCGATCGGACGCGGGCTGGTGACGAGCAGATCGGCGCCGAGAAAGCCGGCGCCCTGTTCGCTCATCGCGCGCTTGAGGCGGTCGCCCAGAAAGCCGGTGGTGGACACGCTGCCGACGCCGATGATCAGCGCCAGCAGCAGCACCCGCCATTCGCCGCTGGCGCGTTCGCGCCGCAGCAACCAGAGGCCGAGCCGGATCACCCGTAAAGGGTATGCCAAAGGTAGGCAATCCGCATCCAGCCTGCGGCTGGGCGGAATTGACACCGCCGGCGGGTGCCCCGCTGCTGCGCAGCGACCCTTCCGCAGGAACGTCATGCGAGCGCTGCTTCGCACACGCGGCCGGCGACCAGGTGCAGCCGGCGCTGGCAGCGCGCCGCCAGCGCCTCGTCGTGGGTGACCAGGATCAGGGTGGTGTGGGCGGAGGCGTTGAGTTCGAACAGCAGGTCGATGATGCGCGCGCCGGTTTCGGCGTCGAGGTTGCCGGTGGGCTCGTCGGCGAACACGATTTCGGGATCGGTGGCAAAGGCGCGCGCGAGGGCGACGCGCTGCTGCTCGCCGCCGGACAGCTGGCGCGGCGTGTGCGCGGCGCGGGTGGCGAGTCCGACGCGGTCGAGCCAGTAGGTCGCGCGTTCGCATGCGCTCCCGTAAGGGGCAGGCCGCGGCTGTAAAGCCGCTGAAGCGGCAACGGCCACACTCTCGGCGCGGCCGGTCAGTTCCAGCGGCAGCAGGATGTTCTCCAGCGCGGTGAGCGCGGGCAGCAGTTGGAACGACTGGAACACGAAGCCGATACGACCCGCACGCAGCCGGGCGCGGGCATCCTCATCGAGGTCGCCCAGACGCTGACTGAGCAGAAATATTTCGCCCGAGGAGGGCTGATCGAGCCCCGCCAGCAGGCCCAGCAGGGTGGATTTTCCCGAGCCGGAGGCGCCGGTGATCGCGAGTGTCTCGCCCGCTTTGACCGCAAGCTCGACTTCGCTCAGGATGGCAAGCGTTCCGTCGGCGGTGGCCACACGCTGCGACAGGGCGCGGGCGACGACGGCGTTCTCTCCCGCTTGCGGGGAAGGGGGCGAATGCGAGGCCGAATTCGATTTGGCGGGGAACTGGGCGTTGTCCGGGGGCGTCATTGAGGGGGGTTTGGATTAAGGTGCATGAATGGATTATCGCGTATGGATGTTGCTGCTGGTGCTGTGGCTACCGGGGTGGGCGCTGGCCAGCCCGTGCACTGTGTTGATTGTCGGCGATAGCCTGAGTTCCGGCTACGGCCTTGCAGCGGGGAAAAGCTGGGTGGATCTGCTCGATGCGCGCCTGAAGAAGGCCGCGCCGTCATGGCGTGTGATCAACGCCAGCGTGAGCGGCGACACTACGCAGAACGGCCTGCAGCGCCTGCAGCCTGCGCTCGATCGGCAACGCCCGCAAGGCGTGCTGATCGCACTCGGCGGCAACGATGCCTTGCGCGGCACGCCGCCGGCGACGATCCGGCACAATCTGGTCACGATGATCCGCCAGGCCAAGGCGGCGGGTGCCTGGGTGGTCTTGCTTGAAGCGCCGGTGCTGCCGAATTACGGCAAATCGTATGCCGATGCGGTGGCGAAACTGTATGTCGACGTCGCGCGCGAGGAGAAAATCGTGCGTGTGCCGTGTTTTGTCTGCGGCGTGGGCACCGCGCCCGGAATGATGCAGGCCGACGGCATCCACCCGAACGAAAAGGCCCAGCCCCGGATGCTCGACGCCGTGTGGCCGTACATCCAGCCGATGCTGCGTTGCCCGGTGAAAAAGCCATGAGTGGGGCAGCCTGTCCGTGCGGATCGGGACGCATGCTTGAAGCCTGCTGCGGGAGATTCCATGCCGGCGCGCCGGCCCCGGATGCCGAGGCCCTGATGCGCTCGCGCTACAGCGCCTATGTGCTGGGACTGGAGGGCTACCTGCTGGCGACCTGGCACCCGGCGACCCGGCCCGCTGCGCTTGAACTTAACGCCACGTCGCGTCCGCAATGGCTGGGGCTGGCGGTGAAGTCGCACATGCCGCTCGACGCGCGCCAGGCGACGGTCGAGTTTGTCGCCCGTTACAAGATCAACGGCCGCGCGTTCAGGCTGCACGAAACCAGCCGCTTCGAGCACGCGGGCGGGCGCTGGTTGTATGTCGATGGAGAGATCCGGGAATGAACGGGTGCACGCAAGGGATGCACGCAAAATGAACCAGGCCCGCTTGCGCGGGCCTGGTTCATTCGTGCAAATAGATGGGGTGGACGATGGGGCTCGAACCCACGACAACAGGAATCACAATCCTGGACTCTACCAACTGAGCTACGTCCACCATTGGTGTCGTCGACAATTGCCGACAACGAAAAACTTTGGCCTGCCCGACAGGAATCGAACCTGTAACCCCCAGCTTAGAAGGCTGGTGCTCTATCCAGTTGAGCTACGGGCAGAGACACACTTCTCGGGCGACATTCTTACTACTTGGAACGATTGGGGGTGGTCGGGGTGAGGGGATTCGAACTCCTGACATCCTGCTCCCAAAGCAGGCGCGCTACCGGGCTGCGCTACACCCCGAAATCCTGTTTTTGTATTACGGCCGTATTTCGGAGAAGCGAGACTATACATGGCCGAATTGGCCGGGTCAATTTTTGCTTGAGTCGGATGAGCGGTTCCGGGAAAATCACTCTTTTGCTTCAGGGTTATCTTGATGAGCGCACGAATTTTAGACGGCAAGGCGATGGCCGACACCATCCTCGCAGTGATTCACGACAAGGTGGCCGAACGCGAGGCGCAGGGCAAGCGTCGCCCCGGTCTTGCGGTGATTCTGGTGGGCGACGAAGCTGCCTCGGCCGTATACGTGCGCAACAAGAAGCGCGCCTGCGAACGTGCCGCCGTCACCAGCGTCTCGCACGACCTGCCCAGTGCCACCACGCAGGGCGAACTGCTGGCGTTGATCGACACGCTGAATGCCGATCCTGCCATCGACGGCATCCTGGTGCAGCTGCCGCTGCCGGCGCACATCGACACGGAGACGGTGATCGAGCGCATCCGTCCCGACAAGGACGTCGACGGCTTCCACCCCTACAACATCGGCCGCCTGGCGGTGAAAATGCCGACCCTGCGGCCGTCCACCCCGCGCGGCATCATGACGCTCCTGCGCGCGACCAACGAGGAACTGCGCGGCAAGAATGCGGTGATGGTCGGCGCTTCCAACATCGTCGGCCGGCCGATGAGCCTGGAACTGCTGCTCGCCGGGTGCACCATCACCGTGTGCCACAGCGCCACCCGCGATCTGGAAAGCTTCGTGCGCTCGGCCGAAATACTGGTGGTGGGGGTGGGGCGGCCGCGCATGATTCCGGGCGACTGGATCCGCGAGGGCGCGATCGTGATCGATGTCGGCATCAACCGCCTGCCCGACGGCAAGCTGGTCGGCGACGTCGACTTCGACACCGCGGTGGAACGCGCCAGCTGGATCACTCCGGTGCCGGGCGGCGTTGGGCCGATGACCGTGGCGACCCTGCTGGAAAACACGCTCGAAGCTGCGCTGATGCACAATCCCTAAGGGAGCGCTGAACAATTCAACATGGCCGTCATTGCGAGCGCAGCGAAGCAATCCAGCGTATTGATTAAGCAGGCATTTCTGGATTGCCGCGTCGCTGCGCGCCTCGCAATGAAATGAACTGTGCTTCTCGTCAAGCATATTCTGTCGAAAAAGGCGCATTGGTCGTTGCCACCGCGAAGGCCTGCCTCAACAATTTATGCGCAATTGCGACGTTGATGACCTTCGGCGGCTTGCCCAGT
>Ga0307376_10002782_pt1 | contig 16765 bp, 9 predicted proteins | sample TR2MG_FD_202536 | JGI IMG/M metagenome (GOLD analysis project Ga0307376, IMG submission 202536) | Soil microbial communities from Risofladan, Vaasa, Finland - TR-2 | ecosystem: Environmental > Terrestrial > Soil > Coastal area > Acid sulfate soil | place: Finland: Risofladan, Vaasa | collected...
AAGCAAAATCTTATTACCATATCAAAAAATTAGTTGTATGAATTTAATTTAATGGAATTGCCTATGAAATAAACTAAAAAAACAAAAGGCGAAAGATGTTAGCAGCATCCTTCGCCATGTAAATGATCTGGCAAATAGAAATTTAAACTAACCATTTAATATTGCAAAGTTATGAAAAAAAACCAATTTTCATTACGAGGTGATAAGTATTTTTACTTCCATAAACTATTCCTCATCATGAAATTAACTACATTTTTATTGCTCATCAGTCTGGCAAGCATTGCCGCTACCGGATATTCTCAGGCGGATGAGGTTACCATTCAATTACAGAATGCAAGTGTTAAAGACTTGTTTTGTACTATTGAGGATCAAACCCCCTACAAGTTTCTCTACAGAGATGATGCTGTTGAAAACATCCAGGTAACTATGGATGAATTTGATACTCCACTTGACAAAATCCTGAATAAAACATTGGAGGGATCCGGGTTTACCTATAAAATTTTGGCCAATAATCTGATCGTAATAGCTCCCAGGGAACTGTTACAACAACAAAAAATAACCGGTACTGTTACCGATAATAATGGCGAATCTCTTCCAGGTGTTAATGTTGCTATAACAGGCACAATTGTGGGAACGATGACTGATATTGATGGAAAATACAGTATTACAGTTCCCCAAGGAACAGAGAGTCTTACATTTTCATTCATTGGGATGGAATCCAAAGTAGTAAGTATTGGGGAATTAACCAAAATTGATGTTAAATTAGTTGAGTCGATGGTTGGATTAGATGAGGTTATTGTGGTTGGTTATGGAACTGTTAAAAAAAGTGATCTGACTGGGTCTGTATTGCGTGTTGAGGCCAATGCTCTTAAATCACAAGCTAATACACAATTAACTGATATGATCTCAGGTACTGTGCCGGGGTTTTATATTAAACAAGGCACTTCAGCTGAAGGTGGAGCAAGTTCAATGGAAATAAGGGGTCAAACTTCATTACTGGCGAAAACAGATCCATTATTAGTACTGGATGGTGTAATTTATAATGGTAATATTATGGACATTAATCCTAATGATATTGCTACTATAGATATTTTGAAAGATGCCAGTGCGTCTGCTGTTTTTGGTGCTAAGGCCGCTTCTGGCATTGTTATTATTACAACTACAAAAGGGGTAACAGGTAAACCTAGAATAAGTTTTAGCACTACCCTGGGTATAACTGAGTCAACCAGAAATATGAAACCATTTGATGCACAAGGATTTCTTAATTTCAGAAGAGATCTTCTGGAAGAAAATAAACCAGAGGCCCCGTATTTTTATTATAATCCCAATGAGTTGCCTGATAATTTATCCATAGATGATTGGCGTAATTTTAGTGCTAATCCAAATGCAGACAACACATTGGAATGGTTAAGTCGTCTTCTCTTTTCTGCCACTGAAACGCAAAATTATCTTGATGAAAACATTACAGACTGGTATGACGAAATCATCAAAAAGGGGTACAGACAGAATTATGATTTAAATATAAGTGGAGGAACTAAAGATGTAACATATTATTGGTCATTAGGCTACACTAATAATGAAGGAATTATTATTGGTGATAAATTTTCTACAATACGCTCAAGATTGAATGTTGATATGAAAGTTGCTGATTTTTTAAATATTGGATTGAACACTCAATTTTCTAACAGAGATCAGAGCGCTGTTACTGCCAATTTAAACCAAATGTTTAGAAGTAGTCCATATGGCAGTTTTGGAAAATACAAGGAAGATGGTTCGTTGAATTTCTATCCTCAGGAAAATAATCAGGCATCTAATCCTCTTACAGATTATTATTATAATGATTTATTAAATAAGACCATTTCACTGTTCTCTTCTTTGTATGCTCAATTAAAGCTTCCATTCGGGTTTAGCTACAAACTTTCATATCAACCCAGATTCGGGTTTAATAATAATTATAATTTTAAGCCAACTACCACATCTTTTGCAACTGGTTCGCGATCGGATTCTAAAACTTTTGAATGGAGTGTCGATAACCTGGTAAATTGGAAGAAAAAATTCGGAGCCCATGATTTTGATTTAACCTTGCTATATAGCTCAGAAAAGAATCAATATTGGAGTTCCTATTCATCAAATGCCAGTTTCACTCCAAATGAAAATCTCTCATTCCATGGTTTAGAATATGGTATATTTCCATTTGTAAGTGCCAATGATACCTACTCAACTGGAGATGCAAGTATGGCTAGATTGAATTATACTTTATCAGAAAAATATTTACTGACTACATCCATAAGGAGGGACGGTTATTCTGCCTTTGGTCAAAAAAACCCCAGAGCTTTTTTCCCGGCTGTTGCATTAGCATGGAAAATCTCTGAAGAAAAAATTTTCAAAATTGACTGGATTAACATCATGAAATTAAGATTATCCTGGGGGATAAACGGGAATAGGGATATAGGAATATATTCAGCTCTGTCAACTTTGTCATCAAACAATTATTACGATGGATCGAGTTCTGTAGTTGGTGTGACTTCTACAAGATTAGCAAATCCTAATCTTGTTTGGGAAAAAACACAATCAATTAACTTTGGTCTTGATGTCGGTTTGTTCAAGGATCGTATAAGTCTAAGCGCTGACTATTATATTTCAAAAACCAATGACCTGTTGATGAGTCGAAATCTTCCTGTGATTACAGGACTTAACAATATGACAGTAAATCTTGGAGAGCTTGCTAACCGTGGATTGGAAATGACATTGAATTCAGCAAATTTCAGCACATCTAACTTTAATTGGAAAACAAATCTTGTATTCTCTTTAAACAGGAACAAAATCAATAAATTATATGGAGATTATGGATCATATATGCTGGAAGGAGAAACTTTTGTTGGAGAACAGCCTGATTATATTAACAACTGGTTTCCAGGTCATTCTATTGATGCAATATGGGACTATAAAGTTACTGGAGTATGGCAACTAAATGAAGAGGCTGAGGCTGCAAATGTTGGCTTAGAACCAGGTGATTATAAAGCTGTCGATGTAAATAGTGACAAGTTGTATACTGAATTGAATGACAAACAGTTTTTAGGCTATACAAATCCTCGGTATAATATCGGTTTGAGAAATGAGTTTACCTTTTTAGAAAATTTCACTGCATCAGTATTTATTCGTGCTGATCTTGGGCATGATGGTGCAATGGATCTAGCAAAACATACATTGAGTAATGTCTATGATAGAATTAATACTAAAGCAGTTCCTTATTGGACAAAGTATAATCAGGAACCTGTCTGGGGTCGACTAAATAATTATGGAGGAGTATATGCCGGTGGTTATAATGTATACTTTTCTCGATCATTTGTGAGAATTCAGGATATGAGTTTATCATATACCGTACCTCAAAAAAATATTCAACGATCCAAATTAAGCAACCTTCGAATTTTTGGTTCAGTAAGAAATCTATACAGTTTTGATAAGTGGCCAGATTTTGATCCTGAATCAGGAAGTGTTCCAATGCCCAGAACTTATACCTTTGGGCTTAGTTTTGAATTATAATTGAAGTTAAATTGATAAATTTAGAAAATCATGAAATCAATATTTAATAAAACTCCATGGATATTAACAGTATTAATTTTGCTTCAGATTTCCTGTTCTGAAGACTGGTTAAGACCTGAACCTCTTTCATTTTATGCTCCTGAAAATGTTTTTGTAAATGAAGAAGGTTTCCAATCACTGCTGGTTACAATGAGATTGGATGTAAGGACTGATGGCTTCTATATAAATTTTAGCACATTCGAGAATCAATATTGTTTATCGGATTTAGGTGTTCCGGGACCAATTAATAAAGCTGTAATAAAAGATTTTATTACTCAATTAACTCCGGCAGGAGACGGAAATAAAGAAAACTTTCAACAATTGTACGATATAGCATATAAGGCAATCAAAACTACCAATCTCTTGATTTCAAGAATTGATGACATTACCTGGAAAGATGAAACAATTAGAAATGAAATGTTAGCTGAAGCTTACTTTTTCAGATCATATTGGTATTATCGATTGATACATTCATTTGGGGATGTGCCATTTACAGGATCTGAAATTAAAGATGCAAAACTTGATTTTTATACTCATTCCAGATGGACCATTTTAAATAAAATTATTAGCGATATGGAATTTGCCGTAGAATGGCTCCCGGTTAAAGCTGTTCCAGGTGCTGCTACAAGAGGAGCCGGAGACCATCTTTTGACAAAAATTTATCTCGCTAACTCTGATTTTGATGAAGCAATAGAGTCTGCAAGCAGAGTAATTAATGGCCCATATGCTTTAATGAAGAATCGATTCGGGAATTCAGCTAATGATCCAATACGTAATGTTGTATGGGATCTCTTTCGTCCGGAAAACATTGCCATTCCTCAAAACACTGAGAACCTGTTTTCTGTGGTTGACCGCTTTGAAGCTCCTGATGCTGCAAAAACAGCAGGTTGTAGAAAAGCACGTGCATTTGTGCCTGCATGGTGGCATGTTTCTGTTAAAGATAGTAAGGGTAAAAACGGAACAATACTTGCTGGTCCAATGTATGATACTCTATTAAATAGTAATGCTCAGTGCCGACCAACTCCGTTTTATATCTATGAAGCATGGGCAGACGGAACTTATAACTGGAGGAATACGCCTGATTTGAGAAGAAGTAATATTTGCTGGGTTGACAAGGAAGAATTGCGATATAACAGGACCACTTCTGTTGATTTTGGTAAGCCTGTCAATCCTAATTATTTTACATCACTAAATGATACTTTTCAATACTATTTTTCATTTCCTCAGTATAAGACTTATTATCCTGTTCAAGATCCCTCAAATTTAAATTCCTCTGGAGGCAACGGCGATAGTTATGTCTTCCGTTTAGCTGAGACTTATCTTCTTAGAGCTGAAGCATACTTTTGGAAGAGTGATCTTGTTAATGCTGCCAAAGACATAAATGAAGTAAGAGACCGGGCAAATGCTCTTCCCGTATTACCAGCTGATGTTACTATTGATTATATCATGGATGAGCGTGCCAGAGAATTATATTCCGAGGAACCTAGACATAATGAACTTGTTAGGGTTTCATATATTATGGCGAAAAACAATATTAGTGGATATAGCTTAGAAAATTTCAGCGAACATAATTATTTTTATGACCGGGTTATGAGGTTGAATGTGTTCTTTAAAACTAATTTTGTTTGGGGAGGCGATCCTTATAGAATAGCACCATGGAATGTTTTATTTCCAATTCCAGTTACCGTTATTACAGCAAATACAAAGGGAGTAATAAATCAGAATCAGGGTTATTACGGTACGGAAAATAATTTACCTCCACTTGAAACTATCAAAGAATAAATTTGTCCAATAAATTGTGAAGTCCGATTAATTTCGACTTCACAATTTATTATTATTTAATAACTTATAGAACTTAAAATGAATTTATCAATGTTATCTAAAATAAAAAGTCGAAATATATTAAGCTTTTTAGCTCTGAGTTGTCTGGGTGCCGGGACCATTAGTGCAAAAGAAAAATCGCCAAATGTGGTTCTTGTTTTAATGGATGATTTAGGTTACGGTGATTTAAGTTGCTATGGTGCCTTAGAATATAAAACACCAAATCTAGATGATATGGCAAAAAACGGCATGCGTTTTACCAATTATCTGGCTCCTCAGGCTGTTAGCAGTGCTTCCCGTGCAGGATTGCTGACTGGTTGTTACCCTAACCGGGTAGGTATATCTGGTGCTCTGTTCCCAAGCAGCAAAAGAGGACTCAATCCCTCAGAAACAACTCTGGCTGAACTATTCAAACAAAAGGGATATTCCACAGCTATTTTTGGCAAATGGCATTTAGGGGACCAAAAAGAATTTCTACCACTTCAGCAAGGATTTGACGAATATTTCGGTTTACCTTACTCAAACGACATGTGGCCCTTTAACTATGTAGGTGGAAAGGCAGAGCCAAATACATTCCAATATGATTGTATTCCTTTACCAATCATCAGTGGCAATCAAAAAGTTGGTGAAATAAGCACTTTGAAGGACCAATCACTATTAACAAGAATGTACACTGAACATGCTATTCAGTTTATTAAAAAGAATAAAGAAAAACCCTTCTTTCTATATCTTGCACATTCTATGCCTCATGTTCCGATAGCTGCTTCTGAAAAGTTTAAGGGAAAAAGTAATGCAGGTGTTTATGGGGATGTAATGATGGAAATGGATTGGTCTGTTGGTGAGATCATTAAAACTTTGAAAGAAGAAGGAATTGAGTCTAATACACTGATAATCTTTACAAGTGATAATGGCCCGTGGCGTAACTTTGGCAACCATGCAGGGTCCTCTGGTGGATTGAGAGAAGCCAAACAGACAGTATTTGAAGGGGGCCAAAGGATTCCATGCATTATGATGTGGGAAGGACATATTCCTGAAGGGGTTGTGTGTAATAAACTATCTTCTTCTATAGATTTACTTCCTACACTTGCTGCCGTTTGTGAATTGCAATTACCTGAAAATAAAATTGATGGCCTAAATATTCTTGATTTACTTAAAGGTAATACCAACGTGAGTCCCCGCCGGTATTTTTATTATTATTATGATGAAAACTCCTTAAAAGCAGTAAGACGTGATGAATGGAAACTCGTTCTCCCTCATCCATCAATTACATATGAAAAAGATATCCCTGGTAAAGATGGTCTGCCTGGGAAGGTATCAAAAATCTCTATTTCGCTAGCGCTTTACAACTTGCGTCAGGATCCTTCAGAACGATACGATGTTAAAGAATTATATCCTGAAATAATGGAGGAACTTCAAAAAGTTGCCGAATGGGCAAGAGAAGACTTAGGGGATGATTTAACCGGGATTAAGGGCAAAAACCGAAGGCCGGCCGGAATGATCAAGAATTGATATATCACAAGACCAGGAAATGTTGGGGCAGGGAAAAGCGAAATAAAATAATGTTTATTGTGCATCACAACTAATGGCTATTTCTGCTAATTGGTTGTGTTGCATAAGTTAAATTTTAAAAATGAAAAAAAGAATAACTTATTTAGCAGTATTAGTATTTCTAATAAGCTTTGAAGCTTATGCAAAGGAATACCATGTTTCTGTAAATGGAAATGACAATAACTCCGGTTCATTATCACAGCCATTTAGTACCATATCAGCCGCAGCCAAGATTGCCCTGCCGGGCGATGTAATTACCGTACACGAAGGAACCTATCGGGAATGGGTTAATCCTGCATATGGTGGAACCAATGACTTAAAAATGATTGTTTATCAGGCTGCTCCGGGAGAGAAGGTAATAATCAAAGGATCTGAAGTAATAAAAAACTGGGAAAAGATAGGCAATGGAGTATGGAAAACTATCATCAAAAATTCATTTTTTGGAGATTATAATCCCTACCGGGAAATCATTAAAGGTGACTGGTTTAGTGACAAAGGCAGGATTCATCATACAGGTGAGGTTTACTTGAACGGAAAATCATTCTATGAAATTGATTCATTGGAAAAAGTAAAGTATCCCAAACTCTTGAAAGAAGCGGTGGATGAAAAAGGTTCTACATACCAATGGTATTGCGAAAGTAACTTTGAAACGACTACTATTTGGGCAAATTTTCACGATTATAATCCAAATAAAGAATTGGTTGAAATCAATGTAAGGCGGGCCTGTTTTTTTCCTAAAAAAACAGGCATTAATTACATAACCGTAAAAGGGTTTACAATGGTCCAGGCTGCCACGCAATGGGCGCCTCCTACTGCAGAACAGATTGGCCTCATAGGTCCCAACTGGAGCAAAGGTTGGATTATTGAAGATAATGTTATCAGCGACTCGAAATGCTCGGGTATTAGCTTGGGAAAGGAACGTAGTACAGGTCAAAATCAATGGACTGAACTAAAAATTAAACACGGTACCCAACGTGAACGTGAAGTTGTCTTTAATGCATTAGCCATAGGGTGGTCTAAAGAAAGCATTGGCTCACATATTGTTCGGAACAATATCATTTTCAACTGCGAACAAACAGGAATTTGCGGGCATCTGGGAGCTATATTTAGCTCAATTTATAACAATCATATTTACAATATAAATGTAAAAGGACAATTTTCAGGCGCCGAAATAGCTGGGATTAAGTTACATGCAGCCATCGATGTGCTGATTAAAAACAATCGTATTCACGACACATATCGGGGGCTTTGGTTGGATTGGCAGGCACAGGGCGCAAGAGTCACAGGCAATTTACTTTACAATAATAAAAGTGAGGATATATTTATTGAAGTGTGCCATGGACCACATATTGTTGACAATAATATTCTGCTTTCAGAAAACAGCATTAGAAGTTTTTCGCAGGGAGGTGCATTTCTCCATAATCTTATCGCAGGGAAAGTGTCGCTTGGGACTGTTTCAAACCGGTTTACTCCATATCACTTCCAACACTCAACTCGTGTTGCCGGCTTAATGACAATTATTGGGGGTGATGACAGGTATTTCAATAATATTTTCATTGGCAATGAACCTTCAGAAGCATCACAAAAAAAGCCTGATACTGATAATAAATATGGCTTGGAAACTTATGATGATTACCCTATCGAATCAGACAATTGGCTCACCGGTCGTTCTGTAGATGATTATGCAAAAATTAAGATGCCGGTGTTTATAGGCTCAAACCTTTACCTTAATGGCGCAAAACCCTATAAAAAAGAAACGAATGCAAAAGTGAATACCACATTGAAACCTGAAATAAGAATAGAAGAAAAGGGTAATGAAGTATTTCTGCATATTAATACTGATGAGTCTTTTAGCAAAGTAAACTGCAAAATGATCACAACCAATCTCTTAGGTTATGCCATTCAATCTGAAGCCCCATTTGAAAATTCTGATGGAACAGCCATAAAATTTGCTACAGACTATTTTGGAATAAAAAGAAATGAAACGAATCCTAGTGCTGGTCCGTTCGAAACTCTTAGTAAAGGCAAAAATACCATTAAGGTATGGTATCAAAAATAACTATAAAAAAATGAAAAATCAACTTACCATCGGTGTTGGAGCTATGATGCTCTGTTTTAGTGCTTTTGCTCAAAAAAAAGCTCTGCCATCGCAACCAAACATTTTGTTATTTATCGCTGATGATTGTACATTCCGCGATCTCGGATGTTATGGTGGAATAAATGTAGAAACTCCGAATATTGATCGGTTTGCGAAAGAAGGAATGCAGTTTACCCGTTGTTTTCAGGCAGCTCCAATGTCTTCGCCTACACGGTCCTGTTTATATACTGGAATTTACCCGGTGAAAAGTGGAGCATACCCCAACCATACGTTTGTGAAACCAGGAACGAAAAGTATCGTGCAACATCTGTCTCCTGCCGGGTATTTGACGGCACTTCTCGGGAAAACTCACATCAGCCCGAAAGAAGCATTCCCTTTTAATTATCTCGGAGATCCTGGTGATGAACTTGATTTTGATAAAATGGATCAATTCCTTGCGGAAACCATTCAAAAAAAACAACCTTTTTGCCTGTACGTCTGTTCTCATCAACCTCATGCCCCCTTTACTCAAGGAGATCCTTCCAAATTCGATTCAGAAAAAATTCAATTACCTCCTTATTTTGTAGATACAAAGGAGACTAGAAATGAGTTTGTAAAATACCTTGCAGAAATCAATTATATGGACCTTGAGTTTGAAAAATGTCTGGAACTGTTGGATAAATATGGATTGTCTGAAAATACAATAGTTATATTCACCAGTGAACAGGGCAATCAGTTTCCTTTTGCTAAATGGACATGTTATGGAAATGGGTTACAAACGGGTTTTTTGGTGAGATGGCCCGGAATAATAAAACCTGGATCAAAGAGCGATGCTATGATCGAATATGTTGATGTCGCACCAACTATTATCGAAATAGCCGGGCTAAAAGTGCCAGAGGTAATTGAAGGAAAGAGTTTTTTCCCAGTTTTAATAGGCAAGAAAAATACACATAAAAATTATGTATATGGTATTCAAACTACGCGTGGAATCATCAGTGGATCTGATTTTTATGGAATCCGAACGGTACGATCAGAATCGTACCGCTATATTTTGAATCTTACTCCCGAAGCAACTTTTAATAATATAGTCACTAATAGTGTGGGAACAGGAGGAACATTTTACAGATCATGGATTGCGAAAGCGGATACAGACTATTTTGCAAAGAACTTGGTTTACAAATTTCAGCATCGCCCTGGAGAAGAACTTTATGATATTGTGAATGACCCTTTGGAGATGAATAATATTGCTTATAATCCTCAATACAGTAAAATAAAGAAAGAGTTAAAATCTAGACTTTCAAAATGGATGATTCAGCAGGGAGATAAGGGCCAGCAAACTGAGATGGAAGCAATAGAGCATCAGGTAAAAAGTCAAATAAAATAATCATTCATATCTTATACTGGTTTGAAAATCAGCAATTTTAGATGAAAATATTATTCGTACAGAAGGAATAAATTATAATTTCACCACTTTATATCCTACTAGAATAAGACAATAATGCAATGTATACTCTTCAATATTTTAGTATTGATAAAATAAAAAAGTATAAAAATCTAACCTGAATTATTCACAAAACTGATTAAAGTGCTCTATTCCTTTGTACCTTTGCGATGGACTTTGTATCCCTCGTGGTAAGAAAAGTAAAACCACGAAGTCGCTCAAAGGATTTCACAGGCTCACTAAGATTTTTGAATTAATCAGGCTAAAACAAATAATCAAATTTTCAATATTATGTTTACCAAAAACAACAAATTAAACAGATTGCTTGCGATTTCTTTTTTATCGTCATCTATACCCATGATGGCGCAGCAGCAACAGAAACCCAATATCCTGTTTATTTTCGCCGATGATTGGGGCAAACATGCCAGTATATATGGTGAGTTAGAAGGTGATAAATCTCCCTCTGCAATTGTAAAAACACCCAATTTTGACAAAATTGCCAAAAATGGTGTTCTGTTTACTAATGCTCATGTAAACTCCCCTTCATCCACACCATGCAGAAGTGCATTGCTCTCGGGTCAATATTTTTTCAGAACAGGCATGGGTAGCATCCTCCTTGGCGCTGAATGGGATTTCAATATTCCCACTTATCCGTTGTTGCTTCAAGAGCAGGGATACGATATCGGGTATATGTACAAGGTTTGGAGTCCCGGTACTCCCATTGATGCTGGTTATGGTGGAATAAAAAATGCGTTTCATAATCACGGTAGAAATTTTAATGGGTTTTCACAATATGTCTCCTCTAAACTAGATAGTATAGAAGAAGCTAAGGAGGAATTATATGCTCAAGTAAGAGGGAATTTTCAAGATTTCCTCAAGACCCGAAAAAGTGGTCAACCCTTCTGTTTTTGGTTTGGGCCGACCAATACACACAGATCTTGGACAAAAGGATCAGGCAAAAAGATTTGGGGCATCAATCCTGACGATCTTAAGGGGAAAATGCCGGCTTGCTATGCCGATGTTCCTGAGATACGTGAAGATTTTGCCGATTATCTGGGCGAAGTTCAAGCCGTTGATGCCGGGATTGGGGTAGTCATCGACGAATTGAAAAAGATTGGAGAATATGAAAATACGTTGATTGTGATAAGTGGCGATCATGGAGCGGGGGGATTCCCGAGGTCAAAAACCAATCTATACGATATCGGTACGCATGTGGCATTGGCAATAAGTTGGAAGGGAAAGATACCCGATAATCGGGTTGTAACCGATTTCGTAAATTTAATGGATTTAGCGCCTACTTTCCTGGACGCGGGAGGAGTAAAAGTACCTGAAGTAATGACCGGAAAGAGTTTGATGCCCATTCTGCTATCCAATAAACAAGGCCGGGTTGAAAAGGAACGTAATTATGTGTTGACAGGCAGAGAACGGCATGTCTATGCAAATGAGGGAAATTTACCTTATCCGCAACGTGCTATTACCACCGATGATTACCTCTATATCCGCAACTTCAAACCGGACAGATGGCCCGAAGGCAGTTTTGAAATGGGGATGCTGGATATTGATGGTGGTCCCGCCAAAGATTGGATATACCGTCATTTCGATGACCCGATCTACAAACTATATATCGATTATGCCTACGCGAAAAGACCATATGAAGAGTTGTATGATTTGAAAAAGGATCCCCACCAGGTGCATAACGTGGCAGGGCTTACTCAATACAAAGATGCAAAATCCAGGCTATCACAATTGATGGATAAGATATTGATTGAGACAAAAGATCCACGGATGAGTGAGAATCCGCTGTTTGAAAATCCTCCTTATACCAGTGGCAAAGGTGCGATAAATTGGGAAAATCATGTGAAACATTTGATGGAGGTGTATCAATCGGGTAAAAAACAGGATGATTAGATATTTTATTACTATTGTCCAACTAATACTTTAATGGATTTATTGCCAGCTTTTTGTAGCCTGGCAAATGTAAATCTTCCAAATGACAGGATTTTTGATGGTTATGACATTTCCCCTGTTATGTTTGGAACAGGTACTAATCCTCGGGATTTCGTTTTTTATTACCGGGGCACGCAGGTTTATGCTATTCGCAAGGGAGAATATAAAGCCCACTTCATCACCCAGCCTGAATATGGCAGCGATACAAAGACAGTTCAAGACCTTCCGGAGCTATATAACCTGAATATTGACCCTTCCGAACGATTCAATATTGCTGAAAAACATCCTGAAGTTATTGCTGAAATAAAAAAGATATTGGAAGAGCATTTGTCAACATTAATACCAGTTGAGAATCAGCTTGAAAAATAATTTACTGGTGTTAAGTTAAATATCATCTAACCTGAATTAATCAGGCTAATTAAGTTGGAAAAACACAAATAAAAGCTTAAATGATTGAAAAACTATAATATGAGGATTTATCTATCTTTTATTTCATTATCAATAAGAAAGATATACCAAATTCAAAGAATTAATAAATTATTAAAACAATGAAATTAAGAAAAGTTGAACATCTCACAGCGTTTGGATTGGCAGCGGTATCAGGTTTTGTTCTCCCGGCTTGCAAGACTCAAATAACTAAAGAGTTACCTAATATACTCTGGATAGTCAGTGAAGACAACAGCGCCTATTTTACCGGTTGCTATGGTAATTCATTTGCCACTACCCCTAATATTGACAAACTTGCAGGTGAAGGTTTCCTGTATACTCATGCATACTGTTCCAATGCTGTATCTGCACCATCACGGAATACAATCATCACTGGTGTTCATGCTGCCTCCAACGGCAATGAGAACATGCGCAGTACGTACGCTAAATCTTCAATTGTACGTACATATCCTGAGTTTCTCAGAGAAGCCGGATATTACTGTACCAACAACTCCAAGACTGATTATAATACCAACAGCATTGATCCTGCTGCGATATGGGATGAAAGCAGTAATAAAGCCCACTACAAAAACCGACCGGAAGGCAAACCGTTTTTTGCTGTATTCAATATAAATACAAGCCACGAAAGCTGCATACATAAACAGATACCTACTGAGAAGTTAAGACATGATCCTGAAAAGGTGGTGTTACCGCCTTATCATCCTGATACTCCGGAGATGCGCCACGATTGGGCCCAGTATTATGATAAAATTGAAGATATGGATGGTGAAGTCGGGGCACTTCTAAAAGAACTGGAAGAGAGCGGAGAAGCTGAAAACACAATTGTAATGTACTACGGCGATAACGGAGGCATCCTAGCCCGTAGCAAACGGTTTGTATATGAAACCGGTACACAGATCCCGTTTGTAATAAGGATTCCTGAAAAGTACAAGTATCTCTTCCCTGGCAAACCGGGTCAAAAAGTTGACAGATTAATAAATTTTGTAGATCTGACTCCTACCCTTCTGAGTATTATCGGAACAGCTATCCCTGAATACATGCAAGGCAATGCATTTCTTGGAAAACAGAAAACCGAAGATCCTGAATACACATATATGTCTAGGCAGAGAATGGATGAGCACTATGATCTGGTCAGGGCAGTCAGGGATAAGCAATTCAGATATATAAGAAATTACATGCCATTTCGCATTACCATGCAGCATGTAAATTACCTCTTCATAGCTCCTTCTGCACAGTCGTGGGAGAATGCATTTAAAGAAGGTAAGACAAATGAGATACAGAGCAGATATTTCCAGCCAAAACCTGTTGAAGAACTCTATGATTCAGAAAAAGACCCGTGGGAGATAAATAATCTGGTCGGAGACCCAGATTTTAAGGAGGTACTGGAAAGAATTCGTAAGGCTGAAACAGAATGGATGAGCAAGATAAAAGATGTAGGACTAATTCCGGAAACTGAGTATGGCAACTTTGCCGGTAATGGAGCTATGTATGATTATATGCGCTCCCAGGCATGTCCTCTTGATGCCCTAATCGAAGCATCAGATATAGCAACCCTTGGAGGCCGGGAAAAGATCAATACACTCACCGAATATCTGAAAGACAGTAACAGTGCAATTCGTTATTGGGGTGCCACCGGATTATTGATACTTAAGGATGATGCCAGGCCGGCTATTGGAGCATTAAGAGAGGCAACAAAAGATAACTCAGGTGCTGTGGCTGTTCTTGCAGCAGAAGCCCTTTATGGACTGGGAGAAAAAGAACTGGCCAAAAAGACATATATTAACATCCTGAAGGACACCCTAACTTATGATTTCAACGATCAGAATTTTGCATTAAACAGCATTGACGCTCTAAATGAAGATAGCCCGGAACTGAAAACAGCTATTAAGCAATTATATAAGAACCTGGGGGCTACTAAAGCCGGACTCGCCAGCTATACTTACCGGTCGGTTCAATGGTTGTATGAGAAATGGAATATGGAATTATAATAAGTTCAACTTTCATAAAATAATCTACCTATGAGATCAAATTATGTAGTAAAGGGTTTAATGATTCCACTGGCTCTGTCTTTGACCAGCGGAAACCTTCACGCCCAGAAAAAGAAGATGAATGTGCTCTTTATAGCTGTTGATGACATGAACAATGATCTTGGCTGTTACGGACATCCATTGGTGAAATCGCCGAATATTGACAGACTGGCATCACAGGGAATAGCGTTCGCAAACTCATATTGCCAGTTTCCACTGAGCAGTCCCAGCCGCAGTTCATTATTAACGGGAATGCGACCGGATAAAATAACTGTCTTTGATCTTAAGTATCACTTCAGACAAGATAAACCGGATATTGTAACATTGCCCCAAATGTTTATCAACAATGGTTATTATGTAGCCAGAGTCGGTAAGATGTACCACTATGGAAACCCGGGTGATATAGGTACGAATGGACTGGACGACAGGGCATCCTGGATGGAACACATCAATCCGTCCGGTCTTGATAAAACTTCCCTTGAACCTGACATCATAAATTATACACCTAAAAGAGGTTTGGGTTCTGCAATGGCCTATCTTTCCGACAGTAAGGGGAAAGACGAGGAACATACTGACGGGAAAGTTGCCACCGAAGCTATAAAGCTTTTGGAGAAACATAAAAACGAACCGTTTTTTATTGCTGCCGGTTTCTATAAACCTCATTGCCCCTGGATTACACCCGGTAAATATTTCGACATGTATAAGCTCGACGAAATGAGCCTACCCAAAATATCTGCAGAAACGCCGAATGATTACCCTGAACTGGCTTTAACCTCCACTAAACCATGGCCTTATTTTGGCATCAGCTCAGATCAGGCCCTGGAATGCAAACTGGCTTATTTTGCTGCTATTTCATTTGTTGATGCCCAAATCGGACGGTTACTCGATGCCCTTGATTCATTGGGGTTAAGTGATAATACCATTGTCGTTTTTTGGAGCGATCATGGATACCACCTTGGTGAACATGGTTTATGGTTTAAACAAAGTTGTTTTGAAGAATCAGCCAAAAGTCCTCTAATCATTTCTGTTCCTGGAGTTAAATCAGCCGGAAAGATATGTAATCGTACAGTTGAGCTCATAGACATTTATCCAACACTTGCCGAACTTATAGGATTGACACCACCTGATAATATTCAAGGGTATAGTTTATTTCCTCTTCTTAAAAACCCTGAAGCTGCATGGAAGCATCCGGCTTTCACCCAGGTTCAGAGAGGAAATACACCTGGTCATAGCGTCCGTACAGAAGAATGGCGATATACCGAATGGGGATTCGGAAAGATGGGGGAAGAATTGTATAATGAAGAAGCTGACCCGCGAGAATTGTATAATCTTGCGGCTAATTCAAAATATGCCGATGTGGTTCAACAAATGAAAACTCTGCTTCATAAAGAACATCCTAAACCTGTTACAGGTGGTAAAGCTGTTGCAGATACGAAAGAAAGATATTGCAATTAGAAAATCGTATGCTAATTATAACAATAATAATTTATTAAACAGACGAAAAAAAATTAATATCCCGGCTTTAAATTGAGTAATAAATCTCAAAACGAAGTGCTGAAAGCCGGGAATGCAGAGTTAAGGGAACGTTTAGACAGCAGCAGCCACAATGTCAACAAGCCGCCATCAAGCGATGGTTATAAAAAGAATAAACGGTGCGTCTTTTCAGAATTATGCACTACCTTTGAGGGTCACAATTTTATTACCGAATAAATACAGCTAAATAATTACGTTTTTAATTATAAATTGAATATAACTTAACTGATTGATAATTAGTAAAAAAGACATTTTTTTAGACCGGAACCAAATAACAAATATTTAAATAGTACACAAAATTGATACAATTGTACATTTTTTCGTATACAATTCTACTCTAAC
>Ga0307376_10002784_pt1 | contig 16754 bp, 14 predicted proteins | sample TR2MG_FD_202536 | JGI IMG/M metagenome (GOLD analysis project Ga0307376, IMG submission 202536) | Soil microbial communities from Risofladan, Vaasa, Finland - TR-2 | ecosystem: Environmental > Terrestrial > Soil > Coastal area > Acid sulfate soil | place: Finland: Risofladan, Vaasa | collected...
GATCACTACTACCTCGGCCTGGCCCGCGAGAAGCGAAGGCACAAGATCGATTCCTCCGACATCAGGAAGCCGCAGGTCGACAAACGCACAATTGAGCCGCTCCCTGCGGGAGATCGCGCGCACTTCGGCGCCGGTAGCCGCTGTGAGCACTCGATAGCCTTCGAGACTCAATGCCTTTTCGAGCCCGACGCGCATGCCCTCCTCGTCGTCGGCAACGAGAATCGTAAAGTCGCCCCGCTCGGTCATGTGTTTTCCCCTTTTGGAAACCGGAGCGTTACCGTAGTTCCCATGTTCACCTCGCTCCGCACCTCGATCCCGCCCCCATGTTGCCTCATGATCCGCTGACTCAAAACCAGGCCGAGCCCCGTTCCATACCCTTGCTTGCGGGTAAAGAAGGGCTGGAAGATCTGCTCCTTCGTCGCTCCGTCCATTCCTTCTCCATTATCGCTCACCGACAGGATGCATGCGTCCGCACTTTGTTCACCGGATACCAGAATACGTCCCTGATCGTGGTGGATCGCCTGCAACGCATTGTACAGAAGGTTGAACAGGACCTGTTTGACCGCATCAGGATCTCCTTCGATGATCAGATCCGGCGAAACCGTGGCGCAATCGACAAGGACTCCCTTCAGCTTGAGCTTCGGCGAGAACAACTGGACAACCTCGGTGACAAGCGGCGCAAGGTTGAATTCCTGGAAAACCAGGTTCTCTTCTGCAGTATGGTGAAGCAGATTACGCAGCAGCTTACTGACTCGTTTGATTTCCGCCTCGATGCGCCGCAGAAAATCTCCGCTCTCCTCGACCGAGAGTCTGCCTGAACGAAGCAGCTGAACATGATTGAGGATGATGCCGAGCGGATTGTTGATCTCATGTGCCACGCCTGCGGAGAACCGCCCCAGGGCAGCCATCTTCTCCGTGTTGACCAGCTGCCGCTTGTTCTCCTCCAAACGCACTTCATTTTCGGCAAGATTCTGCGCCATCCGCGTAAAGCTGAGGAACAGCTCACCAAACTCATCGGTCCGTCGGACTGGCAGCAGTACCCGGTAGTTCCCCCCCGCGACCTGTCCGGACGCGGCGACCAGATTGCGAATGTGGCCGATGATTTCGCGCCCCCACATGAAAAACAGCGCAGTTGCGACCACGACGCAGATCAGCGGAATGCCGGCTAACCCCGCGAAGGCATGCCACCAGTCCACCATCGTCACCGAAGACGGTCCTCCCACAAAGAGAAATCCCTTCGCATCGGACCCCATCTGGAAGTAGGAACCGACATAGTTATAGGTGCGGTTGCCGTATAAGTAGCTACCGGAAAAGGGCCTGCCAACGGCAGGAATAGCACGCGCCCAGAGCACGCCGGCACTTTCGATTCCCGGCAGCGAGGAGTAGCGGTACAGGCCCTGAGCATAGAATGCCATTCCCAGATTGAAGCGAAGCGAAAGTGTCTCAAAGTAGCCGCGATTGAAGGCCTTCTGCAGCGCGACGAGCCCGATCCTGCGCTGATCGTAGTAGACGGGCATATAGAGGGTCGCGTAGATCCCGTCTGATTTCTGCAGGTATCTGGGCGAAGCGGTGAGCTCGCCGATAGAGTTCCGGGAAACAACATCCGGTATATAGGTTGAATTGCCAACTACAAGTACTGAGCGGAAGCTCTCCCCGTCCTGGCGGTAGACAGCTATGGTATCGATCGATTCGGAAAGAAGAACTTTTTCAAGCTCTTCCTTGAGCACCTCGATATCGCCGCCGAGCATATCGTTCGAGATGTAGGGCCAGTACTTCTGGTACACGTAGAGCTTGCTTGTCAGGAAGTTCTCTTCCGCAAGCCGGGTTATGCTCACCCGGTAGCGCTGTTCGGTGTTCGACATATCCAGGCGGAGCCTGTTCAGAGCCGACCGGAAAAACAGCTCCTGCGACCGGCTGCTGTTCTCCACCACGACGGCTGCGGCTACCGCTATGGTGACAAGCACCGGAACGAGCAGGGCGAAAAATGACGTGAGTGCAAGCCGCGACCTGAGTTTCACCTGAAAAACCGACTCGCGATATTGTACCACGGGTCTGTCAGCCCGGCAAACAGAATGCGGACTCTGCCAGCAGTTCTCATTTTGACGCGGCAACGTCAACTGGCACGCTGGTGCGCGCCTATATTGGTTTTCAGATGACGTTGCCGCGTCAAAATGAGAACTGCGGGGACTCTGCATCACCGGTAGACAGAGGCACACTTCGGCCGTATACAGTTACCCGAAAGGAAGGACGAAAAACGAAACGGTGGATTTCACGCACACGGACCCGCGCGACGAAACTTACGCGACGAGTCGGTGCCCTGCTCATCGCGCTGCGAAACCCCGCGACACCCTGGTACGCGAAGGCCGTCGGAATCCTTGTGGCAGCGTACGCGGTGAGTCCTATCGACCTTATCCCTGACTTCATACCGGTACTCGGATTGCTGGATGACCTGATTCTGCTGCCGCTTGGGATCATGCTGACCATCCGAATGATCCCGCGTGCCGTGTTCCTGTCCGCTCTGCGCAGGTCATGGAAGCAGAATCAGGTCAAAGATCAAGGACTTCGCAGAGTCGGTGTCTTCGGCGTCCTGTTTGTCTGGGTCTGTTGCGCCGTAATCCTGATCAGGCTGATCTGGCACTGACAGCATCAACTTGGTGCAAAGGTAGTATACTGTAAGGTGAGGAGTCAGGAAGATGATCGGATCGAACCAGATCGACTACACTACGGAGGCGCGCTGGCGAAACGATAACAACTTGAACTTCATGCCGGAACCTGAAGTGGCCGGAGAGAGCGAAGCGCCAAGCGCGGTCGGAGAGGAGTCGCAACCGGACAACGGAGCCGAGGACGACAACCGAAAAGAGAAGAGTGACCGCAGACGTGCCGCGCGGAGATATCCGAAGAGCCAACTGCCCTCCTATATGGGAAAACACGTCGATTTCTTTGCCTGAGAGTCCGAACCCCTGAAAACATTTTAATGCGTGTCTCCAGTGTCTGCTCCGGTGCGAACTTGACTGCGGACTCGTCTCATGTTATCGTTCACTGAGCAGCCGCTCATTTAATTGAGCGCCTGCTCAATCCATCACAGGATCCGGTACAGACCAATGCTCAACGTGAACGACTGGAAGGAACGTCGCACTGATGAACTCAAGGAGCTCATTCTGCAGGCGGCGGCGAGCGTATTCAATCAGAAAGGATTCGAACGCACCACGACGCGGGAAATCGCAAAAAAGGCGGAGATTTCGGAGGGAACCATCTATAATTACTTCCCGACTAAACGTGATCTTCTCCTGTCGCTTGTCCGCAATTTCGCGCAGAGCGCACGTGATGCGTTCAGGGAGCATATCAGCAGACCCGCCGCAAACGAGGCGAACGCTGATTTTGCATCACAATACTTTTTCGAGCGGCTGAAACTTTTCAATATGGGACTGAGTCCCACGCTCATCCTCTATCATGCCAAGCGAGATCCTGACGTCCGCACAATACTGGATGAGGTCATCGCCGAATCGATGATCGAGATGGTCCGCCCGCGCATCGAGGAGCTCAAGGCCCTTGGACTCATCCGTGATATTGACGTGGACTTCCTCATCCTGTTCCTGCGCGCAATCGTGTTCGGAATCGCGGTAGTCCAGGATATCGAGGTTCCCACCGACCATCGTGCGCAATCTCTCGAAGAGTTGAGCAACATGGCCCGTGATCTGGTCTGGTTCGGAATCGTGAAAGGAAAAACAGATGAGTAAGGATGAATCCCGCAAGAGATTCCCGGTGCGATACCTGGTACTGCTTGCTCTAGTTGCACTTGCTGCGGTGGTCTGGTTCGTGCTTGAGCGGCCACGGAGCGTCGCCACTGAACAGGAACCACTTCCGGTGGATGTTGTGCTTCCCGCAGTGGGAACCATTGAAAAGACCATGACCATCTACTCCTACGTCAAATCTGATTCGGTCGTGACGATTGTCCCCAAAGTATCGGGGACGCTACTCTCACTCGATGCGGGAATCGGAACAACGCTTCATGCAGGAGAGACAGTTGCACAGATAGATCCTGCGCCGTACCGGCTTGCGCTTGACCAGGCGCGGTCGCAGTATGACGGAGCGAAGTCAGCCTACGACCGGACGAAGAAACTCTACGATGGCGGTTCAGCGAGCAGGCAGAATTACGATCAGGCACTCGCGCAGTACCAGAATGCACAATCCCAGTACAAGCTTGCACAGCTGCAACTTGGATACACAACCATCAGCTCACCGGTCGACGGGACAGTCATTCAACGGCACGTTTCACAGGGCGCACTCGTGTCTCCGTCCGTGCCGCTCGTCACGATCAGCAACGCGCACACGCTGGTAATCGAAACAGACGTGCCGGAGATGGACGCGCGCACGTTCGAGACGCAGAAGTCGTCGATGCAGATTCGCGCGGTCATTCCCGCAATGGGCAATGAACCGTTTACGCTGAGAATCCGCAACATTGCGCCGGCGATAAACGTCCATACCCGGACATTCGCCGTGGAATGTGAAGTTCAGGGCGACACAACGAACATCCTTCCTGGCATGTTTGCGGTGGTGAGTTTCGTGATCGACCACCGTTCCGGAGTTACCTACCTCCCCTTCACCGCGCTTGTCGGCGGCAACGCACTCTGGTACGTCGATGGCTCAGGCACCGCGCAATCGATCGGGTTCACACCGACGTTCAGCAATGACCAGTACTTCGAAATTCCCTCCCGGTATGCTGATCGCAGGTTCATCCTTTCAGGACAGCACTTTCTGTCGGTGGGCGCGCGGGTAAAGGTTGCGAGCACAACCAGGGCCGGAACATGAAGATAGCCGACTACTCGATCAGCCACGGACCGACTGTCATCGTGGCAATTGCCGCGGCAGTCGTGTTCGGCGTTATCGCCCTCACAGCCATTCCCCAGGAACGCACGCCGGACATTGCAAAGCCGTCAATTCTCATTGTCACGCAGTATCCCGGAGTCGGGCCCGCCGACGTCGAGCGGCAAATAACAAAGCCGCTCGAAGATGCAGTAAGCACGATCTCAGGCGTCACGAAGATCACCTCCGACTCGATGGACTCTTTTTCGATCATCACCCTCGAGTTCAACTGGAATGATAATGTCGACAGCAAGTACTCCACTCTGCGCGAAAAGGTAAACTCGGTACTCTCAAGCCTTCCGGCAGGAATAACCGGACCGCCTGAGTTCTTTTCATTCAGCGCGACCGATCTGCCCATTCTTACCTACATCGTGCGAAGCGCAGCCGACATCCAGACAGTCCACCGGTTCCTCACCGATCAGGTTGTGCCGTTCTTCCAGCGTGTCCCGGGCGTTGCCGCGGTAACGGTGAGCGGTGTGCCCGACCAGGAGCTCCAGGTAACTCTCGACCTGCAGGAATTAGCCAACCGGCGTGTCTCACCAATTGAGGTGCTCCACGCGCTTCAGGCAAACAATGTAACCATACCGGCTGGAAGCGTTGAGTTTCACGGAAGCGACCTCAACGTCCGGAGCGTCGGAGAGTTCGCGTCACTGGACCAGATCCGCAACACGGTAGTGGGCGTCGAGAACGGAACCTTCATCCGGCTGCGCGATATCGCGACCGTGAAGATAGCCGACAAAAGGCGTGACCTCTATGCGGTTGCCGACGGAAAGGACGCACTGGTTGTCGACATCACCAAGCAACGGGGAACCGACACCATCGCGATCATCGATCAGGTAAAGCAGGTGGCTCGACAATTCGAAACACACGAGCAGGGACAAATCACCTTCTACCCGATCGTGGATCAGAGCGTCGATGTTCACCGTTCAGTCAGCTCGGTTGCGAACTCCGCGCTGCTCGGAGCGGTACTCGCCATCGTCATACTGTTTCTGGTCCTGCACAATGTGCGAAGCACCCTCGTCGTTGCAGTCTCGATTCCGCTTTCAGTCATCATCGCAATTACCGGTCTCTACGGAGCCGGGCGGACATTGAACCTCGTCACGCTCGGCGGCCTGACTGTCGCGATCGGAATGGTCGTGGACAATTCAATTGTAGTGCTCGAAAATAGTTACAAGCACCTCGAGCGTGGCGCGGACGCAATAACCGCGGCGTCCCGAGGCACTACCGAAGTTGTAGGGGCGGTGATAGCCTCAACCACAACGAGCCTTGCGGTATTCGTTCCAATTCTCTTTGTAAGTGGCTTTGTCGGAATCATTTTGAGCGACGTCGCACTGGCTGTTATTTTCGCGCTGGTAGCATCACTTGTGGTGGCAGTCTTCGTTGTTCCCTATCTGTTCTCACGCGTAGTCCACCTTCCGACAAGAAAAATCGAGATGGCAAAGCTCAGCGAAGGGGTGTTCACGCGGCTCGAGTCAGCATACTCACGTGCTCTCTCCTGGTGCATCGACAACTCGCCATTCGTCATCGGAACTTCAGTCATAGTCCTCGTCATGAGTTTCGGCACGCTCAATTTCCTCGGTGCCCAGTTTCTGCCGGATACCGACACCAGCCAGATCGTCATGAGCATCGATACGCCGCCGGGCTATTCGCTTGACCAGACCAGACAGAAAATTCTTGAGGTGGAAAAGCTTACAGGGGAGCTCGTTCCGGAGATTGATTCGACGCTGTTCTATGTCGGGGAATCCAATCTCGTGGGCATCGGCAATTCCAACTCCGCAACGCGCGCAATCATCCAGCTCGTGCCGGTGTCAAAACGGCATCGATCAGTGTTCCAGATCATCGCTCTGCTCCGCAGGGAACTTCCGGCAAAGATACCGGACATACGTCTCAGCGTCCAAAACGGTGGCATCGCATCAACAGTGGCGGCGGCAATCGGATCGAGTGGTCTGCAGATCGATGTGTCGGGGGCGAACTTCGACCATGTCCGACAGGCAGCCGAAGCGATACGCGGCGTGCTCGCAGCCGATCCGAATGTCTCCTCGACCGATCTCAGTGTCCAGTTCGACCGGCAGGAGCTCGTGGAACAGTTCGACCGTCCGATCATGTCGCAGCTTGGCATTCTTCCCTCGGACGCCACACTCACCTCCCGGATCGTAATGAACGGAGTGGATGCCGGAACCTACCGGGAACAGAATAACGACTACACCATCGACCTCCGATCGAACGTTGCGAGCTCAGCGATCTCGGGGAATCTGCTGAATGAAATGTCGGTACGATCACAATCGGGAACCTTCGTGGGTTTCTCGGCTTTCACTTCATTTCGAGTCGAACCCTCCTATTCGGACATCCCCCATATCGAAAAGCTGAAGTCCATTTCAGTATTCGCGGATCTGAGGAAGCCGGATGTCCGCGGCACTTCGGCCCGAGTCACAAGAAGGATCGAAGCGCTCACGCTGGCGGCGGATGTGCGCTGGCAGATCGCCGGACAGGCTCAACAGATGCAGAGCTCATTCAAGTCACTCGGCGCGGCGCTCATTATCGCGGTGTTTCTCGTGTACATCGTCATGGTCATTCAGTTCCAGAACTTCGCCCAGCCGCTGATCATCATGGGTTCAATCCCGTTCATCTTCATCGGCGCGGTCCTCTCTCTGCTTGCGTTCGGCTCTACACTCTCGATAATAGCATTTCTCGGGCTCATAACCCTCGCGGGAACTGTAGTCAACAATGCAATCGTGCTCGTCGATTACATGAACATGCTTCGGAGGGACTATCACATGTCGCTGCGCGAGGCGGTGGTCGAGGGGGGCAGGCTCCGGCTGAGACCGATCCTGATGACGACCCTCACCACTATCCTCGGCGTAATTCCCATGGCTCTCGCAATAGGCGAGGGCTCGTCACTGAACGCCCCGCTCGGGCAGGTTATCGGCGGAGGACTTGTCACGTCGACTCTGATCACGCTGTTTCTGATTCCCACCCTCTACAACCTTATCGAGCGCAGAGGAGAACACCAAAAATGATGCGAAGAGCGAGGACAATGCTCGCGGCATGCGCTCTTGCAGCCGTAACAGTCGGCGCGCTATCTGCCCAACAGAACTACTCACTCGAACAGCTGACTGACGCGGCACTCGCAACGAACCCGGATATTCTGCAGCTCGGAAGCGCTCTGCAGGCAGATCGGCAGGAACTCTCGGGCGCTCGCGCATCGCTCTACCCAACTGTCGACTTTCAGAATACCTATTCATACATCGCAAATCCCACAGGCTACACGATCGGCAAAGGTTCACTTGGCGTGATACCGCTGCCGGTTTCCCTCGGTGGCCCGGTTGATCTGCCGCAGAGCGATATTACCGTGCCGCTCGCCCTGTACAACTGGAACGTCAACTTCGCGCTTACCGTCACTCAGCCAATCTATCTCTGGGGAAAGATACGCAGCAACATCGCGCTCAGACAGACGGTGGTGACCGCGGACGGAGTGAAGCTCACGAAGCGGCAGGATGATATGCGCACGATGCTCGACGTGAACTACTACACGCTCTACTACCTGAACCGCCTGGTCGCGCTGCTCGATGAGCAGAAACAGGTTGCCGACGATATGTTGAAGATAGCCGAAGACTCTTACGCCGCCGGGCAGATCACCGACGCGGATCTCACTGCAAAACGGATGGCGCTTCGCGCAATAACTCACGCCGTTGTTGCCGCGGATGGTCAGCGTGAGAACGCGCTGATCAACCTTCGGTATCTGAGCGGACTGCCGCTCTCCGGAGCAGACAGCGTGGCATTTCGCTCAGTTCGCACCGACCTTTCCGCGCAGCCGCTGCCGCCCGCCTCGGCCCTCATCGACCGCGCGCTCGGAAAGAACAGCGATATCATGCTGTCGACTGTTTCGGAGGCGGTGAGCAAGAGCAGGCTCGACATTGCGCGCTCGGGAACCATCATCAAACCGGAGCTATCGCTGAACCTTCAGTTCGCCTACGGCGGACCTCAGGTGCCACTGCTCGGCGGCTCCTGGTACACCGAGGACAACTGGGTGGCAAATCTGACTCTCGTGGTCGACAGCACGCTGTTTGACGGTGGCAAGTCGGCAGCAGCGGTCGGGAGCGCGGAGGCCGCCCTCGCGCAGGCACGGTTTCAGACGCAAAGTGCGGTGCGCGACATATCGTTGTACATCGCACAAACCAGAAACGAACTCGACACAATTGGGAAGAATATCCGCTACTACCAGAGCAGAGTCGCGGACACCCGGGAGGTTGAGAAGTATCAGCAGCACCTGCTTGATTCAGGCTCGGGGAGCAAACTCGACTACTATCAGAAGCGGGTCGATGTCTTTAGCGAGCAGGCGCAGGTGATCGAACAGGAGCTTGCGTATGCAAGCCGTTACTTCACACTCCGGAACGCGGTCGGCGGTTTCTAGCGAGCAGTCGTTCCCCGTCCGATCATCCGAACGGCGTGTTGAGAATCACATAGTGATAGTGGTCTTCCCAGACGCCGTTGATACAGAGGTAGGAGGGGGAAAACCCTTCCCGGAGAAAGCCGCACTTTTCAAGAACACGGATCGATGCGAGATTCCGCGGCATGACATTCGCCTCGACGCGGTGAAGCTTCAGTCGACCGAACGCTAAGCGAACCATCAGTTGCACCGCCTCAGTCATGTAGCCCTGTCCTGCCGCCTTCGCGTCCAGCCGATACCCGAGGTAGCAGGAGAGGAAGGCGCCACGCACGATGTTCGTCAGCGCGATGTTTCCGATCGGCAAATGGGGAGCGGCGTCGGTGCAGTAGATCCAGAGCCGCAGACCCTGGCCGCGGGCGAAGCCGCGTCGATCAGCGCGAATAAGCCGCCTCTGTCCGTGGCTTGTGAAAAACTCATCCCCGTGCAGCGGCTCCCATGGCGCGAGAAACTCCCGGTTTCGCAGGTAGTAGTCCGAGGCCTCCTTTGCATCGATTCCTCGAGCTTCCCGTAATTCGAGCCGCTTCGTCAGGTAGCGTATCATCGTCCCGCCGTCTGAGAGTCGGGGAGAATCAGCTGATACAGGTGGACATCCAGAAGCCGTCCGAACTTGAAACCAACCTCGCGCATGGTACCGATGTGATCGAACCCGAACTTCCGGTGAAGATGGATACTCACCTCATTCTCTCCGGCAATGCGCGAAATGAGGGTGTGCAGACCCACGCGTGGCGCTGCATCGAGCAGCTGCTTGAACAGCATGCGTCCGATTCCGCGCGACTGAAACGACTCGTCGATGTAGAGCGAGACCTCGGCGGTGCGGTCATAGGCGGATCGATCAGACCAGCGGGAGAGCGATGCCCAACCGACAACGTAGTCGAGTGCGTCCTGATTATCGGTGACCGGGCTGCCGTACTCATCCTGATCCACGGAGGCAACAAAGACCGGATACGAGTCGCCGTGCCGGTTGAACCAGGGCTCCATGGCATGCGCTTCCTTCGGCTCGGTGTCGAAGGTAGCAACGGTGTGGACGATCGCCTGGTTGTATATCTCAGTAATTCGCGCAACGTCGGTGAGTGACGCAATTCTGATTTCAACGTCCGACTTGTCATCTATCATCTGTATCACCTCTCCTTCGCGCATCGGTGCGACTTCAAGTTTTCGGATTGTACACCGAGGCCGCATGCAGCTCCAATCCTCCACCTGAGACAGGATTGCGTTGTCAGCATTTGAGGCTCTCTCTATAATAGAGCGCGGAGAGCAACGTGTCTGACAACATGCAAACGATTACCCGCGGGAGCTTTCGCCGATTCCTTGCCTATGTGCGGCCCTACACGGCTGCGGTCGTTCTTGCCTCACTCGGCGGAATTGTGAAATTCACGGTTCCGCTGTTTGTTCCGCAGGTTACCCGCTATCTCATCGACCACGTATTCAACAACCGTACGCTGAGCACCGCGCTGAAACTGCATACTCTGCTCGTCTCGGTCGGTATTCTTGTCGCAATTTACCTCTTCGTGTGGGTGCCGTTCACCTACATGCGCCATTATTATGCGGGAAAAGCGGGAAACAAGTCGGTTTTTGACCTTCGGTGTGACCTGTACTACCACATTCTGCGAATGTCCAACGGTTTTTTCAACCGAACCAGATCGGGAGGGATCGTCGGCAGGATGATGAGCGATACGGCTCTCGCGCAGAATCTGGTCGGCAGCGCGCTCACCAATATCTGGATCGACGGAGCATCGATCTTCGTGATCGGCTATTTTCTGTTCGCCATCGACCTGCCGACTGCGTTGGTCGCCCTGGTGACCTTCCCGGCGTACATCCTGTTTTTCAAACGAATCGGCGGCAAGATCAAGAGCACGAGCCATGAGATCCAGCGCAATATCGAACTGATGTCCGGCGAGGTACAGGAAAAGGTATCCGGCAACGTGATTGTGCGGGCCTTCACGCGAGAAAAACATGAAGAGCACATCTTCAACACCCATTCCACGCGGCTTCTCACCTCAACCATGAGATCGGTATTCCTGCAGAGCTGGAACATGGCGATATCCGGCCTGATTACCGGTCTGGCACCGCTGTTCGTGACGCTCTACGGGGGCTACCGGGTCATTCATGGCGATATGACAATCGGCGACCTGGTGGCCATCGGCATGTACCTTCCGCCGCTCTACCTGCCTCTGCAGCGCTTCTCCGAGCTCAATGTGGTGTTCTCAAGCTCGATGGCGGGATTATCGCGCATCTTCGAGATCATGGACCAGAAACCGGAGATAACCAGCGCGCCGGATGCCATACAGCTCACCGAACCGCGCGGGAATATCACCTTCGATCGGGTTGATTTCTGTTACGATGAGGGAACGCGTGTACTCACCGACCTCTCGTTCACCGTCCCTGCCGGCCGGAAGATCGCGCTCGTCGGACGAAGCGGCTCAGGAAAGAGCACGATCGCCAGTCTGATCCCGCGTTTCTACGACGTGACCTCAGGCTCGATCAGCATCGACGGGCACGATCTGCGCAAAATCGATGTCAAATCTCTTCGCAGCAACATCGGGATGGTGCTGCAGGAACCGGTGCTCTTCAGTGGAACCATCCGCGACAACATCCGTTACGGTCGGCCTGATGCGCCGGAGAAGGACATTCTTGCCGCCTGCAGGATGGCGAATGCGTACGAGTTTATCACCGGATTGCCTGCGGGCCTGGACACCGAAATCGGCGAACGTGGCGTATTCATCTCCGGCGGGCAGAAGCAGCGGCTGACAATTGCCCGCGCATTCCTGAAGGATCCGCGAATCCTCATCCTCGATGAGGCAACCTCGGCACTCGACTCAGAGTCGGAAACGCTCATCCAGGATGCGCTCGAGAGGCTCATGGAAGGACGATCCACCATCATAATCGCTCACAGACTTTCAACGATAATGGGTGTTGATCAAATCCTTGTACTGCGCGATGGTAGACTTGTCGAGCAGGGTACCCACAAAGAGCTGCTTGATACGAGTACCGTCTACCGAAGCCTGTACGACTTTCAATTCGCGAATATAGTGAATCTGCAGAAGTAGCGCCGACCGCGGTCTTGAGCGGAGCGCACTCCGGCAGGTCCGGCCCGAAAAACGTCCGCAACACGATAGGAGGAGAAGCCATGAGTAGAAGTGTGAAGGCGATTGTGCTCGGAGACGCGATGATCCCCGGAACCGAGTTCGAGGGAGCAGCACACAAGTATCTCAAACGCTACATTTCCCACCTCGCTGCCGGCGACTGGGAGGCAAGCTGGGACCGGCTGCAGGCCCGACGACTCGAGGTCGAGAAAAAGGGACCTGACATCGAATCGGTTCCACAACTGATCGTCGATCAGGGAGCAGAAGCGGAGATGCTCATGGGACTCTTTGTTCCCATCTCCTCAAAAGTGATCGATGCAATGCCGAAGCTCCGCATCGCGGGTGTTTCCCGGGCAGGCATCGAGAACGTGAATCTTGCGGCTGCCACCTCACGCGGTGTACTCGTCTTCAACGTCGAAGGACGGAACGCGGAGGCGGTATCCGACTTCGCCGTGGGGATGATGATCGCAGAGTGCCGCAACATTGCCCGCGCGCACTTCGCGATCAAAAGTGGAACGTGGAGGAAGGAGTTCGCGAACTCTGAATGGGTTCCGCAGCTTAACGAGAAAACAATCGGCATCGTGGGATTCGGATATATCGGCCGCCTTGTTGCGAAAAAACTGAGCGGCTTCGGAGTGAAGGTACTCGTGCACGATCCGTTTGTCGAGGAGGCTGCGGTGCGCGAACATGGCGCGCGCAGCGTGGATCGAATCACCCTGTTCCGCGAATCGGATTTCGTCACGATTCACGCCCGGCTCAGTGAACAGACAAAGCAGATGGTGGGGAAGGCTGAACTTGCGGTCATGAAGCCGACCGCCTACCTCGTCAACACGGCCCGCGCGGGCCTCGTGGACCAGGAGGCGCTACTCGCCACGCTTCGGGCAAAAAAGATCGCCGGAGCAGCGCTCGATGTGTTCGAGAGCGAGCCGCTTGGCGCCGAGAGCGAGTTTCTGAAACTTGATAATGTAACCCTCACGACCCATATTGCCGGAACCACCAGGGAGGCACTCTCGGGCTCACCCGGTCTGCTCATGGATGACATTCGCAAGCTCCTGGCCGGAGAGAAGCCGCGCTTCGTGAAGAATCCGGAAGTGCTCGCGAAGCCTGAGTTTTCCGCCTGGCTCGAGGAGGTTCGCGGATGATGGTGGCGATGAAGAGTCTGCTCGAAGAGGCGCAGAAACGCAAATACGCGATTGGTTCATTCAATGTCTACAACTACGAGACAATTCGCGGAGTTATCGATGCGGCATCCGACGAACGGGTGCCGGTCATCGTCGCCTTCGGTGAACGATATCTGGAGAACATGGGTCTCGCCGAGGTGGCATCAGTCACCCGGGATCTGTGTGCGGGCGCTGGAGTGCCGGTGGTGCTCCATCTTGACCACTGCAAGTCCTTTGATCATATCGTGCAGGCGGTGCAGGCGGGGTTCACCTCGGTCATGTACGATGGCTCCTCGCTGCCCTACGAGGAGAATGCCGCCACAACGCACGAGGTTACCCGCCTTGCTCATGCGGCAGGGGTAAGCGTCGAAGCCGAGCTTGGCGCAATCGGGCTTGGCGACCGATCGAACGAGGAGGAGGCCTCCCAGATCTATACCGATCCGGGACAGGCGCGCGATTTTGTCTCACGTACCGGCATCGATGCGCTTGCAGTGTCGATCGGCACAGTCCACGGCCTCTACAAAGGCGAACCAAAGATCAACATCGATATCCTGAAAGAGATTTGTCGCATTGTTCAGATACCGCTCGTGCTGCACGGAGGCTCCGGTACACCCGAGGAGATTATCCGGCAGTGCATCCAGAATGGCATCTGCAAGATCAACGTAAACACCGAGATCTCGGCGCATGTGGTCGACAAGCTTCGCGAACTGCTCTGCTCCGGCGCCGACCATCACCTTTCCCAGCTTTCGGTCAAGCAGGTGAGTCTGGTGAAGGATGTCGTGAAAAAGTATATCCGCATATTTGGAGGAGTTGCCTGAATTGGAGGTGATCGCTGTCGTCGATGCGGGCACTTCAAGCCTCCGCGCTTCCCTGCTGAACCGTGACGGCGCGGTAATACACACCGCGCAGCGTGAGTACACGCCGCAGTTTCTGCCGAACGGGAACGTCGTGCAGGAGGCCGAAACCTGGAGAACCGCCCTGTTCGCAGCCCTCAGGGAGGCGCAGGCGTCAACGGAAAACTCAGGCGTCACGGTGACCGCGATCAGCGTCACCTCGCAGCGTGCGTCGATCATCCCGGTTGGCAGCAAGGGTGAGCCACTGTGCCCTGCGATCATGTGGCAGGACAAGCGGAGCGTCACCGAATGCGCGTACATCGAGCAGGAGCTCTCGGCGCCCGAGATCTACCGGAGAACCGGTCTGCGTGTCGACCCCTACTTCTCGGCAGCGAAGATCCTCTGGCTCGAACGAAATGAACCTTCGATACGGCGCGCGGCGGTCAGGCTCATCGGCGTTCAGGACTGGATCGCGTGGCTTCTGACCGGGAGATACGTGACGGACTCCACGCAGGCATGCCGAACCATGCTCATGGATGTCCGCACCCGAAGATGGGATCCGGACCTCCTGTCGGTAGTCGGCGTACGGGAGTCTGAGCTTCCCGAAATCGTCGAGCCGGGAACGATAGTCGGAGGACTCACGCAGGAGGCTGCGGCAATCGCAGGGCTCCGCGCGGGGATTCCGGTGGTGCTTGCCGGAGGCGATCAGCAGAATGCAGCGCTCGCACTCGATGTGTTCGAATCCGGATCGGCCGAGGCGAACACCGGAACCGGATCATTTCTCATTGCCTATTCACCGCGCCCCGCTTTCGATCCGCAAATGCGCACCCTGTGTAGCTGTGGCGCAGTTCCGGGGACCTGGGTAATCGAAGCGGGCCTTCTTACCACCGGTATTGTCTATAGCTGGGCCAAAAGCCAGTTCTACCGGGAGGCGACCGATCAGGATGCGATAGAGATGATGAACAGGGAGGCCGAAGCATCGCCTGCAGGATCAAACGGACTCTTCGTCCTTCCTCACTTCAAAGGCGCGGCAGCTCCCCGCTGGAATCCGCTTGCTACCGGCCTCTTCGCGGGGGTTCGCATGGATACCGTCCGTGGCGATTTTGCGCGCGCAATCCTCGAGGGAATAGCGATGGAGCTCGGAGAGAACCTGGCAGTGATCGAAACGCTCACCGGGAGAATCAACGCGGTGAGCGTTGCCGGCGGGCTCGTCCGATCCGATCTGTTCAATAGAATCCAGGCCGGCTGCTTCGGCCGCCCGGTTCGCCGCTATCGCAACAGCGAAGCCTCGACGCTCGGAGCGCTGATGAACGCGGGTGTCGCGCTCGGCCACTATCCGAGCTTTCGCGACGCGTTCACCGTGGTGCGTGGCGAGGAGCCAACGCTGTTTGAGCCGGATGAGCAGACCGCCACAGTTTACCGCAAGCTAAAGATGCGGGTAAACCTCATCTACGAGGCAATGAGCAGACTCGGTGTCTATGAAGAGCTTGCAAAGCCGCTTGACTCAGAGAGTCGCACACTTGATCGGTATCCGGGCACCGATGCTACAATCCATCAATGATTTCAGTGGGCAATTCTCCCGGCAGAGGGCGTGGCGTCTTTTCCGACAAAACATTTCAGGCAGGCGATCTCATCGAGCAGGCGCCGGTGCTGGTTCTGCCTGACCCTCAATGGTTGTCGCTCGACACGACTGAGCTTCGCGACTATCATTACGCGTGGGGCGAAAATGCAGCCGCAATCGTTCTGGGGTATGGTTCTCTCTATAACCACTCCTACACTCCGAATGCGATGTACGTGCGGAATATGGATGCCCGGCTGATGGAATATGTCGCCCTGTGTGACATAGCCGTCGGTGAGGAGATCACCGTCAACTACAATGGCGATCCGGAGGATATGACGCCTCAATGGTTCGAAACACCCGGCAACAGATCCGAACAGCCGCTCAACCTGAACTCATAGTTGTTCTCTACTCGGTAGTTGAATCCATGGGCCGGGGCACGCCCGCTGACATTACCCCCGACAGGGAAACCGAACAGATTGCAGCATCAGTGGATCGTGCGCTCAGGCTCACCGGCGGCAACTCGAGCATGCACGCAATTCGCACAGCCGATGATGTTACCCGCACACTTTCGCGGTTCGATCCTGCAACTACACTCGTTTTCAATCTCTGCGAGGGCCTTGACAACGATACTGCAGCCGGCGAGTACCATGCTGCGCAGCGGATTGCGAAAAGCGGCCTTCGTTACACCGGCGCGGATCCGCTGACACTCGAGCGCTGCCTTGACAAGGGAAGGACCCATGAGCTGCTTGGTGCGGCAGGAGTTCCTGCAGCAAAATGGATTGTCGTTCGAACTGTGGCCGAACTTGC
>Ga0307376_10002786_pt1 | contig 16745 bp, 23 predicted proteins | sample TR2MG_FD_202536 | JGI IMG/M metagenome (GOLD analysis project Ga0307376, IMG submission 202536) | Soil microbial communities from Risofladan, Vaasa, Finland - TR-2 | ecosystem: Environmental > Terrestrial > Soil > Coastal area > Acid sulfate soil | place: Finland: Risofladan, Vaasa | collected...
TCATAAGACACGACTTCCATTAATTCCTCTGATGCTTTCTTGGGGCTTTTACTCCTATTTTTCTTTCTTTTTTTATCATTCACATCATAATAGCTCTTTCCACCGTTTTCTGAGAAGAAAGAGGGATTCCTTTTACTTTGCCACAGTTTATTCTTGTCCCCAGACATCTCCGAAACATCATTCCATTCTTTCGAGTTATCAGTAACCGGCGTCAGTTGCTCAAATTTACCCAAACGCCTAAACAGGTCCAACACCATGCCAGCAGAGAACCCACTATGCCCCTGATCAGCGAAGCATTTGCACAGCTCCATGACGGCCTTTCCAATCATACCACCATAATCTGAATCTTTATCAAAAAGGCCTGCTAATTGAAGCTCTTTTTTTGCATGGTCTACCAGGCCGGCAATGACACCCATACCGCGTATATAAGATGCTACTGATAGTTTCATATTCCCTCACTAAATGTATAATTTAATACGCTGTTACTTTTTGCAAATATTTCCTTAATTCTTTCTCTTAACCGTAGATCCTCATAATACTCCGTATAATAGAGTCTCCCTTTAACGCTCTGTTTTCCTGTCTGAGCAAGAGTTTCCGGAACCGGTATGCTTATCTTTTCACAGACCTCTCTGAGATCTTTTTTTATGTGTTCCAGTTTCCCTATAAAGTCCAGCGCAACATTACCGTTTTTATCAAAGATATAAGGAGCATAAGGATCTGTCCCTCTATAAGAATTCAACCACCAGATAACATTGTTTTTATCAGGTGGCAGATTAAATTTATGCCTATTATAGAAAAAGGTTGATATTAATAATGACCATGGATTCCTGAAAAATGAAAATTTAAAATATCTCTCAAATCTTTCATCTCCCAACCGCTTTTTAACCTGTTCATAATTATCGTGGTTAGGGGCCCAGCCTTTTGGAGACCTAATACCGTAATCCTGCAAATAATCCTGAATAGTTCTTGAACCTGTTTTAGGTACTGCGAAAAAGATAAATTTATATTCATCTGAATAAACCATTATTTCAACCGTTCTTACCAATAACAGTTGCAATTTTTCTTTGCATTTGACCAATTATTAGGTGAATAAGGGCAAATAGCCCCTTTATTCACATTTCTACGTCTCCCGTCACTTGGGTCTATCACATGAGAACACCCTATGTTACAAAAGGCTTCATCGGGGGTGTATGTTCTTGAATTTTTGCAAACAGTAACTGTACTCTTTTTCTTATACATCTCAAGATATTTTTCAGAGTGTTCTTTATCTTTCTCAAAGTAATCCTTAAAACCTACTTTCTTGCCATTGACCCTTATATTTCTTATACTATCTGATCCATCACCATCCCAGCCAAAACTCATTTTATGCTCTTTATTATCAGGATCGACAACTATATCAAAGGAATGACCAATATTCCCTGTTCGCATTATATATGTCAAAAGTCTTACTAATGAACCCTCAGTATCATTGCACTCAACTTCAATAATATTGGTGGGATTTCCCACATATGCCTTATGAACTATATTCCTGATATTTTCTGTTATTGAAACCATTTAATCATCCTTTTTAAAAAAGTTTCCTTTTTATGAAAGAGTTCGTAATAAACATTTGAGTCAACTAAATTAAGGAAACATTCCTTATTTTCTTCCTCAGTTAATGTGGCTCTTTTTTTAAACTTCTTTAACTTCGTTATTTCAGAGATTATCTTATCAATTTTATCAGGACTTATATATTTCTCATAAGCCTCTTTTAGTTGGTCTAAATTTTGCCAGGGCCGCAAATCTATTCTTCTTTCATCCATACACCCTCAGACCTACCTATCCCGCTTTATAAAAAGGTTCTACAGGGCAGGAAATGTCTATCACAACGGGTTTCAGTTCGTCCATTTTCCTATAGTTATATTCCCATAATGCAAATTTTTGGGCATTTTCCTCCATGTCCTTTCTAAATTTCTTTATAATTATTTCGGGATCAGGTCTGACGTTATTGGCAATTTTCTCCCTCACTTTAATCTCCCTTCTAAAGGGAATTTATAATCAAGCCAACCGTTCACTTCGCCCTTATCTGGTGCTATGCCCATACCGTATTTTAAACTTTTACATTTATAACCTATCAGTGAGAGCAAAACCATTACCTGGCTGGAAGTATGACCAACATAGCAATAGACCAAGATCGTCTTATCCACAGGTAATTTCTTCAGATTCTCTTCCTGAAGGATATTGAGCCAGAATATATTAATAGCGCCCGGAACATGGCTTTTCTCATACTCTTCGGGCTTTCTTACATCAACTATAAAGAACTCATCAGCTTTGCCGGCCTCCATGAGTTTATGCAGTTCCGGAGGTTTTATATAGTTCCAGTCCTTCTGGGTTTCCTGGAGATAATCCTGCAGGAGTTTCAGAAGCATGTCCGGATCCACATCGAAATACTGAGCATGAAGGTGCCGGGCTAATCTCTTAATCCTGTCTGAGACGGGCTGTTTCAGATCCTTATTCATAGAGGGCAACACACATTCCATTAAGGTTTGCCCTTCCTTTGTATCCAGATCAACTAATTCTCTCCTATATAATTGTGTCACTATTCACCTTTTGAATCTTTCACCTATCTGGATAATCAGCCATGTAATCAATCCCTCTGGATAGGCTCACAAAGGGCTGTACAACTTCTTTCGCATATGAGCTGCTGTCTCTTAAATATGTCCAGCGGTTCTCATAATGACCCACAATCTCCGGAACCACCATAGACGCATAATATTGACCTGTGCTCTTATGAATGGGTTCTCTAAATTTATAACCCACAAGGGACCACTCAGATGTATCATAACTTTGATACCATGTACTGAAAAATATCCAACTGGGATCAAACCAACGATGTTGGTACGTTCCATCTACAAACGTCCCGTCTATATTTTGATGACCGTGAGCATATGTCCAATCAACCAGATTGAAAGTCATATCGCCCCGGTCTACAATTGCATTTTGAAAATATGTTGAATCCTGTGGGAGTCTTGTAGAATCGTCTACTATGTAGCCTTCAAGAGGGAAACAATGGGAGGGATCAACAGCTTCAAGGGTACCTGTATAACCTATGGCCCCTTCAAACTGACTTGTATGGGTTGTATCAAAGGCAGAAAGAGTTCCAATAACGTCCATAATTTATTACCGAGGTACTGCATAGAATCCTGATGAAACTGCTACGGTTGAATCTTGATAAATTATCAGCGTCGGAAGTTTAAAATCTCCACTCCCGCTGAATGTAGAGACCGTCCCATCCCAAACATAGGCATCATCACGGTTCCTTACTTCATAAAAGGCTATTGTGGCGTCCATGTAAGCTGTTGCATCGAAGATCTCATGGGCCACAGACGTACCGTCTGTTGAATCACCGAAAGCCGGAACAGAAAGAGGTAACCGCGTTACAGCCGTATAATCTTCGTTCTTTAGATAGATACCACCGGAAGAAAAGGAAGACCCGTCATTAACTAACTGTACCACTGCATTACACGCTGCATTTGTTGCCTCTATTGATTTACGCATTATCAAGTCCCATTTGTTCCGCTTGGAGAACAAGTTCGATTTCAATAACTAAAGACTTTTCATCTTCAGAGCTCTTTGCCGGCATGTAATCAAGCTGATCAGTCCATATAGCTGATTCATCGAGCTGCTCTAGTTCTTCTGAGTCACTTTCAGGATAGTGTTCTTTGAAATGGGCCCTTAATTCCCCATGTATAACTTCAGTCAGAGGAGTAATATTTTTTTCTACCCAGTCACCTATCATGAGATTAAGAGCTTTATAGCTCTCAGGCAGCTTCCCGTCATAAAAGATTTTTACTGCAGCCCAGATATCAATAGTTTCAGGAGAATCTCCATTTTCAACATCTTCTTTTGTGATATCATCAAAAGAGATGAATTCAAAGTCATCCTTGATTTTGAAATTCTTTGCAGCATTAACGATCCGTATAAAATCTTCTAACATAGTGGATGTCCTTTAAGTCAAAGTCACATTCATCTGAACACCAACCGTCATTCCAGTAGCTTCGTCTATTCTCCAAACATTTTGAATATAATAGACACCTTCGGTCGTTTCATCTACATCATCAAGATTAGGAGACACTGTCATTTTCTTTTCTTGTTCAGCAGTTACAATAGCCATTTTATACTTCCTCTTTTATGTTCATTCCATATGACTCATGTTCGTGATGTTGTGACATAAACTTTTTAAAGATTTCACATTATCAGCAAAGGTCAAGGCGTCAATTTTTGCTTCTCGACTATAGTATTTCAATCTCAATTCTGATACGAGTGGATTTTTTTCAAAATGAAAATAAACTCGTTTCGTTTTTTTATCCCGAATTGATTCATCTATTTTACAACCCGCGGAAAGAAAAAAAGCTGCTAAATATAAATCACAAGTCTGGTATCCTTCAAAAGCATCTCTGGTTCCGTCGTTTGTCATAATACACCTCTTATTTAATATCTATTATCTTATATAAAAGAAGGCCGCCCTCGTAAATGCGGCGGCCTTTCTTAAGGGCAATAAAAAAATTTTATTTTCTGACCGTTAGATTATGCAATGGTAACTGTGAATGCGCCTCTATCTTCCATGTTTTTTATCTGTCCTGTTCTATCAGCACCCGCATAAAGAGCGCTCATTTGCACATCACTCGTTCCAAGAAAAGTAGTATCCTGACCAGCGCTAAGATAACGATCCTGGCCGATAACGTAAAGGCCCTTTCCACCGCCAAGTTGGTTCCGCTGTCCTACGTCATGCAGGTACACTCTTCCATAATCAGTGCCATCGTATGCTACACTTACTGTTTGAAACGCCATGATATATCCTCCTTAAATAATAATTGGCTTAAATTCTCAGGATTATTAATTTCCTTATATTAATAGATTATTCAAATTTTATCACTATTACACTGTTGTGTCTGTTATCTCTTTCTTTGTCACCTGACTTCCTGAATAAGTATAAGTCGTTAATTTTGCAGGAGAGCCTGCAACAGTAGCATCACCCAGATAAGCCTTTTCCGTAAGTACATTGGTTCCATCATACGTATACTCTGTGGTGACATTAGCTCTATAATAATCAGAAGGATCCGTTATAACCGCACCACTTTCAGAGCCTGCCATCTTTACCCAACGAAGAACCCCGTCATTAAAAACAAAACCCTGGCGCCTTATCGTAGGGTCATCCTTCATCCATTTCGGGGTGATGCCTACCGGGGGCACCAACACTATAGCCGAATCAGCAATGGCACTCTCAGACCCCACTGAATCCACATACGTAATAGCAAAATAAAAAACACGGCTAGTAAAATTTACAGTGGTGGCTAAAGATAATAATGTTCTGACATCCTCTATCGTGGCATCATAAACTACTTTCCCTAATCCTACGGGTTGCTTAGTGGGCACATCAGGAACATTCTCGGCCAACATAGACAAAGAGTCAGAACTAGGATAAAGCCCTGCATATATCTTATATGAGACTGCTCCTGATTCTCTGCTCCAACCGAATTTTATTAGATCCCGCGCTTTATAAAGAGGTTCAATAAAACTATCCATAATAGATTCCTTATATTTATCTTAAAGTGACTGCTCCCACAACTAAAGTCGTGGGCTTCCATGGGCCTTGCCAGAGATTTTGCTTGGGGGCTCAACAGACTCCAGCCCGAGTCTGGATATATTAAATGAAGTATCGATAGATTATTATGAGACGACTCGCTTTCACTCTCAGCTAAAGATGCTCGCAGAACAACACTCCACAGGCTTTCCAGCTCACAAAATCGTAATTTTTTTCTTTTTCTCTTTTTCTACAAAAGGAGTGTAACTTTCATGGTTCATGCCCGCTTCCTTTGCCATCTTCTGAGCATCCGACCAGGAGTCCGTCCGGACACCCGCTATATTAGGCTGAATCTGCGGAGAATTGGCACGGTGCTCCTCTTGCTTTTCCCTTAATTTTTCACTCTTTTTCTTCCGAAGACGCTTCTCCCTGTAGTGTATGGTCTCTGTACCGCCTTTAAATATGAAGCCACCGGCATTTGGAGAAAATAACCTCTTCATTTTCTTCTTACACTCGGGGCACTTAATCTCTGGGTTCTCAGATATTCCGTGGATTTGCTCTTCCACATAGTCACATTTTTTACAATAGTAGTCATAGGTAGGCATCTTCAACTTCCTTTGGATTTAGATTTAGATTTATTACAACGGAAAATATGCTGTTTGAAAAAAATATCTGTTTATCTGTTAATTTATCTGACAGATACAATTTAGCTGTCCATAACTCTCCTATAGCTTCGCCTTCCGGTTTAAGTACGGAATCATGGATTTCACCAAAAATTCTTTTCATAAGGGTTCTATTTGTCACTATATATTCAACAATATGGTCTTCATGTTCAACGTAAGAAAAGCCGTAATTTAAGGAATCTTCCAGGGATTCTATTCCTTTACAATGCAGATCAATTTTTGTTTTTGAATGAACAACATCAGGAATAATATTCATTAAATGAGCCGCCTCTCCCAATTCTCAGCTTTCTCACGGTCTTTATCCAAAAACTCGTCATTTTTAGATATGTCTTTAAATCTCTCAACAGCAAAAGTTATTGTTGGAAGGTCACTGCGGTTCTTAAAGGCCACAAAAGCTATAATATCCGGGTTTTTTTCATTACTCATGAATTCCCTTTTATCTTTTTCACTCTTATCCACCCACCCCGCTACAGCTTTTATGAAATCAGGATTAGTCTCTAGGCTCTCTAATTCTGGAGGAATAATAATTTTCGGAACTTTCTTTTCAATCTCTTCCACTACTTCCAGAGCTTCCTCAGCTGCTTTCTCGATTTTCGGCACCTTGGTTAATTCTTTTAATCTCTGAGCTATCAAATGAGAAGCTTCCGGAAATCTATGTGTTAAGTAAACCAATTCGTCGGGTACCTCAAGTTTTCTGACCCAGCTAGATCTGCTCTTAGGCTTTAAATCCCAGTTCTTTTCAATCTCTTTAATATGAGGTTTCAGAGCTATATCTTTCAGTTCCTCAGGTATTTTCAAGACCTCGTCCGGAATACCCGGTAATATCTTTATGGTAGGCGCTTTCTCTATCCTTTTCTTCATTACTTCAGGCATCTCACCCAACTTGAATTTCGATACAAGAGGAAGACAGGCAAGAACATGCTTGCATACCAGAAATTTCCCCTCTTTATCCCTCGTTTTAGGCGGAGCGAATTTTGGCCGGATACCCCCATAGAGATAATCATTCATATAAGCATTATATTGAGCGCCCCAAAATATCCATGAAGGACATGAACAGCTTACTCTTACATGGAGTTTGTACGTGTCTCTTATATTACGATACGGAATAAACTGAAAAACTGTTGAATAGGGCCATGGCCAACTCTGATCTTTATTAAACGGGTTTCTTGGAGCTGATCCAGAAGAGGTAGTAAAAGTCCATCTCCCCTTTGCCGGCTCATATCTCTTTGCACTTACTGACACACCAGGAACACTCGTCATTATAGGGCCGTCTTCCTCTACAGTTACACCAGCACCACCCGGCTTCCGTGTTCCTTTCAATTTTGTATTTATACTCGAACCCTCTGCCAGATCCTTTAATAACATTGCGATCTTATCGGCATTATCAAGTTCTATTTCAACCGGAAAACAATCCATTAAATAATTTGCTATAACAGTACTTGCATCCGGGCTACACTCCTTTGCAAGGTAAGAAGCTACGACACGTTGGGAAGCTGTATGAAAGGGCACTCTCATGGGATGATTAAGCGGACTTTTGAACATACGCGTTACTTTATCTTCTGAGATTTCAGGGGCGTCTTCATTATCCCATGACCGATCGTACAGATCTTCCAGGTCATCAGAACCGGCGCCTTCACCAGGTTTTGTCATTTCATAAAATTTATCAACAAGATTGCGCGGGTGTGGCCTCTCTTGATTCTTAAGCCACTCATCCGGCCCTTTAAAGTCCCAGAGATTCTCGGAATTTTCTGATAAGCGCACAACCGTTTCCAGGGGCATCACTGGTCTCCCCTGGAGAGGTCGTTTACGGAGTTTCTCAAGAAAGTCGCCCTCATATTTAGGCATCACTTTTATGGGGTTTGGTGTGTAGGACCTCTCCCTAAGAGTCCGTTTGGGCTGGGAGATGTACTCCCCAGATGCAGCGTCCTCCATGTTCTCCATGGGAGTCATTGGAGGAAAGAGATTATGCATGTCAAAATCGACTACATTTGCAATAATTCTTTTAGCCTGTTTGTTCAAGTTCCTCTAACCTTTCCGCACACGCGTTTTGAACTGCTTTTATAGTTTCAACAGATTGAATGAATTTTATAAAAGCAATATCCGTAAGTTCCTTTATAAATTTTTCCTTCTTTACCCAGTGCATCTTGCCCCAATCATCCGGCAACATTAATAGATAATCGTTACCACCTTCTGTCTTCTCTGTTTTCTGAGCAGAAGCTTCCTTGGATAAGTTCTTCTTCTTTTCCATAATCTCCTGAGTTTGAGTAGAAGATTTTTTCCGACTGGCCGCACGGTCTTTTGCTCTTTTATCAGCTTCAGTTTTTTTCTTTTTTTCAGCTTCTATCTCTTCTGGCGTTTTCGGCACAAGAACTGGCTCTTCAAATATATCTGCGATCAGTTCATCTCCTGTCTTCTCATCAGTCTTAAGAGATTTTGGAGGAGCTCCTTTTCTCTCCCCAATCTTGGAAACTTCAACCGCTTCCTGCGGCTCAATAACAGAAGTATTAGTCTTCGGTTTAACTCCTCCTATTTTAGCTACAACAACGCCGCCCTGCTGAGAACCATCAGCAACGGAAGAGCTACCTGAACCCACCTTAGTTGTGATTTTCAGACCATCAGGAGAAGTGGTTTTTTTGAAAGTCATTTCTTTGGGGGATTCTATTTTTCTTAAAGTTACTCCCTCAATTTCCTTAACTTCCATATTTTTTTCTATCGTTCTAACAACCCTGGCGTCCTGGGAATCATCAGCGTTAATGACCTGTGGTTTTGTGATCCGTTGAACTTCTTCTCTGCTCATCCCTTCAGTGGCACGCGGAGTTGTATCATCAACTGTGTAAGATTTTTTTTCTTGAGTTTCAGCTGAAGCGGTCTTTGTCTTCATTGGTTTAGATGAGTCAGCACCGTACTCATCACCTTTAACTACTTCAAATTTTCTCTTTGAAAGTACACGCGGTGTTACAGTAGAACTAGTTACCAATTTAACTTCAACCTGGTCTCCGGCAACTTCGAGTTTTCCTCCCTTTCTCTTAGCTTCAGTTTCCTTGACTGCCGGAAATTGTTTAACAATCCGATCCTCTTCCTTGATTATTTCAGTTCCTCTTTTACCCACAATACGAGTTCCACTATCTTTATTAACAAAGGTATCAAAACTGCCACCTTTTACATTATCATATTCCTCCCCTTCCTGAGGGGGAATAACAACTTCTGTCTTCTGTACCGGTGTTTCTTCTTCAAATAAATTTCCCTCTTCCAGTTTAAGGGTCTCTGAAGCGGCTTCAATGATCAGCTCAGGGATTTCTTCTGAGGAGATTTTAAGGGTTGCTTCTACAGGCACCAACCACTGCATCATATTTATTGCAGATTTCAGCCCAGGGCAACGGCCTTTAGCAAGGTCTCCGTCAGCCCTCGTATATACAGCTACCTGACCATCATATTGAATTGTTTCACCCTCGCGGACTTTCACTGAGGGTATGTTCCGATCTTCAAAATTTAGAGCAAAATCTCTTGTTGCAACAAATTCTTGAACCTGCCCCTTTGCAAATTCAACCATAAATACCTCCTATTAAGATTTAGATTTGGATATTTTATTCTATTCCTATCTGAAAATAGGGCTATATTATGATATATTGTATTAAGAGATAATTAATAAGTGCTATAAGCCCTTGATTTATATGAAGGAATTTATATTAATTCTTGCAAAGTTGGTGTTTTAATAATCTACTTATATTTTTTTCTATGTAAAAGCGTGATTTAAATGAATCTTTATACAAAGATTACTTGGAGAGTTTTACATTTAATTTATATTGATAGTTGAATAACATATTGCTTGGAATTTTTTATGCCACACTTCCAAAAAACACTCATTTACGCCCTCTGTGATCCAGATACTTTGGAAGTAAGATATATAGGGAAATCCAATCAACCCAGAAAACGCTTCACAACTCATTTAGCAGATAAAAAAAGAACCTATAAAACTAATTGGATAAACAAATTAAAATCCTTAAATAAATTACCTAAGTTGAAAATTATAGAAGAAGTCCAAATTAATTCATGGGAAGAAGCAGAAAAGAAATGGATAGCTCATTATCGTCATATATATGGAAATAAGTTAACTAATACCACTGAGGGTGGAGAAGGTATAAACCATACACCAGAGATACGTTTAAAAATATCTCAAGCAAAAACGGGTCACAAAGTTAGTGAAGAAACAAGAAAAAAATTATCTAAACCCCGTCCAGATCCTGAGTATAGAAAAAAATTATCTGAAGCCCATAAAGGCCTACCTATAAATCAAAGAACTTTGTTAAATTTAAGAAAAATGGCTGAAATGAAAAAAGGTAAGCCTCTTAAAGAAAGCCATAGACGAAACATAGCTATAGCCAACACAGGTAAAACACACAATTCCGAAACTCGATCAAAACTATCTACAGCAACAACTACTTATATGAATATACCCGGAATTAAAGAAAAACAATCTCAGGCATGCTTAAAACAATGGAAAAATTCAGACTACAGAAAAAAGCGCTCAGAAGAAACCAAAAAATTATGGGAAGATCCCAAATTCAGGAATAAAAGAGAAAAAGCACAAAAAAAGTTTAACAAAAAATTTATTAGAAAAAGGAGACATGATGCCGAAGGTAAGTGTTATTACGCCATTCTCCCGAGGAATTAAAGAATTATCCCAATTACTCAGAGATTTTAAAAATCAAACTTTTACTGATTTTGAGCACCTAATTATTAGAGATGGTAGCATTCCTGAAGACATCCAAAGTTTTATGGATATTCATAAAAATGATTATAATATTCGATTCACTTCAATAAAAAAAGATCCAGGAAATATGAAGCAGTCCCCTGGAACTAATCCAAGAAATTATGGTATATCTTTAGCTAAAGGAGATTATTGTTATTTTTTTGATGATGATGACAGAGCTAAAGATACTCTCTTAGAAACTTTAATTTCGGGTACTCAAAACAGTACCATTACTATAGTGCAGATGTCATGCCAACATTCAAGGATGTATAAAGACGGAGACCCTGATAGAATAGTGCTCGTTCCGGAAATAGGGTTATATGCCTTCCCAGTATGTTGTCATATTGGAACTCCCTGTTTTATCGTCAGGAGAGAGTGGGCCGTAGAAGAGCCCTGGCAGCATGAGCCAGAGCATGATTTCAGATTCATAAAAAGAATCTGTGAAAAATTTCGACCTCAAGTAAGAATTGTAGGAGGAATGCAAGTAGATGTTGACGGTCTTGTCATTGGTCAAATGCGTGACTGGGTATCTATTCCACCTTTTTATCGGGAATGATTGATTATGGAAGAGTTAAGTAAAGAACTAATTGAAGAGTTTAGAATGGCAGGTTATGATAAGGAATTAAAAGAAAAAGATTATAAAGAGTTCATTAAAACATTAACGGTCAGGTCTACAATTGAAAGGCCTATGTCACATACCGTTCCGCTAATAATAAACGCCGGTTTTGGAGAACTTGAGAAATATCGTCTTAGAGTTGCTGAAATTATTTTAAACAATGCCACTTACACAGATATAAAGAAAGTAGCACCAGATTTCTTAGATAACCAAAGCTGTGGAGTAAAAAATAATTTTGAACAAGGAATCAGAGCCGTGATTTGGGGCGCAAGTATTCTGGTCTCCGAAAAAATACCTAAGAATACCATTTTATTCTTATCAGAAATACAACACCGTCAAGTATCCATATTTAAAATTGTATAACCGGGAGGACTTATGTCAAGTTTAAGAAGTATGTCAGAAGATGATAAGAAAAATCATCTTGCTAATTTATTTGCAACACTAACAAATAAAAATATGGTAGTGGCTCATGTAGTCATGAATCCTGAAGACTGGTTTCTCGCAAGGGGTATTCCAAATATTTTCTCACATGAAACTAGAAAGAATCGATTTGAGAAAGGAAGCTGTGCGTGGTTATGGGGAGCTTACGTATGGATAGACAAAAGCGCGAAAGAGATAATAGCCTATGGGGACCAGCGTTTTTCTGAACTGGAAAAGGATTTCCCTGAACTGGCAAAAAATATTAAAGAACTGGAGAAAGAAGATACAAATGACTAAAGCCCGGGGAGAGACTGATCATTGCAGAAACCGCTTATTAAAATATTGCAAAGGACAAGGATTAGACCTTGGCTGTGGCATGACAAAAATAAAATCAAATGCTATTGGTATTGATTTACTCAGCCCTCTGGCTGACATGAACATAGATGCAAGGCTCTTACCATGTTATCCTGACAAACACTTCGATTATATATATTCCAGCCACCTACTGGAAGAAATAGAAGATACTGAATCAACCCTGAGAGAATGGATACGACTCTTAAAAAAAGGTGGCCATATCGTTCTTTACCAGGCTGATAAAGACCACTATTTCCCTCTGGGTGACCCGCGCTGCAATCGAAGCCATAAACATCACTTTGACTGGGAAGAACTTTGGGCGGTATTTCAAAAAATAGGAGGTATGGAGCTCATTCATCATGGCTCCTATTTCGGTGAGCCACATAATGAATGGTCCTTTGAACTAGTTGTCAAAAAAGAAGGGGGGCAGCAGATAGAATCAGAAATTAATGAGGGTATTTCAATTCTTGTCCCTACCCTTAACCGGCCGAAAAATATACAGGACTTTTCTGAGTCAATTGATAAAACCACTACCGACCCGACAAACGTAGAGATTGTATTTGGCATTCATGTAGATGATACCATAAGTAAAGAGAAGATCGATGAAATAAGTTCAAAATTAAAAATTGATATCAGGTATGAATTTATAAATAAGCATGAGGACGGCAAAGTCCATCTCGCTTATTTATGGAATCAGCTTTACGAAAGAGCAAAATACCCCATTGTAGGGTATTTTGGAGACGATGTTCTCTCTCATACGCCCGGCTGGGACATTGAAGTAAAAAAAGAGTTTGCTGAGGAAAAAAATATTCTGGTAGCCTGTAATGATGTCCATGTACAAAAGGGTAAGAACGCCACTCTGTTTTTTACCCACAAAACTTTTCACGATAAGATAGGGTTTTATCTCAATCCTAAATTCAGGCGGTGGTACACGGACACGTTCTGGGATATGGTTTTTAAAAATGCCGGCAAATTACACTTCAGGGAAGACCTGGTAATGGAGCATTTGCACCCTGATATTTTCAAAGAGCGCCTTGATGAAACATATAAAGCAATGGAGAGCCATAAAGATGATGATAGGGATATATGGCTCTCTCAGGAAAATAGAAACGAAGTAAAAAAATATATAAATATTTTAAAATCAATGTGAAGGTATAAAATGAAGTTATTCTGCACACTCTCTGACAAGAAATATCTGGCTCTCGGTATTGCATTATACCGATCCTTAAAATTACACTGTAAAGATGAATTTAAACTCTATTATTTATGCCTGGATGATGAGACATACAATCGATTCCTCAGTTTAAATTATAAGGAAGTCGTACCAGTCTCCTTATCCAAACTGGAAAAGCAGGAAAAGGAATTACGTGATGCTAGGGAGAACAGACCTTATAATGAGTACTGTTGGACTCTTGCCTCCTATTTCAGTTACCGTCTTTTAACACACGAATCGGTTGGAGACCATATCTGTTACATCGACAGTGATATCTTCTTTTACCAGGATCCACAGATCATTTATGAGGAGATTGGTGAGAAAGCAGTAGGAATAATAGCTCATAGACATAATTGTGTTGGAAATCAGGATGGTGCATACAATGTAGGTATTATCTATTTCAAAAACAATGACAAAAGCAAAGAAATATTAAAATGGTGGAGAGATGCCGTACTTCATAAATCATATCCTGAATACCATGGATGCGGAGATCAAAAATATCTGGAAGGTTTCATTCCCAATTTCGGGGAAGAAAATATCTGTGTAGCCGACAAGACCTTCGGACACGGCGCACCCTGGAATTTCCGATTATACGGATATGACAAATTTAAGGAGGGAAAAATCATCTGGGGTGATAAAGAACAGATATTCGTTTTCAGTCATTTTTCCCGGCTCAAATACGATATAAATACTGATAAAGTTGAACCTACTAGTGGGCAATATGCTGACCATACGCTGGGTTTTCAGGTCTTTAATATTCCTGCAGTAAATTTTATGTATAGGAACTATTATGTAGGATTGAAAGAGATCCACCAGACAATACTTTCTCAACCTGTTTCTAAACCCGCCGCAGGCATGAAGGACACCGTGACAGACACTCCTTTACCATACATAGATAAAGTATATGAAGAGAAGACTGAAATAGGGCCACCCGGAGCCCCGCACGTACAGCCCAAGAAACTTCAGGTAGCTGTGGGTATGATTCTTTTTGAAGGCGAATACGTCCTTAAACAGTGCTTAGAAGCTATATACCCATTTGCTTCTCAGATAATGATAGCCGAAGGGCCTGTTAAATACTGGCAGGATCAGGGACGTACCACTTCCCTTGATAATACAAATGAAATACTTGACAATTTTCCTGATCCTGAAAATAAAATAGCCCTTACTCACGGCCAGTATGAAGAAAAAGATGCTCAGTGCAAAGCTTACATGTCTTTTCTGAGAAAAGATGCTGATTATGTATGGAATCTCGATGCAGATGAAATACTTAAACCAGAAGATATCGAGAAAATTATACAACTCCTTCATGACGAGAGATACACCTCAGTAGGGATAAGGCCTCTCTCTTTCTATGGGTCTTTTGACCATTATATAACCGGCTGGGAAGAAAAGAAAGATCAGTTCATGCGGATCTTTAAAGTCTATCCAGGTTCTGTCTGGAAGACTCACAGGCCCCCAACCATGGAGCATAAACAAAAAACTATCCTTGCAGAAAAACATCTTGATAGTGAAAAGCTCTATAATGAGCATAGTATCCGGATGTTTCATTACAGTTACGTATTCCCCCGTCAAGTACAAGAAAAAATTGCTTATTATAAAGCTGCTGTCAGCAAGGATAAATGCATTGATAACTATTTTGAGAATGTCTACATTCCATGGGTGAACGGAGATGAAGTTGATCGTGAAGTGATTGAAGAGGGTTACAAAGGTGTTCATGAGTGGAAACCTGAATTCAGAACTGAAACTAAGACTGCTAAATATGAGGGCACTCATCCAACTGTTATTGCAGACAGTATGGATCAATTAAAGACAGAGTTCAAAAGTCAGATGGAGCAATGGGAAAAAGATGGAAAATTTTAAAGATAGCTGGAAAAATAAAACTGTCTTTGAGGAACAGCTTGAACTCAATCTCAAGGAATTAGATGCAAGGCATGGACCTCCTTCACATTGGCAGGCTCTCTTAGATTTCCTTGAAATAATACAGAAATTATTCATATCAGAAAAAAAGAGTGACATAGGGTCTCTTCTGGATATAGGATGTGGTTGCGGGGCAGTATCAAAGCTCATACACGCGTATTATCCAGAAATAAAATATACTGGCATGGATTATGCCCCAGAAGCAATAGAAATAGCTAAAGAGAATTGGCCCTTTGCTGAATTTATCGAGAAGGATTACAGAGATCTGACAAAGAAAGAAGTAGATAAATATGATGTGATCTATGCATGCAGTCTACACAATGTCCTTCAAAACGGTGATGAAGCAATAGACTATCTTCTTTCTCTCAAACCGAAATTTCTTATCCTGGGAAAAATCCTTACTACCCATACTGAGAGCTACTATGAGACATACAAGGCCTATAACTTGATTACCACTTATAAATTTTTTCATAATTATCAAAAACTCCTCAATAAAATGTACAGCTATGGTCGCTATCTCGAGAGAAGATATGGTTTGATTGTGTGTCATTATCTATTGGAAAGAATATAACTTGATGTTTAAAGCAGATATTGATAAAGTAAAAGAGCTACATGAAAAATATGAATTTAAAGGGCCTCTCCTGGACGCAGGAGGTTTGGAAGATCCTACCATTGCAGATTATGAAATTTCAGCGCGAAAGGCTCTGGACATAACCATTGAGCCGGGAAGAGTGATTAAAGTCCCTCACCCAGTACAGGATGACCGGTATATAAAAATCCACAGACCCTGGTCATTTATTGATCCTGATTACATAATCCAGAACCCTGAAAGTCATGGTCTTTCTATTGAGCAATTGCCCGAAAGATACCCTGAGTTTTTTAATACAGTAATATTGGTGTCTGTCTTTGAACATGTTGAAGATCCCTTTTATATCTCAGATTGTCTTTATAAAATAATCAAACCGGGTGGATTGCTCTTCAATAGTACACCTTTCATTTTTCCTCATCATCCGTCACCCCAGGATAATTACCGGTTCTCCCCAGGAGCATTAAGATATATTCACGGGCCACACACTGGTTTTAATGTCTTAGAAAGCAATTTCCATCTACAAATAAATACCAGTGATGGGATAGGTGATACGAATCCCGATCGTTATGGACAGCCGCAAGCTATATGGGCAAGTTATGCCCTATGTAGAAAAGAGATTCAATGTGATTAATTTTAACGA
>Ga0307376_10002790_pt1 | contig 16725 bp, 22 predicted proteins | sample TR2MG_FD_202536 | JGI IMG/M metagenome (GOLD analysis project Ga0307376, IMG submission 202536) | Soil microbial communities from Risofladan, Vaasa, Finland - TR-2 | ecosystem: Environmental > Terrestrial > Soil > Coastal area > Acid sulfate soil | place: Finland: Risofladan, Vaasa | collected...
CAGCCGACGGGTTTGAAGCCCAATCCCAGTTCTTTCTAACTTCTAGATTAAGCTCCCAGGCAGCTTTCAGAATTCTTGGCTTAATATTTTCCTCTTCGAAACTATTGATTAAAGCATTTATGTCCTTGCTAAAACAGGTCCCGCCAAACCCGGCATCCCCATCAGGTCCAGGGACTTGCCAATGAGTTCTACCTATTCTAGTGTCTGCCATAACTTCAGTCATTACCAAATTCCAATCTAATTCCTTTTTATCAGAAAACAATTTCATTTCATTAAAAAATGCAACTTTTGTAGCTAAAAAACAATTAGCGACGTATTTCACAAATTCGCTTTCATCTGTTGTGCATATAAACACGAGGGTCTTCGGAAATAAAGAATTATAAAGATTCGCCACTTTATTTGCCATGTTTCTATCATGGCTACCTACAATAATTCTTGATGGATTCATAAAATCATTAAAAGCATTTCTAGCAGTTAAAAATTCGGGACTATGAACTATTTTATCTATTCCAAAATCTTTCCTTATCTTTTTTGTAGTTCCGACAGGTAAAGTAGATTTGATTATAAATATTGTTTCTTTATTACGAGTTGTATTATGATGTTCTTTAACCGTATCAAAAAAATCATAAATAATTCTTAAATTCGCTTTTCCTCCTTCTGCATCTACCATAGGAGTAGGCAAACACACAAAAACGAAATCACAATTAATTGTTTCTTCGAGAGAATGAGTAGCTTTCTTTTTATCTATATCAAATTTATTTATACTACATATTTTTCCGAATCCTTCTGCTACGGCAGATCCAACGAACCCGCACCCGATTACACCCAATTTATATTTGCTCATTCTTATCTCCAGAAAACATAACTACTTTTTTATCGGAGAAAAAGAAGTGTTTCAATGATGGAATCTATATTTACCAGATCTTTTACCGTTATTTTCCAACGACTCCAAAATATAAAGATAATTTTCTATGTTATTTTTAAATTTCTGGGACATCTTTTTTCTGCTAATATATGTATCTTTAATATAACTAGGTCTTTCTTCAGAACTAGTTATATCGTTTAACCTTTGTTGTTCTTGATTTAATTTCTCCCTTATGAAAGGAATAAACTGTTTCCCGTTTTCTTCAAGCCAAGCAATATAAAGACCTACATTTCCAACATTTATAACTTTATTATATTCGTCTCCAAAATAGCTATGAGTTTCTCCCCAATACGGTAAAATACTCTCATAGAATTTCTGAACTGTAGGAGTATCGGACTTTGTTATACCAAATGTATGAGCTACTCTATGTAAAAATGTTTCGCCATATTGTCCAAGAACGTCATCTTCCAACGCTCTCATTGCAAAATTAGCCATTTTCTTAATTAAAGGTTCTGGAATAGGTTTAAATAATTCTTGAATCGGTTGAAAAACTTCACTATCCAATCTACCTAATAATCTAATTGATAATGAAGATAAAACAGATTGGTTCTTAGTTACTTCATAAGAATCTGATAACTCCTGCATATACGAATCATATAAAACAGTAATATCATCTAATGCTCTCATCGCATGATCATAATATCTTTGTTTATATGGACCTCTCTGTTCTTCCGGTAAAGCCCTTATAATTCCTAACATGTCGTTTTCTTGTATTAATGTCATATCTTCTTCTGTAACTAATTCTGGATATCTCTGTGCAAATAATTTCTTCATATCATCTCTTCCTAATCCCTCAAATAACTCATCGTGTATTTTTTTAATTACTTTATCTGTATATTTTCCTTTCTCTGTTTCTAAAATGGTTTTAAGTGCATCTCTTTTCATTTGTTTGGTATGATCGAAAGTGTCTTCTTCTAGTTTATATCTAGGTATTGCATAATCACTTTCATCTTCATTATGCCTTGTCCAAGATTCAAAATCAAAATCTTCAGCCAATCGTTCTCTTATCCATTCTTCCTCTTCTGTGGTGTAACTAGAAACATCAGAAAAATATTTTTCTGCTTCTTCTCTTGTATTAAACGTTTGAGTAGAATCTTCTATTTTGTCATCTTGGCTACGATAATTTGATTCTGATTCTTCATTATATAATTGTGCTAATTCATCATTTACTGTCCAAGTACTATATTTAGCATTTTCATCTTTTCCTTCCAGCCAATCAATAACTCCTTCTACCGTATCCGGAGATACTAATAATTCATCGCCAAAAGTATCCGACCATCGTCCTCCTTTTCTTTTATAGACGCCAGGCGTAATAGGTATTTGTCTTGATGAAATCCATTCTTTGACAACTTCTAGAAAACCGGGTATCTCATTTCCATAAACAGATTCCTCGGGCATTGCTATAGATTTTCCTTGTTGATTTTCAAATCTGCGTATATGTATTCTTGCTAAAGGATTATGTATATCCCAATCCTCTGTTTTAATTAAATATGCTACCAAACTTCCAATTTGGACTTCGCAAAAAATATCTTCGTGATGACTTCCTTGTCCTAGTTCCATACAACTCGTCCATCCTCTATCTGTAGACATTTTGGCTACATCATGTGGATTTTGAGAGATTACAACTTCAAACTGTTCAGATCCTTTACTAACCCTTTGTGGAGAATTAATAAATTGCTGCAACAACTCGTTATAATAAATATTTATTTGATTTAAATCTCTTTCGAAGTCATATACTTGACCTTGTTCTTGTTTTTGTCGAAGATCGATTATCTCTTGTTTTCTTATTCTCTCCAACATTTTAGGAATTTTAAATGTTCTTCCTCCTTGGAGGCAATATCCTTTTCGGAAATCTACATTTTCGCATCCTTTATCTTGTAGCACTTCTATAATCTCTTGATCGGATGCTGCATAAGAGGATTGTTCCGTTCCTGGCGTAAACGGAATATAAATTCTACCTCCCTGTCCTTCGGAAAACCATTCTTTAAAAGGATAGGGATTCTGCCTAGACAGCATCTCTATCTGATTTTCGAATTGTTCATAAGCAGCAAGTTTTAATAGTCCGTACCAGTTCATAATCATCTATATAAAGGGTTGTTTATATCCGTAAATTGGCTTGTTTCTAGTATTAATGAAGGATAATGGAATAATGATATAATTCCATTCTTATCTATTTTAGCAAAATAACTTTTATCCTTATCTTGCCAGGTTCCGCAGTTTACATACCAATCCTTATACCATCCTGGTCTATGAGAATGCCCTGCTATAACAAAAGTATTTAAATTATTACTTCTATAATAATCTAAAGATTCTTTTAAATATCCATTTACTTGACTTTGAGATCTTCCAAATAGATATTGGTATATTTTCATACCTTGTATCATTATATTTCTTACTATGGGCTCGACATTTCTTTGAGTCCAGCTTTCTATCTCGCTTTCAGGATATTGTATCTCTAGATTAGACATTATCAGCGAAAATATTTGTCCTATAAATTGGCTTTTCCCCGGCGCATTAAAAATATCGAATTCGTGTCCATGCACTATTTTTATTTCTTTCCCATTGATTTTAACGAGTACTTCATCAGTTAAATAATTTTCTAAAGGAATTTTTAAGATATCTCTAAATCCCAATAAATGATAATCATGATTACCTATTATAAGAATAGGATCTAGCGATAATATTTTATCAATTAAAGGACCATACGTTTTAATTATATCTCCCAAACAAGCTTGCCACATTTCAAAAGTATCACCAGCCAAAACAAGAATTCCATTATCCTTTTCTACAAATTCCAAAAAATTATTGAAATTTGTTAGATTCTCATAAAAATTATCAGTAGCGGTTCCGTCTCCTAAATGTAGATCGCTCACTACATAAATAATTCTGTCATTTTTATTTAATTCGATCATTCTATTTACTTGCTTTTAACTACATATTGTGCAACTCTCATTTGAGCCGCAGGAAATCTTTTTTCAGCATAATTTACATATTCTCTACCTACAATCGAAACTAATTGATTTACTTTTTTTTCATTAAACCCATTCTGTATATAAAAATTTCTTACCTTGTTTAACCACATATTTAGCACAGACAAAAAAGGTTTTTTTGATTTTTTCGCGGAAAAATAAAGTCCAGCAACAGTAGCTTCAATCTCAACTGGATGCATTAGATATTGTTTTGCTACTTCCAATCCTTGTTCTTCTATTCTTTTATTCCAGTTAAATGGATAATCCTTAAATTTTCTACTAGATTCTTGAAAACAATGTTCTAATTCGTGTCTAATAGCAGATGATAGTTTAAGATATAGAGTTGAATATATTTTTTGGTCAAAATCTTTAGAAATATGTATATCTATACCTATATCTTGTTCCCCCTCTTTTGTTTCATAATTAGCCGCCTGTACTTTAACACTAGACCAATCTCTATAATATATTATTACAGTTATATCTCTAATACCAGATATCCCATGTTCGTTATTTTTTATAGAAAAAAATCTTTCTCCATCTTTGAATTTTTTCATTATCAAACCGGAAATGGATCGCGTGTATTTTTCAAGAGGATTAATCTTAGCCAATTTTTGGTTATACCAGTTCATTATTTTTTAGGTCTGACCGCTATTGTAATATGAAAATGATGACCTCTTCCATCATAAGTAGAAGGCAAATTATACTTTTTTCTTATCTCTTTTAACTCAGGAGCCTCTAATTCAATGAACCAAACCCTATTCATATCGGCCCACCCTTTCGGATTTGTAGATTTTATATCTTCAAATTTAAAAGAAACACTTTGACCAATTTCTTCTATGTCCAAATCTTTGACTTCATCGGCAGTCATGAAACTAATATGAGCACCTATCCCATCCTTGTCAAAATAAGGAGGTTCCTCTATCCCTTCTTCATCCACCAAACGAAACATCCCATGGATAATATCGTTGCTAACATCTACATAAACAAAACCATCATCTTGCTGTTTTATAATTCCGGTTAACTCAACCTCATCTTTTTTAGATATTTTATACCAATTCATATTAATAAAAACTCTGTATTTCTGGATTATTAAATGTTTTATCAAGAATAGCAGTCACCCTATGTATTGCCGATTCCATTTGTCTCTTTCCTATAAACTCGTCCGGTTCCATAACCAAACTAGCTATAGAATTTCCACTAGAAGAATCAACTCTACCCTGAGCAAGAACACTATTTGAGTTAAATTCATCCCATCTTGAGTGTATGGGCAAATCCTCTCCTTCTTTATCTGCTAATTCTTTAGCATTTATAACATGTATCTGCCAATTTACATCTATAAACCATAAAAAAATAGAAGACAAATTTTGTATTTTTTTATAACCCGGATGCCCTATTTCTGTATAATAAGTATTTCTTGGTTCCATTACTAAAGGAAAAGCAGTTTTATAAAATTTATACCAATTCATTAATTTTTCCTTTAAACGTATACTCTATCTACCCAACTCACAACTACAGGAAAACTTCTTGCAACTTCTATATTACAACCAGCTCCTCCATCATTAGTAGAATAATACGTTATATCCTCTGAAAAACAGACACAACAATAATTATCCAGATTTAATTTCGTTCGTAACTTCCACTCTTTTTTATATACATCAGAGTTATATCCTGAATCTATATTACTTGTATCAGGGTCAAATCCTAAATCAGTTAAAGCATTTAATAACTCTGGTAACGCTTTTAATCTTTCATAAATATCTGCACTTCCTAAACTTTCATCTTCGTCGTTATTGTTTTTATCGTATATATAATGATAATCTATTATTGTACCAGATTTTAAGGTAAATCTAGCATCGAAAGTAAAAATAGGATCGGAATCTGGCATTGTTAATACACGATATACATTATTTATGGATGTTCTGATATTGCTATCTCCATAAAAACCAGCCGATCTTCCTTTATATAATCTTCCGTCTATTCCCCTAAACCACAAATGATCTAAATGATGATTAGAATAATAGATAGCCGACCGAATGTCTAAACTATCTGGATTAACCACAATAGAGGGGTCAAAATCCTTAATCTCTGTAAAAGCAGTTAAATATGTTGTCATAAGTTTAAACCAAAAGCCTTGTCTTATTTATTTTCCGCGCAGAAATGAAAAATCCTTGATATAAAAAAATACTATTCTCTTTGTTCTACTTTTGCCCCAACACATGTTCTGAAAAATAGCAAACCGGATAAACTATCAGATATAATAATTCTCATTTCATCATCGTCTTCTTCTTTTAATATGGCAGGTTCTACAAACTTAACACTTATTTTAATAAATGTATTCGTTCCATCACAGATGGCTTCTGATATAGTTACTAATGGATACTGTAACCAATCTCCTATATTTGTTACAGTAATTACGTCTACAATTTTCCCGTTTTTTATTAGTTGATATGTTATACCATTCGCCAATTTTGTTACATCTAATATTTTGTCATAAGATAAACTAGGCATAGAATTATTTGCTAAAGCAGTATCTAAGGCATCAGCTATAGAAAAAACTAAATCAGAAACATGTAACCACGTTCCTTTATCTGGTTTTACAGTAAATGCTGTTGGATCGACCGTTCCTACTTGCTCTACTTGAATGTAATCTATATAATAATTTGGAGAAACCCCAGTACTGATTGTTGTCATCCTGAGCGCATCAAATGTAGACGATAGTCCTGAAATCCCCATATCTACTAAAGATATAGTAAATTTTTGCCATATATCCTCTGATGATGTATCTACATAATTACCTATATTAACTGTATTTCCAAGTTGAGTTGATGCGCCAACATCCCAACCATATAAATTAACTCCTTGACCTGCTCCCCAACCAGTAATATAGATATAACCTGTTATTGAAACATATCCTGTCAAATCTAAATCAGAACCTTTATCGAATTGTAATGTATCATTGTTTCCTGATGGTGTAGCATCTATACATTGCGCACTTTGGGTCATTCCAGCACCAGAAAACGCTATTGTCTCTATGTCTTCCGTATTTGTCGTATACATATTAGCGATTGTGGCCCCATCATCAGCAGAAGCCATATGAGATAAAGCGTCTATGGCTGTTGCTATACTATCTATTGTAAGAGCGGCATTCGCCAATTTGTCCCATTCTGTTCCTTCAGTTAGAACCGTAGCACCAGTAACTGAAGTAGTTATTGTAATTGTATCCAAAGCATTAATAGCAGCATTATTTGTAACTGTTATTATGGCATTTTTGGCATGAACTATAGATGTTTCAAGAAAATCGCCAGCACCGCCTACTGGAGTTGTTACAGTCCATTGGGTTCTATCTCCTCCATCATATACTCCGACCGGCGCTGCTCCAAAAGCAACTCCGATATTCATATCATTAGAGCCATTAGCATCAGTAAAAAAAGTTAATTTATTTGTATATTCTTTTAGCTGTTGTGTGGCAACAGCAATAGAACTAATATTGTCTTTATTAATTACATTCGTTTTCCTACCCGTTGCAGGATCGGTTATATGAGATCTAATTGCCATAATTTATTATGCTTCATGAAATAAAAAGCATACGGTTCCTCTGATATTAGTATCTCCCCCAACACAATATATTGTGAATGTTTGGTTTTTAGGAATAATAAGATCTTGTTCAAAATTAAAATATTTAGTATCTGCTGCTGCTGTCATCCATATTTTTTGAAATGTTAATCCTCCAGTTAATCCAGTAATATCTACTGCTCCATCTGCCGTATTAGAATAACATAAACAATCTGCCGTATGTCCTGAACCCGCATTTAGATTAACAGGAGTAATATCTGCTCCATTAGTTTTTACAGCAGTTCCAGTATCTCCTAATTTAAGATATACTTCCTCTGCTCCGCTAGATTGAAGCCAAACACCTTCTATTATCATAATTTTTTCATCTGTATTTTTCAGATAAAAAATAACATCATCTGCTCCATCTGGATTTACTGCGAATAAAGCATTATAGGAGTTACCTTCATCCTGATTGACATGATGTTCATTCGTTTCAGTCACGGCTCTGGTTCGAATCATGTTCTCATGTGTGACTTCTGCTGATATACCTGATCCTTTTCCATCTTCTATAATCATTTTATTTTCTCCTATTATTTAGTTGAATGATAATAACCTAATATTGTGACATTACAAGCGCTTCCAACAGTAGTAAAATCTATTGCGATACAGTTATTAAGTCCAAGAATAATAGATCCATGTAACTCTATGTTAAGTGTAGAATTGCCATCTATTCTTCCTTTCCATATTGGATTTGCTTGTGAATTAGTGCTTTCATTTGCCTTTGCAGTAGCACTAGCAGTTAAAGATGATGTTCTATTTAGATTAACTCCTGTTACCGCAGTTCCCGTTGGAGTAGTGCAGGTAGGACTATGTATTACAACTTCTGTCTCCACATCTCCTGATACAACAATTTTGTCAATAATAAGATTGGCTGTAATGCTGGTATTTTTTACTAATAAGATAGTGTCTCCGGCAGTATAATTATAAGTAACATTTGTCCACGAATAAGATCGAAAATTAGTTTCTGACTCATAACTAATTTCCGATTCAGTTGTGGAATACGTTCTTAATTTATTTTCATCATTAACCTGTGCTAAAAATCCACTTCCTTTTCCATCTTTTATCATATCCGGCATTATCTTATCTCCTATTGGAAAAATCCTAAAATATTTATCGAAGCTTCTCCTGCTTCTTCTCCCCTCAAATTTACAGATATAGTTTTATTGGTTCCCAAAATAATACATCCTCCAGTTTCATAGTGTTGGGTTCCTTGTCCATTACACCAATAAAATGCAGGAGTTCCAGCAACATGTCCAGTCATACCGTTTCCTACTTCATCCCAATATAAAACGGTCATATCGGCTGCGCTAACTTTTTCTCTATTTAGAATACCTGCGCCACCAGTAGTTATATTTGTATCTGGAGTAGTATCATCAAAAACAAGTTGCCCAAACATTACTCTGTTATGATTTGTAGTTCCGCCATCCCAATTAAACCAAAAGTCTGTTATCCAAAAAGATTTGTTTTCATCTGTGTTATTTATCCACAACATTCTACCTCCAGTAGCATTAACAGTCAACATAGGAGTAGAGATACCATAAGCGGTTCCGTCATAATGGCTTCTATGGGCAATCATAGGTTCCGTAGAACTTGTTGTATGCAGATGATTTTCATTATCTACCATTGCCATATAACCAGTTCCTGTTCCATCTTTTATCATATCCGGCATTATCCTATCTCCTGGTCTGTTATTTTATTATCTGATAGCAACTCTAACTGTATATTCATTTTCTTTAATTCTTTTAATATACTTGAAAGAAGATTTTGTATATTATCTTCTGATACAATAACTTCTCTTTGGCCGCCTTCTACTTTTTGTGGATTAACCGTATAGCTCATAAAGTTTTATTCTCAAATATCGTAAAAAATCCTTGTTTAAATTATCCACCATTCTGTCCCATCAGAGACAATTTTAAGGCATTCATATTGTACTGCTATAGAAATAGTTTCTTGATCGTCTAAAGTTTCTGTTCCATCTGGGTCTATTATAATAGCATTATTTGAACTATCTATTTTTTTAATATAATAAAATTTACCAGGAACAGCGTCAGCAGCAGGAATACTAATTGTCATTTGGCTTCCAGATGCATCACAAAGTAATACCTCATCATCTTCTGTGGCAGCATAATCTTCTGAAGGAGATCTGGTTTCCAAGCTCATATCGGCTTCTGTTATTAAGGCATCAACTTCTTCTTTTGTATAATAATCATCTGTCGGAGAACTGGTAACTCTAAGATATCTTTCTGCTATTGCTCTTTGCACACATGAAGTTTCAAAATCGCCATCGCTTACATAGATATATTCACCATCGCGAACTATTATCCCTATACAGGATAAAGACAATGAGCCAGTAACTCGGTCTGTTCCTCGAAGAATATACATTATAACTTACTTCCAATTCAATAAAAATTAGCATTCTCCTACCTTTGTTTTTTTTTCGCGAAAAAAAAGTTGAAAAAAAATAATTTTAGAAAAGGATTTATTCCGATGTGAAAGAATATGGTAGTAGAATGCAGTTGTTATAGCCTGTGGGAGCAGGTGTTGACTAGGATTTGCTATGATATATGGATTAGAAAAAATTAGATGGTTTTATAAGCTATCGTCAGAAAACCCCTCCCCTTGTGGGAGGGGATGAATGACGATGAGTCCTTTTCTAACAAATTTCTTAATTTTCTTAAAGAAAGTGATTACTTTTTCCTTTAATATAATAACATTCTTTGACAAGTCTATAGGTAAATGGTTGATAACAAAAGCTTTAACCTTGTTATCGTAAAACCTAGAAGGTTAACAAAGCTATTTTCAAGGCTGAAAGTGCTGGTTAATAGCAAATATTTAACTTTTAAAATAGGGTCGGGAGGACCCAAATTTACGCTCAGGGAGATAATGTTAGACATAATACTAATCCTGATAGGAAGAGCATTATGCAGTTATCGTTGAACTGAGAATCCCCTACCCTTGTGGTAGGGGAGCTTCAAAGTCGGGTCCTAGTCAAGGATAAAAAGCCCCAGTCCTCCCCCCTGCTGGGGCTTATTTTATGCGCTAATACAATTAAATATTCGGAATAATAAGCTGACATACTCCCTATACTAAAGCAACAGGGGTTCCTCTTTCATTGTCCTGTCCAATGACAGTCTTCTTTTTTTTTGAACCGGGATATTCCGCTTCCCTATTAATTCGATAGGATTAAAATATTTTCAAACCCAGCCAGTTTTTTTAAAAAAAATAGAGGAATAGAAAAAATCTCTTTTAATGTGAAAGAAATAGCGGCTAAAATGCTGATAGGTAAAGATAATGACAAACACACAAAACATCACGGTTGAGCAAAATCGCACAACCCGTCTGTCAAATCTTTACCTATCCTCACTCAGTTATTTATCGTACCTATTGTCCTTGTAAACACCGCAAAACAAGGGACAATAGGATCTTACGATAAAAACCCCTTGTTTTGCATAGATCTGCTAGAGGTCTAAAAATAAATTGACAAGTAAATAAGCTAAAAACTACCGGGGTGATCCGTTAGAGATCGTCTCGGCTGAGAAAAAAAGATTGCGCGAAGGATTTTTCTATTATTCTCCGAAATTAATTATATTGGAGAAAAATAATGAATAAAATAACAAGTGCAAAAGGATCGAAAATTGTAAAAGAATCGAACGGAAATACGACTATTCAAATTTCCGAAAAAGATTGGATGGCAGTAGGAGAAAAGGCCGGTTGGATCAAAAAGGCACAAAGTCAAGAATTGTTGTTACCGCAATCAGAGATGCCTTTCTCCAGCGGTGTAGAAACGTTCCAGAGAGGCGATGTTATAAAAAATAGGTATGGAGACATCTATATAGTTTTAAAGGTTCGTGAGCCCTCTGAGACCGCTCCTGGGGCTATTCCTGGACTGACTGGTGTAAAAGTAGATATGAATAATATTATGGAACTTCATGTAGGAATGTCTAGAGGAAAATTAGAGACAGATCCGGGTTATGAGAAAATAGGCCAAATCAATCCTGCAATTTTATCAGAATAAATGCGGATGTGGCGGAACGGCATACGCGGCGTGTTTAGAACTCGTTGTCCATTAAGGACTTGCAGGTTCAAATCCTGTCATCCGTAGTTTAGTTTGGATGGACTAGCCGATAGCTGGCGACGGCACTCGATTAGAAATCGAGCGAATCCTGTCAAAGGGATCTTACAGGATCATCCCCTGTTCCATCCGTTTTGGAATGTCTGGACATTAGCGAGTCCTCTTGATTTGAAATCAAGCGCTTCCAGAAATGGAGCTTGAGGGTGCAAATCCTTCACATTCCGTTCGGCGCGCGTACTCTAAGCTGGTCAAAAGAGGCTTGAGAAACCCCAGGAGTAACTCAAGTTGGCGAAAGCCTTCGTCTGGTTCGAATCCGACCCGCGCCATTTTACGGCAGTTGCCGTAAAGCCCCGTGGCTTTAGCATGGGGATATAAGGCAATAAATTAAAGTGCATTCAAGACCGTTTTAAGAAAAATGTGAAACTTCTTTCTTGTATAATATAACTGTTATTTGACAAGTCTATAGGTATTCTGGTTTCTCAAAAAATAACCCTTTTGAGAGTAAAACCTAGAAGGTTAATAAAATCTACTTTAGATACTACTTTTTTTTAAGCAAGTCTAGTAGATACTGCTTTTAGCAGTTGTTGACAGAGCCAAAACCTGAGCATTTGAAGTTATCGGGTTCGTTATCTAAAAAGGATAATGTCTACAGTCAACGATTAACGCAAGAAGGTGATTGCGTTAAAGGGAACACTGATATCCCTCAAGAGGCAACGGTCTTGAATGCGACTGACCTCAGAACCCCTGTTGCTTTAGCATAGGGAGTATGTCAGTTCTTGCCCGGATGACGGAACGGAATACGACAGGGATTTAAAATCCCTGGTCCTTCGGGACATGCGGGTTCGAATCCCGCTCCGGGTATTTATGAAACTTCTTCCCAAATTTCAAATAGGCGACATTGTGCTATACAAAGAGATTAAACTAATAATTGAAGAAGTGAAATGGGAAATCGATCATTGGGAATATAACTTGATAAGTAATAGAAACTTAACAGGCAAAATAATAGGTCGTCATGTATCGGAAAAGTTGTTAAAAAGATTTGTGGATGGTCTGGAATAGGCGTTCCAACCTGTTTCGAAAACAGGCGCTTCTTGAAAAAGGGCATATTGGTTCAAATCCAATACCATCCGATTTGTCGCATGTGTTGAGCAACTGGATAGCTCCTGAGATTGTAAATCTCACGTCTCTGACTATGCAGGTTCGAATCCTGCCACATGCATTCTTTTTTGCGGAGAAAAAATGAATATCGTTGAACAAAGTGTTGAATTATGGTCAATGACACCGGACCCCATCAAGCTGATAGAAAAAGCCGGAAGAGTATGCTATCAATCAGAATCAAAAGGAAATTCTGCAAAATTCGTTCAATCAATTATTAAAAGAGGCCATGAGTCCGTAATAGAACATGCTTCAGCTACATTTTGTATTATATGTGATAGAGGCATCACACACGAGATAGTCCGTCATAGATTAGCTTCCTATTCTCAAGAAAGTACAAGATTTGTTAAATATGATGATATAACAGTTATAGAACCTCCTGGTCTGTCTAAAGAAGAACAAGAAGCATGGAATTCAATAATGTTTATTTCTGAAAGGACTTATGCCAAACTCCTGAAAAATCAAAAAGCTCAAATAGCAAGATCTGTTCTTCCTACTTGTTTAAAAACGCAAATTGTTATGACAGCTAATTTTAGAGAATGGAGACATTTTCTAAAATTAAGAATGAGTAAAGCGGCGCATCCACAGATAAGAGTAATAGCCAGCCAGATTCATAAAATATTTATGGATTCTGATGCTGCTCCGGTTTTTGAAGATATAGAATTTGAATAAGCCCTCTTGATGGAATTGGTATACATGCAAGTTTCAAAAACTTGTGATTTCGATCATCCCGGTTCGAATCCGGGAGAGGGTATCTCGGAAAGACTAGCCGATAGATGGCGACGGCACCTAACTGCTAATTAGGCGAATCCTGTCAAAAGGATCTTGTGGGATCATCCCCCACTCTTTCCGTTTCAAGAACTAGGAGATTTTTATGAGTGATGAACACGACATTGCAGCCGAACAGGCGGTAGACAAAATAAAAAAAACTAAAGGTCTACCACAAAACATAGATACTGAATTGTTAATTCACGAAATAGCATATCACTTGAGAGACACATTTGAAGAAGAATTTGCTAAAGACGATTTGTCAATTTTACATAAACGAATAGAAAAAATATTGCCAGAAGCAGAAAGAATAGCTACGCAATTTATAGAAGAACTGTCATTGAATAGGGAGTATGTCAAAAATTGGTTGTGATAAATGCTATCATAAGACCGAGGACAAACGGACGTGCCTGGACATGGCTAATGGATTTGGGCATGACCAAGCAAAAACCATGGGTATTCCCTTTACCGACGAGCCGTTCCATCTGTGGCTCGAACGCATTAAGAAGCCCTCCGTCAACCCCGTCGCCTGCCCCAAGTGTGGTATCAAGCATATGACCCACAGTTCGGCTGTGACGAGTGTTACGTCTAAGCCCACCGAAGCAGATAGGAAGAAGAAAAATAATGAAAAATGAAGGTGAAGTAACATATGCAGCAAGAAAAGCGGTAGATGAAATTGAGTTACCTCCTTTCGCAGATAAAGGTAAACTTATCAATTCTGTAGTAAATGTTCTTTACAATGATTTTCAGATGAAATTCGACGAATATGATAGGCGAACTTTTTATAAAAGGATAAAAAAGATTTTGCCGGAAGCAAAGAAAATTGCCAAAGATTTTTTGAAAGGATGATAAAATGTTAGAATTAAAAACATTGATTTTAGATGCTAATGATTTGAGAAAAGGCGTTCGCCCCAAAGCATGTACATCTGTATTTTCCGAAGATGCTAATCAAAAAATAGACAAAAATGAATTGGTACTATTTATTGATGATCAAAGAAGAATAACTGTTATAAAAAACAGGTATGGAACAACCGGTAACCCTTTTTGCGCTGGATGGTTAGGATTTTAGAAAATAGGATTATCATGAAACATAACTTAAAGAATCTTCATTACTTTAGCTGTCACTTTAAAACTACGTGTTATGAAAGTGATTATTCTAAATTAAAAAAATCTTATTAAATTGGTTGAAAATTGTTCCGAAAATGATATAATGATAACAAGAAGTGATGCTGGTATGTTAGGATTATAATAGGAAACCCAGCCAGTTTTTAGAATAATATAAATACAAATGGATTCAACTGACTACAATTTTATCGATTTCTCCTTTTTTTAAGTAACTTTAAAGAAAGGAGAATTTTATGAACCATTATTTTCGACATCCCAGGACCACTCAAGAACGTAGAGCCAGTCAGGGTAGTTTTTGTCGTGCTAGAAGAAATTTACATAACCTCATAAGCGCTTGGGATGATATTTCCAGGCATTTAAACAAATGCTGGAAAAGCTTCAGAAAAACTCAATATAAAACTAAAAATATTTGTTCTAAAAAAGATAGCACAAAATATGGACAATCCATGTCCAAAAGAGATCACTTCTATTTGGAACATAGTCAATGTTATTTAAAATCGAAAAGATGTAATTATTGCCGAAAAATGAATATATGGAAAGATTATAATAATTGGTTAGGTCATTTACATAAAAAATGGGAACAAGACAAATTGGAAGAAGAAAAACAGTTGAAAAAAGAACGTAAAAAATTTTCATGTTGTAAAATTTTTTCACTATCCAATTTGTATAAAAAAACGAGAAAATAATGTTCACAGCAATGTATTTACCATCCACAGACGGAAAAAATCCTACTCAATCTGGATTTCTAACCGAAGCAGATGCCGAGGAATATATAAAAAAATATCTTTGCAAAATATGTAAGAAAGATTTGGAACAAGGATTTATGATTTGGGACGAAGAAGACAGCGAAAAATATTCCATAGATGGTCCATTAGATACTCAATGTGGTGCAGAATGGTATATAATAACAGATAAAGAATATAATGAAGTCTAATAAACATTTTTGACCACCGGTTTTGTACCAAAAAAGGAACAAATGATGACATTGACAAAACTAATTGACGAAACAATTAAACAAGCTCCGCAATTAAAATGGCGACAACCATGGATGACTCGTGGGATTATAAATGATTATGTCTGCCGGATTACAATAGGAAAGCAACGGTATCGAGTGAGAATCCGCGAATGGGGATCTGGTATAAGAGAAGGATTTTTTCGCAAGACCTGGTCACTTTATTCTTATTCTGTATATAAGGAACTCGTACCACGAAAAAAAACTAAACCAGATTCGATATATAACAAGCTTGATCAACTATTAAAAGCCGCTATGGAAGCATGCAGAAATCATAGAGAATCCATAGCATTAGGAGAATAGGAATGCCTAAAGAACGAGATTTTTGTATTTATTGTGGAGCAACGATTCCTCCAATTGCCGGAGAAGGAACTTGTTCAAAATGTGATCCAGAGCACTGCGGGGGAAACATGACAAAGGAAAATTTTAACCCTCAAAAAGCAGATATGGACATTTTTCTTGCCCAAAAAAAGAAAGAGCATAAAGCCAGTAAGGTTGAAGTTATTTTAAGACATATAGGAATGGATAAGTATCAAGGAGTAGATATCATCTGTCGAGATTGTAATGATGATATTATTGCTAAAGAATCTTGGGATACACCTGTTCTGGATCCACATAAAGGTGTTAAATGGCAAACTTGGTCCGTTATGTGAAAAATAGAAGGTCAATTACCCATTCCATAAAGGTAGGGTTTCCTTGTGGAGGCATAATGAAATTCATAAGAAGAGCCAATAGTATTCCTGATTCAAGTTCTTGGTCTTGGTCAAGGTCAACGTCAAATTCTTGGTCTAGGTCAAGGTCTTGGTCTTGGACCAAGAATGGGTCTTGGTCAAGGTCTAATTCTTGGTCTTTATCTTGGTCTGATACTAGGTCTTGGTCAAGTTCTTTGCCTTGGTCTATTTTTAAAGAAATAAGATGAAGTTAATAAGAAGAGCAAATATAGTTCCTAATTCAAGTTCTTGGTCTTGGTTAAGGTCTTGGTCAATGTCTTTGTCTTGGTCTAGTTCTGGGTTTAGTTCCTGGTCTTGGTCTGGGTCAATGTCCTGGTCTATGTTTTTGTCTTTGTCAAGGTCACATTCTTGGTCTG
>Ga0307376_10002791_pt1 | contig 16717 bp, 25 predicted proteins | sample TR2MG_FD_202536 | JGI IMG/M metagenome (GOLD analysis project Ga0307376, IMG submission 202536) | Soil microbial communities from Risofladan, Vaasa, Finland - TR-2 | ecosystem: Environmental > Terrestrial > Soil > Coastal area > Acid sulfate soil | place: Finland: Risofladan, Vaasa | collected...
GTCTACCGATTCAAAGCTATAGAAAAATTACTCCCCATACCCTCACGAGCCGATTTTGCGTTACTATGTACATCGCAGAGCGACTGCCAGTTAGTGCGATCCCAAAAGAGAACGGGATCGCCGCGGTGCGGAATGATATGATCCACATCGGTCGCCGGAGTCAACTTCCCTGTGCTCTGGCATTCGACGCAAAGCGGATGTTCGTGGAGCCACACCTCGCGAGCCTTGCGCCATCGAGCGTCATACCCTCGCTGACTGGCGTTGCCGCGGTTACGGTCGATTCGTTTATACATCGCTCGGCGGTGCGCGGCGCAGTATCCTTCGTTGGTGAGCGTCACGCATCCCGGCTGTCTGCATGGTCGTTTCGGCCTTCTCGGCATCCATCCTCCTTGTTTGTGCCGAGCCGCCAGTCGCCTGACGGCCCGGTCAGCCGCTGCACGTGGAAGTTGTGGGAGGTTTTATTGCAGCTACTATAATATACAACCTGTCAAGCGGTATTTCGGGGGGCAATCTTGCCCCCACAAACGATTTCACCGTTTCTTCTTAATTACATCTTTTATATGAGCATACGACAGGTCGTGTTGTACCGACAGATCACACACCGCTTGGTCATGCTTCTCGCCGCTCTCTCGTTTTGTGTGATACTCCGCGCGGATGATGGTGTTCCTCACCTGCACCGGGTTGATCATCGCCTCACCGATCATGTTCTCCGATGATATCCCCATCTCATCGAGCCTGTCGGCCGTCGCCTGGCGGAGCTGCTGCATGACGAGAAACAATTCGAAGTGCTCCACCGGCGGTACCTTCACTGCTGCGCCTGCTGTTCCAGCCATTCCCATAGTATCCTTCCTATCGCTTCCACTACCTGCGGTACTACCGCGTTGCCTAAACATTTAAGTCTATGTACCCTATCGGAAACCCCATCATCCACTCGACAAAGGCGGGTTGCAACTTCAACCCAGTCCTGTTCCCAACTCTCCGGGGCAACAAACTGTTCTCTGGTACCTTGTCGTAACTGTCTCCGTCTTTCCAGTCCCGGCTTGATGCTGTCGGTAGCATCTTCATCACATCGTGCAACTGCGCTCCGTGGCTCACGCCCTGCTTGCTCACCCGCTTGTATCCCGTTGCCGTTGGTATCGCTTCCACGGCTCCTCCCGATACATCTTTTGTGCTGGGTGTCGGGAGCATCGCTATCTGCTCGTTGAGCATGAAGTAGGGGCTGGATGAGTTCACTCTTTTGGCACTTCTGTAGTCTCTCGCTTGTGGTGTCGCAAGCGACGATCCACACCCTGTCCCGTCTGTGCGGGGCGTTGACGGCGCAAGCTGGAATAACAAGTGTTGTTGTTTCGTAGCCTTCACCTTCCAGGTCAGAAAGCACTTTGTCGAGTTCCATCGGGACGATTCCAGGAACATTTTCGCCAATGACCCAAACAGGCTTGACTTCGGAAATGACTCTGACCATTTCCGGCCAGAGGTAACGGTCATCCGCTGTGCCTTTTCGCTTCCCGGCAACACTAAAAGGTTGGCAAGGGAATCCCCCGCAAATAAGGTCAACTGGTTCGAGGTTGTGTTTCCCGACATCGCGTATATCCCTGTATCTCGTTACGTCCGGCCAGTGTTTCGCCAGAATCCTGTTGCAAAAATCATCTATCTCAACCTGCCATTTCACCGGCCCGAAACCTGCCCGTTCAAGACCGAGTTCAAAACCACCGATGCCGCTGAACAGGCTGCCGATGGTAATCATCCCTCCACCTTCGTAACTGCGGGCTTTATCATCTTGAATGAAGTTTTCCACACCCACGGGTTGGATTTCCATGCCTTCGGGTTGTCGATTCCGTGAATTGATTCCCACAGGGTAGCGAAACTCATTTGGGCGCTATCCTGTGTGAGTTCGCAGATGCCATTTTTTATATGTTGGTAATCCGGCCAGCCCCCGTTCATCTGGAATCCATATCCTACACCTTCGGCAACCGCATCTTCTTCTGTTATGTCCTGTAATCGTTCAATTCTAACGCCGGTATTTTCAAGTGTAATACACGACATCCATCGCGGTATGAAAATAGATGGTCGCCACAAAAGTCCGCTCGGCCCCGGTTCCAGAGAACGGTAATGAATAGGGACACCCTTCGGTATATCACGCGGGGCATGGCCGTCAAATCGGTGTTCCGCCGCCCATGTTTCTCGCACCCAAAGATGATCACCTGTATAACCATAAGGACAAGGAAAATTAGGCGGTCTATCTTTGTTAAGTTGCAGTTCTGCCCCAACTCTGCGCGGGTCTTTTATCACCCGTCGCGTCAGTGTTTTCTCGCGAGCGCGAATTGCGTTCACCATATCGCCTCTGAATATAATCGGGTATTCTTTCATCCCTCCACCTTCTCCACCACATCGGCGATAACATCGGTTATGAAGCGCGGCCCGGCATTATCCCTGTACAGAAAACTCGTTTTCATCTGCCCCCCGACATCGAGACGGTCTCCTGCGCTCACTTCATCGGACACCCACATCGCCAGCGGACCAAAGACCACCACATAGTGACGGACCACCTCGAACTGTGTCTCGCCGTTATCCTGCTGCCGCGGCGTGGTGGTTACAAGCTCGAACCGTGTCACCGGCAGATCGGACGGCGTGAATCGAAGTATCGGCTTCTCATGGACCGTACCAAGCACATGCGCAGCGTTGATATCGGTTTTCTTCACAGTCTCTTCCATTGTGCTTTCCATGTCGCCTCCTATCAACCTAACTAAAGTTAACTTTAAAGAATAAATAGTTAGGTTCGTGTTTTGATGTATCCTGCTGTTTTTTCATATCGTTATCGCCTAAAAGTTAAGTAAGTTAAGTAATACTACTGTTGACTACGCGACCCCTATTTATCAGCTACCCCACAGGGAATTTAGCTAACTTACTTAACTTATACCATCTATCATGTTGTAATACTGAATGTTACAGTTTTTTATAAACCTAACTTTACCTAACTAATAGTTAGGTTCGTTGTCGTGAATTTGTAACTCCGCTTCGGTTGTATGCGCTATTCCCTTAACGAACGTTTTGTTTGCCGTGCCGGACGAAACGTCAAAACCGAGCTCCCGAAGTTTCGAGTTGAAACGACGGCTTGACATGGCATGTTCGCCGTTATTACGACACCAGCCGTTGTAAACTTGCCAAAATTTCGTTGCGAGAACGGAGGCGCTGTTGCTAATAAAACAGCATTCATTAATAAAGCGACCAACAATATCCATTTCTACACGGTATTCATCGGTCGCGAGGGTCACCGCCAACGTCTCATTAAGGCCTTTCTCCCGGTACGACATATAGCCTTCCAGCGCCCAGTTGAGAATACCGGACATCTCCGCCGTAAATTCGGCGATCATATCGACCATTGGACGCTTCCGCTCGTCAGGGATGGTCACAATGAACGGGATCACCCGGACCCGTCGCCAGATACCTATATCGGTGCCGTAAATATTCGGCTTATGATTTCCGTACATCCAGAGCTTATGTGTTGGTTTGAAATCAAAATAATTTTCTCTCATACGGCGCGCTTTCAAAAAATTATCAGCACCCGTTAAGTCTTTTATACGCTGCTCATCCATTCTACGGTTGTCTGCTAATTCGCTGCAAACTACAAGGCGTTTGCCTTTTAAATCAGCAATATCGGTCGGCACCTGCGAAAACTGCTGCTGCATTATCATATCAGTCGGCGCTTTTCCCCAGTAATCGCCCAATAAAAGCCCCAATGTATTAAAAAACACCGATTTCCCATTCTGCCCAGTCCCGTAAGCGAAGAAAAAGCACTGTTCGCTGGTGTCGCCGGTCAGCGAATACCCGACCGCGCGCTGAATGAACTGCACCAGGTCGAGGTCGTTGTCAAAAATATCGAGCAGAAACGCCTCCCAGCGCGGACAATCGGCGCCCGGATCGTACTCGACATCAGCGAGCTTCGTGATATAATCGGCCTGACGGTGTTCCCTCTGCACCGGCTCGCCGCTGGTCAGGTCGATAGTGCAGTTGCGCACATTCAATAGGTAATTGTCGCGGTCGAGATCATCAGCGAGAATGACGATATCCTGAAGGGTCTCGGCTTTCGCCACCATCTGTCTTTGACGTCTCATTTCTTCCATTTTAAACCCCCACTTTCCGAGTGCCTTACGTTGGTCGTTGTCGGACGAATCCGACGCTTCTTTGTAGATGTCGGCGACCACACGGTCGACGTAGTAGTATATCCGGTTGGTCTTATCCTCGCGCCAGCGGACATCGTCCCATATAAACCACTTCCCGAACGGATCGTCGTTGTACCTGACCCGGTTGCCGTAATAATGCACCAGGCGGCGGGCGTTGCCGGTGTCGGTGAAGTGAAATCGCGGAGCGGGCGCGGCAAAATCGCCCTCTGGGCCGCTTCCATTGCCATTTCCACCATCGTCATGGTCGTTGGAAGCCGTTTTTGCGTCGCCCACATCTGGCGTTTCCATTCGCTTCTCGTCCCGCGCCACCTCGTGCGCCCTTCGACACTCCTCCTCACTCATCATGTTGCCGCGAATGTGGCTCCGGAGCATTGCCGCTGTCCAGCCCTCATCAACCGCATCGGCGATATCCCAGCCCTTCGGCTTGCTGTCTGGGGGACGGACGATCACGACCGAATGAGCTGTGCCCCTGATCGCCTCATAGACATCGAGCATGGCAAGGCAGCCTGCACGGTCGCGGTCCGGCCAGAGGTAGACATCGCGCCCCTCGAGGGGAGTGAAATCGACCTTTTTGACCGCTTTCGATCCACCGGGCCACGATATAACCGCCATTTCGACAAGGTAAGCGTCGCCCCAATCGGCGCACTTTTCGCCCTCGACCACGAGCACCAGCGCGCCCGGCTTCGCATCCAACCTGTCGAGCCCGTAGAGCGGACGCGGTACCGTGAACGACCGCCACTGCCATTCCTGCTTTCCGTCGCGGCCCCGGCACCAGGTAAGCGGAATGACCACCTTGTCATCATCGGCGCGGTCGAACCGGCAGACACCGCCGATGACACGGCTGGCAGCGTCATGATACCACCATACCTTCGACCAGCGCCCATAGTGATAGTGCGCTTTCGGCGGCTCCGACGCATCGTCCGGGACCGGCATCACCGGAGTCCATTTCTGACGCTTGCTCTCTGTTTTCTGCGCCGGCTTTGGCCTGCTTTCGCGAGCGCCCCCACAGTAGCGATCACGGAGCGCCTCGGCCGCCTCCTTTTGCCCGACGCCGTGAAGATAGGCGTAGAGAGAGATCATATCGCCGCCGCTTTCCCCGGTGGCGAAGTCGGACCACACACCGGTGCGAATATTGACCTTGAACGAGCCGGACCGGGAATCAGCCCTCGTCGGGTTGAGCGCCACCCACTCGCCGCCCTGGCGCTTACCGCCGGGGAGCTCATCGGCGACGATGCTCTCAATGTATGGCACCAAGCGCGCAGAGATGTCGGCGAAGTCTATTGGCATTTATATCCCCAGCAGCAGCGGATTCAAACCTGGTCAGGTCTTGTTCTGATCCCACACACGCCCGTCAAGCAGGCGACCGGCTGCTTTTTTGCCGACCTCCACCAAATACGCCTCGCCGGTATCAGGGTCAATATCTCGACCGTTCCAGCCGGTATGTCCTTCAAACCAAGTTCCGTCGGGAGAAAGTACTCCGAAACTTTTTGTTTTTGCGCCTTCAGGCTTTTGACTTTTAAGTATATATTCTCCCCACTGTTTAAAGTAAAATGGCACCCCCGCTTCGATACACTGGTCACGGAGCGAGCGCACCCAGTCGGGATGACAGGGACGGGCGTTCGGGCCGGATTCGCCGCCACAGACGACCCAATCAATAGGTGTCTTACCAGAAGATGTTTTGAACATAGGGTCTTCACAGCCACCAGGATAGTCTTTACAGTCATCACACCATCCACATCCACCCAATCTTAAATTCATCAATCCAAGCATCGGTTCAACACTCAAACCGAGTACCGGCCAGTCGCCGTATTTACGGAGTTTGAGCAGCTCCGGGATGCGCTTGTCCGCCATTTCCTGATTTTCAACCGAGGCGAGAAACCACCAATTCGGCATCCAATAGTTGCTGCCATAGAGACATTCGATAATGCGCTCTGGTCGTTTCGTCGGGATAATGAACGTATGACGCTGGCATCGCGCCATAATTTCAAGAGCCTCTTTGCGCCATTTATCCGCTGCCTCATGGAAGAAATCGGTAATCGAGCCGACGATTATCCGCTTCGGTTCTTTCCAGTGGAGCGGGGCATTGAAGGTCGCGTCTTTCGCCCGCCTGACTTCGCCGGGTTTCAGACCCAGCCGTTTCCAGAATTGTTTTGCATAGCAGTACTTGCAACCGGGCGACACCGGATCGCAACCCATCCACGGATTCCAGGAGGCGTCCGCCCATTCGATGTTCGTCGATTCAGCCATCAGTTCCCCCGCTCGATCGCCTTTGCCATTATGGCGCGCGTGAAGATGTGGCCGAGGTGGTCCTCGCTGGTGTCGCCGTCCATATACAGGTCAATGTGACGTTGTATGCGGTCGAGGTGGTACAGTATCCCTTTGTCGCGCCAGCCGGTGAACCCCTTGTCGTGGCCCTCCTCCATCACATCCTGCAGCACCTGTATCGTTCTCCACGGCACCAAGTCGTAACAATCCTCGATGAACCGAACCCAGATCATCATCCAACCATCGCGTCTGCCCTCAATCTGAGCCATGTGTTCCTCCCCTCTTCTGTCCGGTAACCATGAGAGAGAATTTCCCGTTTGGTATAAATCGTGGCTCTTCGTCTCCCAACGCTGTTATCTCATCCATACCGAGATGTATCTCCGCCTGGTGTATTTTTGCCCGCTCGAGTATTTTTATAATTTTCGCTTTGATTTTATCGGCGTTTTTTTGGGTGGTGTGCAGATAGTCGTCATACGGCTGTCCGTGTCCTGCGGCGTTTCCTTCTGTGTATTGAATTACTTTCGTATCATTCATGTTCATCAGTGTCTCCTCTTCTTTTACCACTCCCTTACACCCTTCGTTTTTCTTGGTTGTCGCCTGCTATAATGGCGGAGCCCATTCTTATCCATCCAACTAAATATCTTTATCGTTATATCAGGGCTCGTCGACAAGTCCATCCCGATATAAAGCGGTTCAATAGGTGGTTTTGGTTTACATCGTATCGGCGGTGGTACTGGATTTGACGCTTTCTTCCCCATATCATTTCACCTCCTTAATTCCCGTCGCACTTCCCCGGTCATGTCCGCCGGGAAGATCACCCGTTTCCCTACGATGCGGATCCCGGGCAGGCTTTCGAGACGGCTCCTCTTGCGTGTGCTGTTCGCCCGCAGGGTTGTCCGGCAGAGGCCGCGCCCGATGTTGACTATTTCGGTCACTGTTTCGATGAGCTAATTGACGGGTCTTTTTGCGGACCGCCACTGGTAGCGCTGCTGTCCCTGCTCACCTTCGGCGCCTCTTCCTCGACAACCTCGACACGCTGTTCATCGAACCATTGAGGGTCAACAGGCTTTCCTTCGGTCAGTGTGGCGGCCTCAATGGCGACCCTTGCACATCCATACTGATACTCTGTCCTCGCAACAGCAACCCCTGCATACCCGGTAAGTGTATCACGAACCTTCGATCCAAGTTTGATCACTTCATACCTCCATGTGAGTGTGTCAGCTCCGCTTCAATGGTGTCCGCCTCGTCGCGGAGCTGCTGAACAATATCGAGCAGGCGGATCATCTCCAATTCATCAACCTTCCCGTCCTTCCGGGCCTTACGGTACTCACCGAACAGCGCGTTCACCCTGTCGAGCGCCCCCTCGAGGTTGTCGTAAACATCGCCGTCGAGCTCGCCCGGCGCCGCATCGCGGAGGGTCAGCCCCTTGACCCGCTGGGTGAACCACTCGACGAACCGCCGCTCGCCGGTGATATTGGCGAACAGCACAATGTCGTCGGGGATGAGGTTGACTGTGCCGTCGATGACGCTGTACAGCCAGCGCTCGCTCTTACCCATCGCCTCGGCGACCTCCTTTAAATTCTTCCCGAACAGCTCGCGCTCGCGCATCAGGAACACCCGGTACTCGCTGTCGTCCCGCCATCTATCGCTCATGTCCACTGCCCTCCCACTTTGCATCAACGGTGATACATTTGAATTGTGTGATGTTTCTTTTATGCTATATTATACTCACGAGGCCAGGTTACCTCCTCCTGAGTTCGAGGTCGCGTTCGCGCATGAACGCCTCCTGCTCCTCGGCAGTTCTTACGGCCTGCGAAACCGGTGTAGGCGGCGACGCAGGCCTGCCGAGAACCGACGCTGTGTGTTCTGGTATCAGCCAGAGCCGGCCGTACCGACGGGCTCCGGGAAACGCCGACGATCCCTGCTCGCGGAGACGGCGCCTGATACTTTCGGCGGAAAACGGCGTCAGTTCAGCGAACTGCGCCGGCGACAGCATTCGGTTCATCGGTTGACCTTTCTACAAGCGGCCCGCTGCAGGTAAAGGAGGAAAGGAGATGAAAGCTCCGTCAGCAAACCCCGCAGCAGGCCGCCGAGATTATTATATTTGGGAGGCTGCGAATCCGACCGCTGGCTCGCCAGCTCAGCGTCTCTGATTATAGGCGATCAGCCCCCCAAACTATTATACCTCTACCGCTTCGCCGAACAGCTCCTCGACCGTGGAGTCGAGCGCGTCAGCCCAGCAGCGCTTATTCTCGTCACTTATCGAATGCTCGCCGAGCACGATATACGACACCGAAGACTGCGAACACCCCACAACCTTCGCGAACGCATCCTGCGACCGGTACTTCTGATGGATCGCGCGGAAGAGAACGGCGTTGAAATTCGGATAGTACAGTGGTTCCATTGACTGCTCCTTTCATAAGTATTATTAGTGGGAATTTATACTATGTATGGGTGTTTGTCAAGCAAAATATTCCACTATTAATGAGATATATAAACCAATGGAGATATAATGATATGTTTTTGCTTGATTTATTGATTGAAAAATATTTATTAATATTATGAGTTTATCTGAAAATTTACGCCGCCTAAGAAAAGCAGGGCGTCTTAACCAGGCGCAACTTGCAAAAAAAATCGGTATAAGTATTAATACGATTGGAAGAATGGAGCGCGGCGAATGGAGCGGCCCGCTCGACCGCATTCTCAACCTTGCTGACTTCTTTGGTGTGAAACCCTGGGAGCTCGATGAGAACCTCGAGCGGTTTCAACCAGCAGAAATATCTGTGCCAGATTTGAGCGACTTCACGGCTTCTGGCACATTTCAATTAATACAAGATGAACCTAAAAAGAAGACTATAGCACGTTTCAGTAATCATCTTGACCGATTAATTTCTGTTCACAGAAATCATATAAAATTGGATGCAGGGAGCGCCCATGGGCAGCGCAATGAAGTGAACGATATATCATTAAAACGTACAAAAATATTCGAACGGCTCTGCGAGATAGAGGACGCGGATTTGCTGAACGAGATCGTGGAGTTTATTGATTTCAAACTCAGTAAGGCGGTAAAACATGGCGCTGATTGAATGTTCTGAATGCAGCAAAGAAGTGAGCGATAAGGCGGGTTCCTGTCCTCATTGCGGAGCACCCATTTCAACATCCGATGTAACATTGGTATTATGCTGGAGTTGTAAAAAAGAGTATCCAGAGAATCTTGATGCCTGTCCTTATTGTAAAAAAGGCAGATATGTAGGGGTTGACTTATTCAAAAGCATTGGATCGCTCCTTAAAAACGGCGGCATCCTTGTTATCGTGATCATCCTTTTTATTGCTTATTACAAGGGTTGCATGTAGTGCCCGCGCCGACAGTCTACAAACGAAAGAACTCCCGTTGGTGGTGGATCAGTCGCATCTCGGTCGACGCCGACGGGACCCGCCGCCGTGTCCTGCTCTCCGGCAAAAAGCTCGGCGTCGATGTGGTCAACCACACCCGCGAACAGGCCCTCGATGTTGTCGCCCATCACTACGGCCTGACCGGCAACGCCGCAGTCACAGACCAGACGCCCGGCGCCGAAACCCTCGCCTGGTTCACCGCGGAAACCCTGCGCCGCGTCGCCCACGAAGGAAAGAGCGACGGCACCGCAAAGGAATACCGTATCGCGCTCGCACACCTGTCATCCACCTTCGGCGCCGACACGCCCTTCCGCGAGCTCACCCGGAACGCAGTCGGCATCCTGCAGGACGCCCTTCTCCGGTCCGGCGATTGCCCGGTGACGGTCAATAAGGTGTGCCGTCACATCCGCGCCGCGCTCAATCGCCTAATTGACGACGGCCTCATCGAGCGCAACCCGTTCCAGCGGTTCAAGGCCCTCGCCGAACACCACCCGGAACACCGTCACCTGTCCCTCGACGATATCGGTCGCTTCCTTGCCGCCGCCGAATCGTCAGGCAATGAGCCGGGTTTCCGCATCGCCCGCATGTATCTCTACACCGGCCTGCGCCGTCGCGAGCTTCTCGAGCTGCGCCGCGACGCAGTCGACCTTGACCGTCGCCGTATCCGTGTCCCGAATATCAAACACCACAGCCACCGCGAGCGATGGATCATACTCCCGACGCCGGCGCTCGACGATCTGCGCTGGTTTCTCGCCCGCAGCGACAGCGACTGTCCGCTCCATGTCTGCCAGCCGGACACCTTGACTCACTGGATCAAGGGCTACCTTCGCGCCGCCGGTCTCCCGGAATCGTTGCACCTGCACAGCCTGCGCCATACCTTCGTGACCCACGCGCTGCTCTCCGGCGAGTCCCCCTGGAAGATCAAGGACCACCTCGATCACAGCTCGATCACGGTCACCGAGGGATACGCCCACACCGAGCCGGAAGAAGTGCACATAAGGTATTGATTTTAGTAGAGTGTAGCAGATTTATGTAGCAATAAAAATTATAAGCTATTATAATATATAGTCTTATCGGAGTACTCAAAATCCGCCGTACGCAAGTACATGGGGGTTCGATTCCCCCCTTCGGCACCAAGTAAAATCAGGCACTTACAGTAATTTGAGTTCAAGTGCCTGATTTTTTATTGCTACATTTTATACCTGTTTATACCTGCACATACATAGTGAACATTCACCGATCTGCTACATTCTGCTACACTTTCTTTTTCGGTTTTGGCCCCGGCTCGTTCCCCGTGCGCGGTCGATCCCACGCCGCCGAATGACAGTTGGGACAGGTTCCGGGATGATCGACTCGGAAAACCCAGGGCTTTTGGGGATCTGATCCAAAACCGCACCGTCTACAAAAATCCGTTTTTAATTTCACTCAACAATCCTCCAGTTTAGCGACGAAGGTTATTCAGGTCTTTCATATTTGTGATCTGTTTCGCCGCATTTCGGACAATACCAGCGATACGACTTGCCCGTCCATTCATGCTTACATGCGGCGCGTTTTGCTTTGATAATTTCATGTTCAGCTTCAAATTTATCGGACTCGATGTTATCGGTATAATCGGGATTGCCGTGGAGAATCATATCGATGGCGCGTTTCGTATCATAATATTTAGCCGCATTATAAAACTTCGATGTATGATGGAATTCTTTCGTTCCGAGTTCAATGAGCACCCGACGAGCCTCTTTTATCGTGATCCCGGTCGCCTTCGCCACGATCCGCGCAGCCTTCGTCATCGGGTAACGCCCTTTGCTTTCCGCATCGACCGCGTTGTTCGATCTCGAGTACCCGTCATATCCTGCCATCTCCGTCTCCTGGTGCCGGATACCCGCCGGCCCGGTGATAGAGTTTATTGTACGATATGCCCCTTGATTACTATCTTGACGCCTGTTTGCTCAAATCCGTCATGCAATGCGGCACGTACACGGGTGTCATTATCCATCAAATCGTTGTATTCGTCGCCCGGTGCTCCGGTAACATGCAGGACGCGGAGCGCCTCAGACGTAATATGATATATACGACCACAGACACCGCCTTGCTCAAGACAACCCTGCCGTACTGCGGTACTCTTGACATACCAACTGCCGTCAGGCATTACTCTTGTCTCATTACAACCAAGTTTGATTCTCATCTTGCCCTCCCTTGTTTTTTATTACTCGCTGTATCCACCATTGAGGCGGTCAATCATTCGTTCCGTCGTTTCATTACCAAATGTTTTAACTACTTTTTCGCGCGTCATTGTAATTTCTCTTTCCTGTTCATCGGTTTTGACAAGGTCGATAATCGGCTGTATGTCCTTTTCCCATGTGTATCCAGCCTGCTCCCAGTCATAACCTATTATTTTAATTTCACTATAATGCTCATCAACTACCACAACCTCATCATATCTCTTGTCGATTGTGACCCTCAGAGTATTTTTGATTGTTTTGTTTTCAGTTTCCATCTCCGTCTCCTGGTTGGTGGTTCCTTCTTCTTTGTACTTGCTAATATATACTATAAAACGTGTTATGTCAAGTATTATTTTCACTTTTTATCAATTATTTTTCACAATAAAAAAAGGAGGCTCATCGCCTCCTCGATCACCGTCCCATTTATCGCCGCCATCACTCCCTTATGTTCGTCGAAAAGTGCCCGGTGTAGCCATGGCCCCTGCTCCAGAGGTAGGCCTCGGCGACCTTGCGCGTCTTGACATACCCCTTGCTGTAGTGCCAGGCGTCCGTCCCGGAAAGGCTCGGGATCACACGGACCCCGACTGCGCCGAAGGTATCGCTTGCGCTGTACCGCGTCTCCTTCTGCTTATGGAAATGCCCGACGTGCCACTCGCAGCAGCTCACCTCGCTCCAGATGTCGCGGCGTTCCCCGGCCATGATCGTCGGCAGGTCGCGGTGAGGCTCCTCGTTGCCGTGGGTGAAGCCGATGAGGTTGACACCATAGTGCTTGTACTTACGGTGCGTTGGCGAGACATCGACCGTGACATGACCACAGCTGCGGTAGTAGGCCTGGAGATACTTGCAGAGGAAGAACGAGGTCTCGGTGTCGTGGTTGCCTGGGACCCAGAGAATCTCTACCGGCGCCACCGTCAGGCACAGGTCGACCGCATCGATCACCGCGTTGTGCCCGGTCGCGAATATCTTTGGCAGGCGGCTGTCTGTATCCTGATGCGTTCCCTTCTGTGTGGTGAACTCTGCGTTGTTGATATGGAAGAAATCCTGCCCCACCACAAGCAGTATCTCCTCGATCGGGAAGCCGGTGGTCTTGCTGATCAGGTCCTCGATAGCGGAATGGTAGAGCCCCTCCGCGATCTTGAGGTCGTAATCCTGCCCGGTCTCCGCCTGCCAGGCGAGCATCCCAATATGGGTGTCGTAGAGCGAGAGCTCGAGGAGGTGCGGATCCCGCTGTACTTTTCGGGGACGGTTCGGGAACTTCGGCGGTTTCTCCCGGAGCATCACAGCGAGCTCGTCGAATATGAGCTGCTGCAGCGTCGGCGTCTTGCGCTTGAGCCAGACCTTCACCTGGTAGAGCGGCTCGACCTTCAGATAGTCCTTGCCCGCTTCGTCCGGGATCTTCGCGCCTACCTCCCATTTGTTGATGACATACCGGTCGACCTCCCAGATTTCAAGGTCGACATCGGCGCAGGCCAGCGCATCGGCGAGCGATTTGATACGGGTCGAGTTGGTCTCGATGCTGCCCTTGTCGCCGCTGAAATCGGTGGTAAACTTCTCAGCTGTCTCATCGGAAGGCGGCCGCGCCACACCTTTCGATGGATCGATCCCCGCGCGCTCGATGGCGAGACGTTTCGGCTCCGCCCATGATCCAAAGCGATGGTGATAGGTTGCAACTGGCGGCGTCAATCTGTGTCGCCGGTAAAGATGCGTCCCGAGAACACCGTACTTTTTGAAGTGTCCGGCGAGGACATCGATCATCTGGTCGTTGGTCATATCCCGTGCAGTCATAAACCTCCTATTCAGTACGCCGTCTTTATCGGACCAGCTTATTTTTTTGTCACCCTATCGGCAACCCCGTATCCAGCAAGCAGTGTACCGGCAACCTTCACTATCGGAGCGAACGGCATGGTGACCGGAAAGTATATCATGCCCTCTCCGACAGCGTACAGTATGAGCCCCCAGTTGGTTTTCTTTTTCCACCAGGGACGGTTTACTTTTTTTTCCTCGTCAGCCATTGTCGCCTGCTTTCGGCGGTCTCAACAGCAGCCTGACCGCCTTGAGGTTTTCCTTCGCCTCCTTGAGCTCGTCGACAGTAACCTTCCCGTCGGCCAGCGCGAGCCCGATGCCGGTGATGAGCGCCCCCACCGCGATGAGAAATTTCGACAGCCATGGCGTGTACTTCCCGATCACACCGAGCGCGAGCAATCCGCTCAGGATGAACGCCGCCGCAGTCCATGAGAACCAGCCTTTGACGGCTTCCATCGGCCCGGCAAACGCTGTCGCCGCGACCAGCAGAAACATGAGCGTAAACAGTAGAAACTTTTTCACAGCACACCTCCAATTAAAAGTGTAATTCCTGCCACTATCCGCAGGGCATGGACGATATATACCCATCGCCCGGTTACCTTGCGGTCGAAGAAAAGAAAATAGACATGCTCGTACGGCGTTCCCCGGCTCCGGAATATCACGCGGCCGCCGCGAGCCATGGCATAGCCGATCTCTGCGAGCTCCCAGCAGCCAAAGACGATGCCGGGAAGTACCCGCGCGATCCCAATAAAGCCGACAAACAGCATGGTCGCCGCGAGAGAGAAGCCAAGCAGGATAAACAGCATGTCCCGCCCCGGCGACAGCACATGATACAAGTCGATCCAATCGTGCCCGCGAACGCCTGGATACGCGAAGTTGTGCATGAGGTCGCAATCCTGCGTCATGATCATGCCCTCATGGATGCCGTGGAAATAAGCGGCTATGAGACATACGATTATAAAGAAGATGGTCATACTTCCACCCCAAATATCTGCTTGGCCTCTGCCAAGCTATGATCGTTCTCGCTCGCATCTCTCCACCATGTAGCGATGCGGTTTATTGTCGGCCGACTATCGCAGTGAATCCCAGGTGTGATCCAGAACGGATACGCGCCGATGCCGCCCCAGGGATACTTTCGAGCGAACTCGTACTGCTCCCAGACGCTCACATCGCCCGGCATTTTCTTGTAGAAATAGCCGTCAACCGCCTTACCTTCTGGGTGCATCCCGGTTGAGCCTTCACGCCATGTACTGTTGATGTTAAATAGCCAGTTCTTTTGCCATTCGGCTTCCCGGCACATTGTATTTAGGAGATCAAGAGTACCCCTATCCATTTTGTCGATGCACGGTTCGCCATGACGTTCGATCTGGTCGAGACGGATATGCGGCCAAAGTTTAACCATCTGCGTGTCAGTGACTTTTACCATGACTCACTACCTCACACCGCCGCGCCGTTAAGCCCTGTTTTTCGTTCAAGTGTCCTGAGCCGCCTGCCGATTTCATCATGGCGTTCTCCACAGGTATCGCCCCAGGTGATATTCTCCTTCACATTGTTCAATTCCTTGCGCATCTGGTGTATCATGAACGACTGATAGACATTGAGCACGATGAGCGCGAACAGTATCACCGGCGTCCCGTACTGAACAAGCATTGCCAGACTCATATATTCCATGCCGCCTCCTATTGCCCCGATTTTGCGAACACCTTGCCGGTGAAAGTTCGTCCTGGCTCGACCGTAAACGTTGTCCCTGTCGTGCTGCCATGTGCGACGTAGGTCCCCCAATGGTGGCTATCATCTATCAAAGAATTGAGCGAGTCTGCGTTGACAAAGAACGGATTGAACACCTGGAGGCTGTCGCCGCTATAATCGGCTGCATAGGTGTCCCCGGCAGCCGTATATAACATGAGCAGATATTTCGTATAGGACGGGTTCCCGGTCCCGGTCGTGTCGATAACCGCCTTGAGCGTCGTGTTCGTTGGATTCGATACTGTCGGCGCCCCGGTGATCACCGGCAGAGTGTAACCGGAGTCGGCGTCCGATACTTCAAAGTCCGATGCGCCGCGGATAACCTGCACCCGAAAGCGATAGAGAGTATTTACATCGAGCCCGGTCAATACCTTGTAGGTCGAATCGGCGTCCGCAGAATCCATATAAGCATAGGTGAACGGGTCGATGATCCTAAACCCATCCTCGTCATCAGTGTTGTCCGTCCATGTCAGGATCAATCTCGTCGAACTTTCCGGATCGATAGTAAAGTTCGACGGTTTTGTAAGCGCGTAGGAAAGATCTAAAAACGGTTCTTTGCCCGATTCCGTCGCGGTGTAAAACATTATATTTTCCGCCCCAGTCGGCGCCGTTGCATCAAAATCGTTTTTGGAAATGAGAGCAAGGGCAAGACTGTCCCCCGAAGCGGCTTCAAGCGAATCGATACCATCGCTGTTGAGCGTGATTGTGACCCACCCGGCTGTCCACGACGAACTGCTCCAAGTATCATTGAGTAATGTACTGGTATGTGGTGTATTTAATGTCTGCCGCCCGTGAAATCGTATGAAATCTGCCGTTGTTAATGTGGGTCGATATGCGTTCGCACCTACAACGTAAATCTCGAAATCTGTCGCGGATGAATCAGCATATCCGTAGAGTTTTAGTGTGGCTGTTGTCACCGAAGTCATACCAGCAGGCATCGGAAATGTCATGAACGAACGGTCGATTACATCCCGTGATACAGACAGGCTATCCTGCCCAACTTTCAACGTATCAATAACCGTTCCGGTCGCTACATTGCGGGAATAGGCGTATGGGTTGTAGTAAACCTGCATATAGCAATAGTCCACATCGAGCGTAACATATTGGTCG
>Ga0307376_10002793_pt1 | contig 16716 bp, 12 predicted proteins | sample TR2MG_FD_202536 | JGI IMG/M metagenome (GOLD analysis project Ga0307376, IMG submission 202536) | Soil microbial communities from Risofladan, Vaasa, Finland - TR-2 | ecosystem: Environmental > Terrestrial > Soil > Coastal area > Acid sulfate soil | place: Finland: Risofladan, Vaasa | collected...
TAGCGCCGGATCAGGTGGAAGTCGCCGGCGATGACCCGGGCATCCCGGTAGTAGGGTAAAAACAAGGCGGCTTTTTTGTCGTCCACCGTATCCTGCTTTTCGCCGGTCGGGTAGAGGAGGTGAAAGGGCAGACCCGCCATCTGGGGCAGCATCTTAACCGCCAGTTCCTCCAGTTCGACCAGGGTCTTGACCGGGTAGGGCATGCCCGCGACAAAGATCAGGTCCCCGAAGGTGACGTCGCAGCCGCATTCGACCAGGGCCTCGGCCATGCCGAAGCGGTCCAGGGCGCAAACCATCAGTACGGGGAGACCCGGGGCCAATAGTCCCTTCTCCTTGAGGCGGTAGACCGCCTCCCGCTCCAGGGTGTCCTTAAGACCGCTGCCGTCAGCCACCGGAGTCTTTTCCACGACCTGCATCAATTTCAGACCGTCGGCGATGGCAAAGCGGCGGTCCCGCACCCGCAGGTAGATGTCGATGCCGCCCAGGCCGATGGCATCCACCTGCCCGTCCAACTCCCGCAACAGATCCACGGCCCGCTGGAAATCCCCGTCGGTGCCCCGGCGAGTGATCTCGAACCACTCGCCCAGAAACTGGACTTTCACGCTGTGATCCCGCTTCGAGGAGCCCAGGCTGACGCTGACAACCTTCTTCAAACCGCCGCCTCCGTCCCGCGCCCGGTATTTTCCATAATTCATGGTACCACCCCACCATTGTATCCAAAAATAGTCCCCAATACAAGTGCGAAGTGCACAAACTGTGCGCAAAAAACAAAAGGGGCCGGCGGGTCCATACCGACCCACCGGCCGCCCAATTGTCCGGGTCAACTCCGCCCGGCGAGCCCCCGCAGCAGGAAGGCAAACACCGGCCCGGCCTGCTCCGGCAGGGAGTACTTGCCCCGGGCACGCACCCAGTTGGACACCACCTCGTCCATGGCTCCGAAGACCATCTGCCGGATCAGCTTTTTGTTCTGGCCGGGCAGAAATTCGCCTGCAGCCATGCCCTCCTCCGCCAGGGCCTCGATCACCCGGGCGTAGCGGGCCAGAGGGCCGGCAATCGCGGTACGGACGGTATCTTCCGGCTGACGCAGGTGGATCTGGAAGAAGAGTGCCAGGGTATAGTCCCCGCCCAGCCGCTGGAGATGCATATCCACCAACCGCCGGAGTTTTTCGGCCGCGCCCGCTTCGCCAAGTCCGGCGAGTTCCCGCTCCACCCTGGTGGTAAACTCGTCCATCTTCTCCCGAAAGGCCGAGACCAGGAGGTCCTCCTTGTTCCGGAAGTAGAGGTAGACCGTGCCCTCGGCCACCCCCGCCGCCCGGGCGATTTTCACCACCCGGGCGTTGTGGTACCCGTGCTCGCCGAAGACGCGGATGGCCGCCTCGATAATGGCGCGGTACTTGTCGGTGTTTTTCTTCTCGCCGCCCTCTTCTGCAGCCATGACTAGACTACGTACCCCCCGGCTTCACTCACCCGGTCGGCGATTTCCTGGTTCAAAGCGATCAGGTCGCAGGGCTCGTAGCGGCCCAGCCGCTTTAACACCGACAGCTGGGTGCGGAGTTCGTCACCCTCGGCCATATGGGCCAACACCTTCCGGCCCCACAGCTCGATATTGGGGAAGACCGAGTGGACGTAAGCTTTGGCCAGGGACGCTTTGACACCCGGAGCACCATCCCGGCCGGCCGCCTTGAGGGCGCGAGCGACGGCGCTGTCCATCGCGAAGATCTCGATAGCCATGTCGGCCAGATACCCCATGACCTCCTGCTGGTAGGCTATCTTATCCAGGTATTTCTGGGCGGCGGACCCGCCCACCATGAGGAACATCTTCTTAGCCATCTCCACCATCCGCACCTCGGCGGCCAGGACCCCCTCACCGGCGTCCAGGGTCGCGAGGTCGAAGATTTCCCGGCTCAAGGCCTGGGCCGCCTGGAGAAGGGGGATCTGCCCCTTGGCCGCCCGGCGCAGGAGGGTGCCCGGGATGATCAGGCGGTTGATCTCGTTGGTACCCTCGAAAATGCGGTTGATGCGGGCGTCGCGGTAGTAGCGCTCCGGCGCGTACTCGCTGATGTAGCCGTAGCCGCCGTGGATCTGGACCGTCTCGTCCACCACATAGTCCAGAACTTCGGAAGCCAGGTTCTTATTCACCGAACACTCAACGGCGTACTCCTCCATGGCCGTGACGGTTTCCGCCCCGGTGGAGGCGCCGTGCAAGGCATCCTCAAGCAGACCGGCCGTGCGGTAGACCGCGCTCTCGGCCGCGTAGGTGCGGGCGGCCATCTGGGCCAGCTTCTCCCGGATCAGGCCGAACTTGATGATGGGAGTCTTGAACTGCTCGCGCCCCGCCGCATAGCGCACGGCCACCCCCAGGGCCGCCTTGGCAGATCCCATGGCCCCGGCCGCCAGCTTGAAGCGGCCGATGTCCAGGACACCCAGGGCCACCGAGGCGCCGCGGCCGGCTTCGAAGAGCAGGTTCTCCACCGGCACCGGGGCGTCCTCGAAGATCAGGCTGCAAGTCGAAGATCCCTTGATGCCCATCTTGTGTTCCTCAGCCCCGGTGGAAAAGCCGGGCGTGCCGCGCTCCACGATGAAGGCGGTGAACTTCTCACCGTCGATCTTGGCGAAGACGACGAATACTTCCGCCGTACCCCCGTTGGTTATAAACATCTTTTCGCCGCTCAGGAGGTAGTGTTTGCCGTCCGGGCTCAAAACGGCCTTGGTCCGGGCGGCCAGGGCATCCGACCCGGCACCCGGCTCGGTCAGGCCGAAGGCGGCCAGTTTTTTGCCGCTGGCCAGATCGGGCAGGTAGCGCTTCTTCTGTTCCTCGGTGCCGAAGAAAACGATGGGCAGAGTGCCGATGCCGGTGTGGGCCCCCTGGGCCACGGCGAAGGAGCCGCCCATAGAGATGTTCTCGGTGATGATGGTGGTAACGATCTTGCTCAGGCCGCCGCCGCCGTACTCCTCGGGAATGTCCGCGGACAGGATGCCCAGTTCACCGGCCTTTTCCATCAGGCTTTTCATGAGGCCTTCCTTCTGAGCCTCCATGTCGTCCGTAACCGGCATTATCTCGTTTAGGGTAAAATCGGCCACCATATCGGCCACCATCCGGTCCTCCTGGGAGAAGTCCTCCGGCGTGAAGACGGATTGCGGATCGGTAACCTCGATCAGGTAGGAACCACCCTTGGTCATCTTAAAGCCAACCCCTTTCCCCTTAGCCTACTCTTTCCAAAACCGCGGCCGCACCCATGCCGCCGCCGATACACATGCTCACCAGGCCGTAGCGCCCGCCGGTGCGGGCCAGGCCGTGCACCAGAGTCGTGGTCAGCTTGGCCCCGGTGCACCCCAGGGGGTGACCCAGGGCGACAGCCCCGCCGCAGACGTTGACCCGCGCCGGATCAAGCCCCGTTTCCCGGATAACGGCCAGGGCCTGGGAGGCAAAAGCCTCGTTCAACTCGACCAGGTCCAGGTCTTGCACACTCAGACCGGCCATTTTCAGGGCTTTGGGTATAGCCACCACCGGCCCGATACCCATCACTTCCGGTTCCACGCCGCCTACGGCATAGGAACGGAAAACGGCCAGGGGCTTGACGCCCAAGGTTTTGACCATCTCCCCGCTCATGACCACCACCGCGGCGGCCCCGTCCGAGGTCTGGGAGGAATTGCCCGCCGTGACGCTGCCGCCCGCCTGGAAGACCGGTTTGAGCGAGGCCAGGGCCTCCAGGGTCGTTTCCCGCCGCACGCCCTCGTCGGCGGCAAAGAGGGAACTCTTGACTTCGACGCCCCGTTTAGCCGGCACAACCTCCTCAACGGTGACCGGCAGAATTTCCTTCGCAAAGTAGCCGGCGTCCTGGGCGGCGGCCGCCTTCTGATGGCTGGCCAGGGCAAAGGCGTCCTGCTCGGCGCGGGTCACCCCGTACCGGGCGGCTACCCGTTCGGCGGTCAGGCCCATGGACATATAGACCGCCGGAAAATTGTCCACCACGTACGGGTTGGGGGCGGGCTTGTTGCCGCCCATGGGCACCAGGCTCATACTCTCCAGCCCGCCGGCCACCATTATTTCCGCCATCCCGGCCATCACCCTGGTAGCGGCTATCGCGATGGCCTCCAGGCCCGAAGCGCAGAACCGGTTTATCGTCGCACCCGGCACGGTGACCGGCAGCCCCGCCCTTATAGCCACCACGCGAGCCGCATTCATACCCTGCTCCGCCTCCGGAAAGGCGCAACCCAGGACCAGGTCCTCGATCAGGGCCGGATCCAGACCCGCCACGCGGGCTATCGCTTCGTTGACCACCGCCGCGGCCAGGTCGTCCGGTCGTGTATTCCTCAGCTTGCCCCGTCCCGACTTGCCCACCGGCGTGCGGACGGCACTAACCACATAAGCTTCGCGCATCCAGTGCTCCCCCCTTAATTCCGGAGTGGCTTGCCCGTTTTCAGCATGTGCCTGATGCGGGCCTGTGTTTTCGGTTCACCAAGGAGACTTAAGAAACCCTCTCTCTCCAGGTCGAGGATGTATTGTTCGCTGACCACCGTACCAGGGGTGACCGGGCCGCCGCAGATGACGTTGGCTACCTGTGAACCCACCCGGAAGTCGTATTCGCTGATGAAGCCGCCTTCCTGCATTCCGTAGAGGGCCGTCTTGAGAGCGGCGATACCGGCCCGGCCCGTCACCCGCACCTGCCCCGGATTGGAAGGACGGTAACCGACCCGGGCCAGTCCCAGGGCGGTTTCCTTGGCCTCGTAAATGAGCCGATCGGGATTGGCGGTAATCTGGTCGGATGGCCTCAGGTAACCCAGCTTTACTGCCTCCGGCGCGCTGGTCGATACCCGGGCGGTCGCAATGTTCTGAAAGGCCTGGGCCACGAAAGGCGTGGGGTCGACATTGACGTTGGGCGAAGGGTCAGGCACGTGTTCCATAGCCCGGAACAGCAATTCCTTGACGCCGCCGCCCGCCGGTAACAGACCCACCCCTACTTCCACCAGGCCCACGTAACTCTCGGTCAAGGCCTGCACCCGGTCGGAGGCCAGGCACATTTCCAGGCCGCCGCCCAGGGCCATCTGGAAGGGAGCGGCCACCACCGGCCGCAGGCAGTACTTGAGGGCCAGCCCGGCATTCTGGAACTGCCGGACCGCTACATCCAGCAGGTCCCAGTTGTCGTCCTCCGCTTCCATCATGATCATAACCAGGTTGGCCCCCACGGAAAAGTTGCGTCCGTGGTTGGCCAGCACCAAAGCCGCGAAGTTAGCCTCGACCTCTTGGACCGACCGCATGATCATCTGCTCGATGTCGGCACCGATGGAATTCTCCTTGGAGTGAAACTCGAGGCAGGCCACACCGTCGCCGAGGTCGACCAGGGAAGCGCCGCTGTTGCCGAAGACGGTCTTGCCTGTCGCCTTCAAGTCCGGCAGGAAGATGAAGTCCGGCCTGGTCTCTATCACCTTGCTGGCGCCGGTGGCGGGATTGTACGCGTAGCGGGTGATCCCGTCCGTCCGGTAGAAGGATTTCACGCCGTCGGCCAGCATCCGGGAAAGCCCGTCCGGAACGGCCACCCCTTCGGCGGTCAAACGTTTGACGGTATACTCCACTTGAATCGCGTCCCACAGCTCGAAGGGCCCCATGCCCCAGTTGAAGCCCCAGCGCATGGCCTGGTCGACAGCGACGATATCGAAGGCCAGTTCCTCCCACTTTTCCAGGGAATAGAGCAGGACGTTTTGCACCAGGCGCCAGACAAACCGGCCGGCCCGGTCCTTGGCGTTCAAGAGGGCTTTTATCCGTGCCGCTGGATCAGGCAGTTGGCGCGCCGCCTCCAGTGCGGGCAGCTTGGCCTTGGCCTGCGGCCGGTATTCCATGGTGCCGAGATCCAGGGCGTGAATCCCGGCCTTGTCCTTGCGGTAGAAGCCGCCACCGGTCTTGTCGCCCAGAAGTTTCCCCGCCACCATCCGGTCCAGGATGTCCGGCGGCCGGAAGGCTTCCCGTTCCGGGCCGTCCGGTAGGGCATCGTAGGTGTTTTTGGCCACGTGCCACAGGATATCGACGCCGACCATGTCCAGGGTACGGAAGGAAGCGCTTTTCGGCCGGCCCAGGATGGGGCCGGTCAGGGCGTCCACTTCCTCGATGGTAAACCCTTCTTCCACGGTGGCCCGGAGCGTATCCATCATGCCGTAGGTACCGATCCGGTTGGCAATGAAGTTGGGGGTATCTTTGGAAAGGACCACGCCCTTGCCCAGGACGCGGTAGCCGAAGTCCATCATGTAGTCGACCACTTCCGGCGCGGTGGCCTTACCGGGGATTATTTCCAGGAGGCGCATGTACCGGGGCGGGTTGAAGAAATGGGTTCCCAGAAAATACCGGGCCGCCGGCCCGGGCAGGGCCTCCGCAATGGCGTTTACCGGCAACCCGGATGTATTGGTGCTGATGATGGTATCCGGCCGGGTTGCCGCGGCCACCCGGCCCAGCAGTTCCTTTTTCAGGGCCAGGTTTTCCACCACGGCCTCGATCACCCAGTCAACCCCGGCCAGAAGCCCGAGGTCGTCTTCCAGATTACCCGGTGTGATCAGGGAAACCCGGTCAACCCGGTAAAGGGGCGACGGCCTGGTCTTTTTGAGGCGTTCTATGGCGCCGGCGGCCAGCCGGTTACGCGTGAAGCGGTCTTGACTCTCCTCCCCCGGGGGAACGATGTCCAGAAGAAGGGTGGGGATACCTACGTTGGCCAGATGGGCGGCTATCGCACTGCCCATCACGCCGGCCCCCAATACTGCCGCCTTCCTAATAGGTCTTAAAGTCATGGATCGATCCGGTGAAAGCCGGATCTTACACCTCCTCGCCTTTCCTTGCCTGTGCGTCGCTCTCCTCGCGCAGAACCCGCCGCAAGGCCTTACCCACCATGGTCTTGGGCAGTTCGCTGCGGAACTCCACCTGGCGCGGTACCTTGAAGGAGGCTATGTGCTCGCGCAGAAAACTGATGAGTTCATCCGCACTCAGGCTCTCGTTTTCCTTCAGGACCACAAAGGCCTTGACCGTTTCACCCCGGTAGGGGTCGGAAATGCCCACCACCGCCGCTTCCTTCACCTTGGGATGTTCGTAGATGACATCCTCGACCTCCCGCGGGTAGATGTTGAAACCACCGGCGATGATCAGGTCCTTCTTACGGTCCACCACGGCGAAAAAGCCGTCCTCATCCATGGTGGCCAGATCTCCGGTGTAGAGCCAACCGTCCCGCAGGACCGCCGCCGTCTCCTCCTGCTTGTTCCAGTATCCCTGCATCACCTGCGGCCCCTTGACCACCATTTCCCCGACTTCACCGGGGCCGAGTTCCCGGGTCCCCGTCTCGGCATCCACAATGCGGGCCACGGTATCGGACACCGGCAAGCCGATTTTGCCCCCCCGGCGCACTTCGCCCAGAGGGTTTAAGTGGGTAACCGGCGAGGCCTCGGACAGGCCGTAGCCTTCTACCAGGGTGGCCCCGGTCAGCTCCTCGAAGCGGCGCTGCACCTCGGGCGGCAGCGGCGCCGACCCGGAAAGACACCCCTTGACCGAGCTGATATCGGCCTTTTCCACACCCGGATAGTTATTCACCGCCACGTACATGGTCGGGGCACCGGGGAAATAAGTTACGCGGTGTTTGGCGATGGCCGTCATCACCTCACCCACCTCGAAGCGAGGCAGAATCACCTGTTTGGCCGCCAGGGCCACCGCCAGGTTCATGGCGGCCGTCATGCCGTAAACGTGGAATAGCGGCAGGACGGTGAGCATGACCTCCTCCCCCTTGCGGGGAGAAAGTGGCGTCATCGCCGCCAGCGCCTGCAGGGTGTTGACCACCAGGTTACGATGGGTCAGCATTACCCCCTTGGGATCCCCGGTGGTTCCCCCGGTATATTGCAGGATGGCCAGTTCCTCCAGGTCGACCGGAGGCAGTTGGAGGTTGGGACTGGCGGCTATGATCTGCTCGAACACCTCCACTCCTTCGCCGGCTGGCTGGAAGGTCGGCACGAAGTCGAATGCCACCACCCGCTCCACCCCGGTGGCCGCTTTGGTGGCCAGAATGAGAGGCAAAAGCGGCTTGTAAACCACGACGGTTTTAGCCCCGGAATCATTGAACAGGAAGGTCAGTTCCCTGCCCCGGTACATGGGGTTGGTCTGCACCACGACCGCTCCCGCCATGAGGGCCCCAAAAAAGGCGATTTCCCACTGCGGGCAGTTCGGGCCCATTATGGCTACCCGGTCCCCTTTTTGTACGCCCAGATTGACCAGGGCGGCCGCAAAGCGACTGACGTAACCGTAGAACACACTGTAGGTCACAGGATTGTCGTAAAAGCTAAGGGCCTCTTTTTCCGGATAGTCCCGGGCAGCCTGCCTGAGCAGGTCCGGCAACACCACCGGCGGGTATTCCAAGTGTTCGGGCACGCCCGGAGGATAAGATTTCAACCAGGGATAGGGGTAATCCATAACCAAATACCTCCTCGCTTAAACAGCGCTTCCCGGCGCTGTGAGTGCTTTGCGGAGAATCATCCTCCCCTCCAAGGTGACTGAGTGTTCATTCATTATCTAGCTTACAGCTAGATCCCCGGCCTGTCAATTCCATTCAGGCCAAAAATGCAGCCGCTGGGGGTCGAATATCGACCATCCAGGTCGGTAGGGTGTCACCGTAACCCCCGGTACCCCTCCGGCATAGCCTGGAGCAAGGAAATGCGAGGTGATAGGCGGCTATGTACCCTGAACACCTGATCTGGGTAAGTGCCAGCCGCAAGATGTCCGCGGCTTTGAAAAAGCATTTGTGCGATAACTGCAGGGCCAACGGAAAAAAAACTGCCCTGCAAAGGCTGATTCCCCGCGGCGAGTTCCGCGTCCCCGTCATAGTGCAAATGGAGGGGAAAAACTACGACCAGGACCTGGTCCGGATGACAGCCGGTCATAGGGATCTGACTTTTAACCACCACCTGCCCCTCATTAAATCTTTTGCCGCCACCGCAGGCCTGGAGGCCCTGAAAAAGCTGGATGGCAACCAAGCCGTGCGGCGCATTTGGCTGGACCGGCCCGTGCACACCAACCTGGACATAGCCGTACCGGCGGTGGAAGGAAACGCCGCCTGGAAACAGGGCTACAGCGGCAAAGGAGTGGTGGTGGCCGTCGTGGATACGGGCATCCATCCCCACCCCGACCTGGTCCGGCCGACTAGCCGGATCGTGGCCTTCCACGACCTGGTGGGCGGCAGGAGAGTTCCCTACGACGACAACGGCCACGGCACCCATTGCGCCGGAATCATCGCCGGGAACGGCAGAAGCCTGCGGGGCCGCTACCGCGGCATCGCGCCGGAGGCCGGTCTGGTCGGCGTAAAGGCACTCGACAAGGACGGCGGCGGCCTTCTCTCCACAGTCATTGCCGGCATCGACTGGTGCCTGGCCCAAAAGGACGCCCTCAAAATCCGGGTCATCTCCCTGTCGCTGGGCAGCCCGGCCACCGCTTCCTACCGGGACGACCCGGTGGCCATCGCCGTGGGGACTGCCTGGGCCGCGGGGCTTGTGGTGGTAGCTGCCGCCGGCAACGACGGCCCGGCCGGCCGCACCGTCGAGTCGCCAGGCTACTCTCCGGCCGTTATAACCGTAGGAGCGGAGGACGATCACCGGACGATTCCTCCCGACGACGATACCATAGCCTCTTTTTCCAGCCGGGGACCCACCAGGGACGGACTGGCCAAACCCGACGTAGTCGCACCGGGCGTCGGCATCGTTTCCCTGCGCACCCCGGGCTCGGTTCTGGACCGCAATAACCCCCGCTTCCGCGTGGCCCGCTATTACTTTTCCCTTTCCGGCACCTCCATGGCCACCCCGATGTGTGCCGGGCTGGCCGCCCTGATCCTGGAGGCGAAGCCGGAACTGACCCCGGACCAGGTAAAAGGAGCCATCACCCACAGCTGCCGCGACCTGCGTTTCGACCGCCCGGACCAGGGTAACGGGCTCTTGGACGCACGGGACGCCGTGGGCACATCCCGGGTGGTTTACTAACGGCACCGCGGATTGAACCGGAACCTGACGTGCCTCCCCCCGGGCGAAGAGAAACCGTTTTGTAAGGTAGCCTCCCGCAACGGGGGTTTTTCTTTACCCGCTTATACGCCGGATTCTCCATTACCAAAAGTCTGGACGCCGCCCCAAACCCCGGTTTATAATTAATGACGAGTATGCAGGAGGTGGGGTTCTTTGCGCATAGTGATCATAGGCGGCGTGACCGCCGGTCCCAAGGTGGCCGCCCGGGCCCGGCGACTGTTGCCGGATGCGGACATCACCATTATCGAACGCGGCGGACTCATTTCCTACGCCGGCTGCGGCCTGCCTTATGTCGTCAGCGGCCAGATCCGTGATATCAACCAGCTTTTCATCACCTCCTACGGTGCTAAGCGGGACGAGCAATATTTCGCTAATGAAAAGGCGGTCCGGGTCCTCAGCCGCACCGAAGCAACAGCCATCGACCGGAACAAGAGGGAGGTAGCCCTTACCAGCCTGGAAAGCGGGGAGACATACACCATCCCCTACGACAAGCTGGTCCTGGCCACGGGAGCCGGTCCCTTCGTTCCACCCCTACCCGGCCTGGAGTTAAAAGGAGTGCACCGCCTCAACAACCCCGAAGACGCCCGGGAGTTGGCTGACCAGCTTACAGCAGGCCAGGAGGCGGTCATCATCGGCGCCGGCGTAGCCGGCATGGCAGCGGCGGCCGCCCTGATCAAACGCAAGCTGGCCGTATCCGTCGTCGAAGCGCAGGAGCAGATCCTGCCCGCCATGCTGGACCGGGATCTGGCGGCCCTCCTGGCCTACCGTCTGGAGGAAGTCGGCCTCGAAATGCACACGGGCCGGCAGGTACTGGGCTTGGAGGGTGACGCAGAGGGTAAGGTGACCAGGGTGACAACCGACCAGGGTTCCCTGGCTGCCGAACTGGTCATCATAGCCGTGGGCGCACGTCCCAACGTGGAACTGGCCCGCCGGGCCGGCCTGACCATCGGCGTAACCGGAGCTGTCGCGGTCAACGCATACCTGGAGACCAGCGATCCCGACATTTACGCCGTGGGCGACTGCGTGGAAAACCGGCACCTGGTTTCCGGGCAGCCGGTATACCTGCCGCTGGCCGGCACGGCCGGCAAGCAGGGGCGGGTGGCCGGGGACAACCTGGCCGGACGGCGGACGACTTTTAAGGGCGTACTGGGCACCTCGGTCATGAAGATTATGGATTGGAACGTAGCCTGCACCGGCCTGGGAGAGGACCAGGCGCGCTCCCTCGGCTACGAGACGGTTTGCGCCGTGAACGCAGCCCACGATCGTGCCCACTATTTCCCCGGTCATGATAACATAATCCTTAAACTGGTGGTCGATAAGAGCAGCGGCAGGTTACTTGGCGCCCAGGGCGTCGGCCAGGGTGACGTGGTCAAGCGCATCGACACGGCGGCAACCGCCCTTTTCTTCGGCGGTACCGTGGACGACCTGGCCAGTCTTGATCTGGACAATGCACCGCCGTACAACACCCCCATCGACCCCCTTCAGGAAACAGCCAACATTGTACGTAACAAGCTGGACGGCGTGGCCGCTACCATGACAGCCGGACAACTGCACGACCTGCTGGCGACGGGCGAGGACTTTGTGCTGTTGGATGTCCGGACGCCGGAACAGTTCAAATACCGCTACGTCGGCGATCCCCGGGTCATCCAGCTTGCCTTGGGCGAATTGCGAGCCCGTCTGGCAGAGATTCCCCGGGATAAACCCGTCGTTACTATCTGCCCTCTGGGTACCCGCGCCTACGAGGCCATGCGCATCCTGACCGGGGCCGGTTTCAGGGATGTGCGATTCGTGGAGGGTGGCCTGCAGGGGTGGCCCTACGATCTGGATTAGCAAACCGCCGGTATGGGGTATATGGTACCGAAGGCCGGTGCGGTAGCGACCCAGCGCGCTCTGCGCAAGGCTCACTCTTCCACTCGATGACCTCTTCCACGTACCAAGCTGCGGGATTGTAGTCGTGGAGAGGCCCCTGCTGTTGGCGGCCGCCATCCATCAAACATGCAGCGCCAAAGCACGGCGGTCTTCAAATGCCGAAAATCCAATTGTGTGGTATAAGTATTTAGAGGTGATGATCATGTCGATAGGAGAAGATCTCCACCGTCCAATGGACAAATTACGGCCCAGCGGCTTTTGGAATATCTTCTGGATAAAGCGTGGTTCGATAGTGACCTGGGATGTCCGTTACCGCCGTTCGATTGGGGGCCGGACGACCCGCCACCTGTCCGTCCCGTGCGATTTGATCCCGATAAGGGGTTGGTGGTGGATGGCGGCAAGTGAGCAACGCGGTTGCGCCAGGCGACATTCTCATAGTACGGCTGCCATCTCACATCCCTAAGGCACATGAACAAGAGGGAGAACGGCCGGTAGTGGTAGGGCTGCCGACAGGTTCTGTGCGGTACCCAGTTGTAGTCGTAGTGCCGTTAACCACTCAGGTGGGAACCTGGGCGTCTCAAGATATGGGGGTATTTCGGGGAAACCCGGGGGGGCCCACGCCGGACCGATACCACATAGACGCACAGGCTTAAATGGGCCCCTTAATCAGCCGGGCAAGTGTAACATCATGTTACACTTGCAAGCATTGTGCAAGCCTATTATTTCACGTGGGGGTGGAACTTTGTGCTTCGTTATCCTGGCGGATCATGTTTAAATAACGATCCTCCATGAATTCCACAGCCTTGGCGGTGATAATCACAAAGCGAGATAAATTTCCGGTCATATGAGCCTCATCCAAGGCTTGCATGTATTCCTGCCGACTGCCGGAAGTATACATGGCTGGCGGGTACCCGGACCGCATAAGCAGCAGGCTGGTTAGGAGCCGGGCCGTCCGCCCGTTCCCGTCGATAAACGGGTGGATCTTTACTAGCTCAACGTGAGCCTTTGCAGCAAAGACGACAGGGTGATCCTCCCCGGGCCCATGTTCCAACCAGGCGGAGAACTCGTTCATCAACTGCGGCACCTTGATCCAATTGGGCGGAACGTGCCAGGCACCAGAGATATATACCGCATGGCGACGGTAGAAGCCGGCATCCTCGTCAAGGATACCTTTCATCACTATCCGGTGTATTTCCCTAACCGCGTCCTCGGTAACGGGAGATTTCTTTTGCACAACGTTCTCCAGCCACTTTAGCACGTCCCGGATATTAAGAACCTCAAGATGTTCTCGGACACTTTTACCGCCGATGGTGATACCATCCTCCAAGACCACCTTGGTTTCGTATATGGTCAGGGTATTTCCCTCTATGGCCGTGGTTTCATGGGCATAACGAATAGTGAAGTCGTTTTTTAGAGACTGCAGCGTTTCAGGTGACAGAGGCCTCGCCTTGTCAATATCGTCCTTCTTTTGATCGACGATTCGTAGGATCTCCTCCATCGGTATAACCTCCTTTCCTACCTGTGTAAAGTCTTCCATCGCCGATATTATATCATTGGCCTCTTTTGGTCAATCCTTTCCTTTTGGTGATTGGCTACCGGCGCCACGGCACGACCGCGCCGTCAGGGTCCTGGTGAATCCCGCAGGCCTTCTCGCACGATCAGGACCTGGCCCGGGCACCGGTGCTCCTAGTGGTGACCCGGCCTGGTCGCCAGGGTCCTAACAAGGGTCCTCCTTGTGGCCGCGCCCGGGCGCTGGTCACGCCTCCCATGCGGTCATTCGTCGTCTTCTTCATCCGGCGGGGCACACCTATCTCGCCAGTCGTTAATCTGTTTTACGGCTACCTTTAGAAATGGAGCATGGGTTTCAGTAACAGCAAAATGCTCATCAAGCGATTTATATATCCCAATATCGTCTATCTGATCAACAATAATAAAAGCCTTGAATGCGTTCTCAATTGCTTCTTCTTCCGAACCGGCCTGAACTTTAAGGCCAACAGACCCAGCTACAGGCAGTCTTACGCAGTATAACGGCATAATTATATTCCCCTTTAACGCTTTGATCCTTTGAGAACATAATGCCAAAAATCAATCGGCCACGAGAGGTAATGCACCGTCACAGAAATTCTTTTCGTGAAAAGGTATACCAGGCTGACACCGGCGACTCCGACCTGGCCGTTACGACGGTCCTACCAGTCCCCCAGTTTTCAACGCTCATCCCTCTTTTTTGCAGCTTACCTCCGGGCCTCGGCCTCTGCGGGCCATGCAACGTCGTGATCCCCGCTCGGCACCATTTCGCTCTGCAGCCGGAGGACATTTTCCTGAGCCAGCCCCGTAATCTTGGCAACGGTATCGACGCACACTCCCTCCTCCAGCGCGGCGTCGACCACCTCTGCCGTGGCCGCATCTCGCATCTGCTTCTCGAGCTCGGTCCCCTTCAACAGTTCAACCATCTTGGCTACAAACTCGACGGGACACGGTTCTGACCAACCATCTTCTCCCTTTTTCAGCCGGAGCACGGTGTCCCGGCGCAGCTTGGTAACATTGCTAATCAACTCGACAGATAACCCTGCCGTCAGTGCGGCCGTGGCGATCTCCATGGCCCGTTCCGTCCGGATCCACTGTTCGATTATGGTCAATACTCGACATCTCCAAGTCAGCCGCTCCCTGCCCTTCCGGCCAGCCCTGGTGCGCCGAAAGTCGGGGTAGTCGGCCGAATCATTTCTGTCCACATTTCTGCCCTGCAAGGATAAGAATTATGGCTGACAGCGGCCGCTGCCAGGTAGTATGGCCTTTGCTGACTTCTAGCTGCTCAAACCCGACCTCTCGGCCGGGGTTGCCGGTGTAACCGGCGCGCCGCCAGATCTCCCCGGGTAAGAACGAGCACCTTCGTCCCATCTACCCGCCTCATTTACGCACTGATTATCAAGGCTTCTTGTGATTCTCTTGGTCGGGATGACAGGACTTGAAACAAGAACCCCAGAGCCCGCCTGTAGCAAGGGTTCTTGCGAACCCTATCAACTCATCTATCTGCTTTCAGCAAGAAGTGGTGGTTGGTGTCATTACTTGCCGACAAGGATTTTATTCGGTGCCAACCTTGTAATTGTAATCGACTTACCAAGGAACGATTCAACGTCGTAGCCATTGATAAATGTCTCTAGCATATTATTAACATTTCCAAATGTAGTAGGATTAAGCTTAAGCATAATGATGCTTCCACATTGGCTGGCATCAAATACTTTGAAATGTTTCCTGTTAATGGTGACAATGGTATAGTTGTTTTCGTTTGCATAGTTATAAATATCCACAGGCGCGCTAACTAAATGACTAACATCATGGACGTATATATGATGTACCGTAAGGCCTTTGGTTCTGAGAAGTTTGCACGTTATAGGTGATATATGCTAAAAATTCCATCCGCAAGGCACCTAGTCTTTATCTAAATTAAGGGCGAAAGACGCAAACCTTAGAGCATCTTTAATGTTCTCATCGGTTAGCGCCGGATGATATTCTCTTATCTGATCTATTGAAAAGCCTTCGCTTAGATAATCGAATATCATATACAGAGGGGTTCTGGTTCCCTTAACTACTGGTGTTCCAGCCATAACGCGACTATCTACCGTAACCCCAGCATTCAGCATCGCAGCTTTGCTACGCAAGGCATCTAGCATGGATCTGCCTTCATTATTGGGCATCATACTTCTCGGTATCGTAATCAATTTTTCCCTTCCAAACACCGGAACAGCTGTATTCCTAGCCTTAACCATATTGGATTTTTTTGACCCAGCTCGACTCGTCCACCTGTTATCCTTCCCTTTTTGGGTCATGGTAATACGGGGCGATTGCACGTATTCGCGCAAACCCGGCCATTCCTCCAAAAAATTTTGCTGAGCCATCTTCCCCGCACCTCCAATATAGTCTCTATTTAAACATATTGACTAATGTTTCCTTGCTCCATGATAACAACTCATTAACTACATCGCTAAACGTCAATCCATTAACATAGGGCACATATAGATTAAACAAGATATCATAGTTAAGCTCATCTTGTTCACTAGCTTTAATCGAATACGTCTTGTTGTCATTCTGAAGACTTACCTCAAAATCCAATTCATTAACGCTGCCTTCTCTGTGTCGAAAGAGCCAATTAGTGTTTACGGCCTTACTATAGAACAGAGTTAGCTCATCATTATCGGAAAAAATAACACTATATTCAGTTCCACAGACAAAAGAAGTAATCTTGTTCCCTATCTCCAGTAGGTTGGTGGTATTTACAAAAAATCGTTGTAAAAGAGCACAATAGTCATCAAGATCAACCTCGTCTTCGCCCCGCGCAATCCCAGCCATGGTACTAGTAAGCATTAACATAAGGCCTTTATCATTATGCATTTCAATGTCGTTATTCTTAAAGTTAATTGATGGGAAAGTGTCCAATAAAGAATGAGCCAAGCGCCCTTTATAATCTAGGTATAAGGCTGAAAAAGGATATCGGAACTCTGCCACTAAAAAGTTATTAACATATTCTGGCAATTCAGGTGTACACTCCCTTTACCTCAAAAATACAATATTAGGAAGTTCAATAAAGCACTCTGACGTTAAATTATATAAAAATCGTACGCAGTATGTTAGAGGCTTAAAAGTCCTGGATTCACAACTGAAATAAGGAACATCACCAACTTAATAATCCCCAAAAACTGTTTGCTTCTTTTGTACTTATTATCTTGAGAGTTGAAAGTTTTACTGGCTTAAGCGGCATGGTCGCGGTACCAGTATTGGGTACGCCGCCGTTTGGCCATTAATATCCGGAATATCAGGCAGTTA